>Ga0206928_1094_pt1 | contig 23724 bp, 16 predicted proteins | sample Alteio_BWOrgHeat_21_FD_152941 | JGI IMG/M metagenome (GOLD analysis project Ga0206928, IMG submission 152941) | Enriched cells from forest soil in Barre Woods Harvard Forest LTER site, Petersham, Massachusetts, United States -... | ecosystem: Environmental > Terrestrial > Soil > Temperate forest >... | reverse complement strand
CGGCAGCGAGAAAGTCGATATAGCGGACATCGACCGTCGTGGCTCCGAGCGACTGAATGGCATCGAGGCAGAAAAGAATGCCGCGCCGATTCAGTTCCTCGGCAATGCTTTCGTAATCGAGCCGGAATCCGCTCAGGAAATGGCAGGAGGCGAGCGCGACCAACCGGGTGCGCGGCGTCAGGGCCTTCAAAACGAGGTCGGGAGTGATTTCGCCCAGGCGTTCGGGCTGGAGGGGAATCACGCGCACGCCCTTTGTCGCCAGGGCCTGCCAGGGATAGACGTTGGCCGGATAGTCGTCGGGATAGAAAACGACTTCATCGCCTTCTTTCCAATCGATCCCATTCGCCACCAGGTTCAACCCGAGCGAGGTGGGGCCGAGCAGGGCGATTTCATCGCTATGGGCATTGATCAGGCGCGCGCCCACGCGGCGGATCGCCTCAACTTCGGCCATGAAGTCGGAGCTTTCCTGGGCAATCGAAGCCCGCTCGGCTTCATGCTTGAGCACGTCCACGGTCGGGCCGGGCAACGGCGCCACTCCGGCATGGGCGAGAAAAATGCGTTCGCGCGTGACAGGAAAGAGCCGATGGCGCAGCGCCTGATCGGCCAAAATATGGTCAATGCTCAGATCGACCTGATTCTCATCCTTTTTCACACGACCATGTTTGCCCAGATCAGCAAAAAAGCCAATCAGATGTAAATTGCCGCCGCCGTAATTAAGGTAGCCGCCGCTGGCCCAGCGGCGGTGCCTTCCCGGTAGGGACGCGAGTCTCTTCGCGTCCCATTAATAATCGGACGGCATGACAAAAAAAGGACAAGCCTGTTTTACGGTGGCAAATGGCGTCCCGCTCCAAAGCCGAAAAGATGCCTATACCCGTCCTTGGCTTATCGAGGCTTTTCACTGGCCAAATCATCAGATGTATTCCATTGCTTATCTTGTCCCGCTGATTGAACTACAGGATTTTTGCGGGATTGTCGCAAATGATAGTTTAGTTCACGATGATGAACTATGTGGAATTTATTGCAGGATTATTTCTCGTTTTGGTGGAGATGCTTTTGGGATGCCTTCACTTTTGGTTACGGTGTTTTTTGCTGGATCGATGCAGTTTGCATTCTCGTCGCAGCAATTATGCTTTGGAGAGAGAAAAGACATCAGGATGCTTGGGCTGGGAAAGAGAAAATCGTGAGAAAGTCGGCAGTGGTTATTTTGCTTGCAAGCATAGCACTTTCATTATTTTTGATTGCTCCCTTTCTGCAATATCAAGCCGCCACACGAGATGCAGACTCAGCTAGAGAAAAAATGGGGATTATTAAAAAAAGTGGGGATGATAAGGATAAAACAATTACAGAACTAATTCAGAGCAATGATGACAGGCAGCGGACGATAAATTCATTGCAGTCTCACATTGCTGAAAACGCCAACAGCCATGATAGTGGAATCTCTGGAATAAATAATAATAACGGTAATGTTGCTGTGGGTAGTCCAAATGCCACGCAGACTATTATTAATCAGGGGCCAAAGCCATACATCTATAAGAGGAGTCTTAAGTCAATAAATGTTCCCCTCGGCGGCTTTTATCAAACGAAATTCACTGTAACGGTAGCGAATCCAGTATCTGATATGAAAATAGAGTACACAAATACACCAGAAATAATATCTGTTATAGATGAGGGACAGTTATTTTCAGGACAAATGACGGGTGGTGCTGCTGGCTCGCTGCCTATCGTAGAGCATTCTATTGCCTTCTTAACATCTAGTCCCGCTCGGGAATCGGACTTCATATTTTCGGTTTCTGCTATACACGATGTTATTTCGCCATCGTCAACTCCTGATAAGTCAGCTTCTCGGCCTTAACCAACATCAACAATGTGGCGAAAAGGGGACGGGCACGGAGACAAGATCACAGAGCATAGGTGGAATTCAAGGCTGCTGCATGCCTGTCCTCTTTTCTCAGGACAGGCTCTGCCCGCCGCTACATTAAGAAACTCCGTCGCCCTGCTGCTGGCGTAAGATGTTTTCGCGTTGCTGAAACCAGACCGTTTCCATGTCAGGATCGAGGAAGGGACGAGTTCTCTCGGTTTCTGATTCGGTCTCGGGGATCGGGAGCAATTCTTCCCGCACTAAAATCCGATTGGCCAGCGCCCCTAAATGACCGCGATAGGCGTCTTGCAGAAGGTGCTTGAAATCCAGTTCCGTCAAAGCGGGACGTTCCTTTTCTCCAAAAAGTGCCGTGACCTGTCCTTCAAGAATAACCACCGCCGTGCGGGTATTGCCGTCACGGAAAGGATGAATCATCCGCAAGGCTCCCAGATAACCAGCTATCGCCAATGCCTTTTGTTGGGGTGTCGCGGCGGTTTGTAATCTTTCCAGCATTACTTTCTGAACATGCTCAATGGCAGGAGTAATTCGATTGGCATCCGCACCCATTTGTCCGCCGTCGAAATGAACCACCTCTCCAGCCGCTCGAAATGTTCCCGCCCAGGGATGAATGTTCCTGAAAATGAGACGGTGAAAAATAAGAACCTCTTCGGGGCCGGGCGCGCTGTTGGCGAAACGGATGCTTTCCACGAGGGCATTATCGAGTTGCTTGGTGTAGGCCTCCGTATAAATTTCAAAGCTGGTGATTTCAGGACAAAGACCCACTTGCTGAATTTTCCTCCACTGGCTTTGAGAATTTGGCTGGAAAGTCACTCCGATAAGAGTATGTTTCAGGCATGGACAAGACAACCATGGAGTACCGGGCCAGCCGACTCAAGGGTGCAGCCGCGATGGGCGGATTTGTCATTACCGCAGCTCAGGCCCAGCATGCCGTCATTCGTTCGGACGAAGACATGCAGCGTGGCCAAGCCGTAAGCATTGAGCAGGCACGCTCGGAAGTCCGTCAGATCAATCACTCTGTTCTTGCTCGTCGCAGGTAGCCGCCGTTGTCCCAGCGACGGCTACCTCGGAGGTGGCTACCTTGGAAAACCCAGGCTTGGGGCTTACAACGGCTTGTTGTGAGGCTTATCCGAGCTCTGCTGGGCATAGAGACTGGACGTATGCTTGGGTTCGTTATCGGCGGAGCGGGGAGCCTGCCAACTGATGGAGGCAAACTTCGGGCCGTTGGCTGCAAATTTCTCCCCATCCTTGCGATGTTCGAAGAAGAGATCAATTACCAGCGCACTGCGTTCCGCGTCCGTATGTCCGGCTTCGCGGGCGGCTTCGCGGGAAATCACGGCGGAGCCAGTGTCCACGGCGAGGTAAGAACCCAAACCGTCGATTTTTACCGTGCTGCCGTAGGGGATGATCCGGGGATCAACGGCACAGTGGCCGCCATGGAGATGGCAACCTGTCGAACTGAGGCCATGACCGGTATAGTAGTCGCCTTCTCCCGCCCAATAGGCGGTCAGGCGCGCCAGGCGTCCGCCATCTTTGGCCTTGGATGCAACACTCTTCTTTTTATCTGAAGATGCTGAAGCTGTGGAACTTGAAGAAACTTTAGTTGTGGGAGCCGGGGCCTTGGGCTTTTTGGACGTCGAGGTGGAAGCTACCGTTGTCGGGGCTTTGCTCTCTTGCTTGGAAGCAGTCGAGGTCTTCTCGCTTCGGTCTTTCGCGTGGATGGATGAAGGTGAAGGAATCGAAGGCGAAATATCTTTGGCCTGCAGGGGCAATCCCATGCAGCAAATCAAAAATCCGGCGCTATATAAATAATGCATCATTTTATGTTAAGTTGTTGATAACGAGTCGAATACATGCCAGGAGTCAATAGGACTTCGAGGAATCTAAGACGCTTGCCAATGAAGAGCCTGTCGATAGGCGAAGGCTCCGGCTCAGGTCTGATTCTGGGGAACCGGCTAAGAATTACCGGCTGCCAAGAACATGTATCGCATCTCGCGCGATTCGAAAACCGTAACGGGTTTGTTACAGACTGCAACCTTTTTTATACGGATGGTTAAGATGATTAAATATAGGCAGAGTCACCGGGTAGAAAGTTGTGAAGTGGTATTTTGTCCAAAGGTTGTTATACAACCTCACAACTTATGAATCTGCTGATTACGGGAGGGGCGGGTTTTATCGGATCAGCCCTGGTGCGTTGGCTGCTTTCGGATGAAGCCAGGCCGGAACGGGAAAAGATGGGGCTGGAGCATCTGGTTAATCTCGATGCACTGACCTATGCGGGGAATCCGGCCAACCTCGATTCGGTACGAAACCATCCGCTTTATCGCTTTGTGCAGGGCGATATTACCGACGTGAAACTGGTGGAGCAGGTTTTCCGCGAGCACGAAATTAATGCGGTGATTCACCTCGCTGCGGAATCGCATGTCGATCGGTCCATCGACGATCCGAGCCAGTTTATCAAGACGAACGTGGAGGGGACTTACCGCCTGCTCGACACAGCGCGCCGCTTGTGGCCCCAGGGAACGAAAAACCGTTTTCTTCATGTCTCGACGGATGAGGTTTTTGGCACCTTGAGACCGGAGGATCCGGCGTTTTGTGAAACAACGCCCTACGCTCCGAATAGTCCCTATGCCGCGTCGAAGGCGGCCAGTGATCATCTGGTGCGTGCCTATCACGAAACCTACGGTCTCGCCATGTTGACCTCGAATTGCTCGAACAATTACGGGCCGCATCAGTTTCCCGAAAAGCTGATTCCGTTGATGATCCTGAATGCGCTTGAAGGCAAGCCGTTGCCGGTTTATGGCGATGGGAAGCAGATTCGGGACTGGCTCTACGTGGAGGATCACGCGCGGGCGTTGGTGGCGGTGCTGACCCGGGGTACGCCGGGTGAAGTCTATACCATTGGCGGGGACAACGAGATGACGAATCTCACGCTGGTACAAATGCTGTGCGAAGGACTGGAAACGCGTCGTCCGCGAGCCAAGGGTCGTTACGAAGACCTGATCACCTTTGTGAAGGATCGTCCCGGCCATGATCGTCGTTATGCGATTAATGCGGCCAAGGCAAAGCGTGAACTCGGCTGGTCACCACGTGAGACATTGGCCACCGGTTTGGGTCGGACGCTCGATTGGTACCTGGCAAATCGCGCCTGGTGCGACGCGATTACGCAGGGAACCTACCAGCGCGCACGGTTGGGTTTGGGTTAGGTCGGTCATCCTGAGCGAAGGTGAGCCAGCAGGTAGCTTTTACCGCTTGGTTACCCGAGCCGAAGTCGAAGGACCTTCCATCGGACGAGGAAAACGTAAATGAAAACCGGATACGTTTACATTTTAAGCAGCCTGTCACGACGACTTTATATTGGCGTTACCAGCAACCTTGAAAGCCGTGTTTGGGAACACAAGCACGGTATGATCGAAGGTTTCACGAAGACGTATAAAATCAATCTACTCGTCCATTACGAAGATTATCCCGATATGTTGAGTGCGATTGCGCGCGAGAAACAACTGAAAGGCTGGGTTCGGGCAAAGAAGATCGCACTAATTCTTAAAAGGAATCCTGGGTGGGAAGATTTACGTTTGTCGTGATTGCCACATAGGTCCTTCGACTTCGGCTCGGGCAAATTTTGTGAGAAAAGATACTATCTGGCTCACCTTCGCTCAGGATGACTGATTTATTTAACTTACAAATCGTGAGGAGATGACCCATCTGAAGGTTCCGTAGTCTCCTCTTCTTCATCCTCTTCATCTTCCTCGATTTCGCGGCGCCAGGCGCGGGAGAGGAAGGGGCGTAGAAAACCGTAGAGCAGGTACGAGACGAACATCACGGCGGGCATCCACTGGCGATAGATGATGTTGAGTCCCAGGATGAAGACCACCAAAAGAAATTTGGGAAACGAAAACTGGGTGCGCCAATTCACGCCCTTGAAGCTCGGGTACTCGAATTTGCTGAACATCATGAAGGAGAGAAAAAGCATGAGCGCCACCAGGCCATACTTAGCATAGCCGAGAGTCAGGTCCTGTTCCTGCTGGTATTGCGAAAGCATCAGAAGCGTGATGGAGGAGATCAGCCCGGCGGCGGCAGGAATGGGGAAGCCGGTGAAATTGCGGGTGCCAGTGCCAAGATTGTAAGTGGCCACGACGTTGAACCGGGCCAGGCGTAACGCACCACAGAGAAGATAAAAGACGGCGACGAGCCAGCCAAACTGGTGGGGCAAATCGTAAAGCACTATTTTAAAAACGAGGAGCGCGGGCGCGACGCCGAAGCTCACGATGTCGGCCAGCGAATCGAACTCGCGGCCAAAGGGGCTTTCCTTGCCGCCGAGGCGCGCCAGACGACCGTCGAGCAGGTCGAACACGCAGGCGACGAGAATGCACTGGAGACTGATGACATAAAAATGCATCCAGTCTGCGTGGCCCTTTTCCCGTTCGATGGAACCTTCAAAAATTTTGAGCACCGCCAGAAAGCCGAAGATGAGATTTCCCGCCGTCATCAAGTTCGGCAGCAGAAAAATCTTGGCCGGATTATTCTGGGCTTGGGGCGGGGTTTTCATGGGCGGTTGATAATAAGCCAATCAAGGCCAGCGAGCGATGGGCGTACTTGCTCCCGCCACGCGATCCCCGGGTTTGACGAGGACGGTGCATGTGAGCGGGACGAAGACTTCCGTACGCGAACCGAACCGGATCATACCGAAACGTTCTCCCCGGGACAAGGTTGCGCCTTCGGTTGCCCAGGGGACGATGCGCCGGGCAACGAGACCTGCAATTTGTCGTACCGCAATCGGTTCGCGCGAGGTTTCCAGTCGCCAGGAGAGGCATTCATTACGTGTGCTCGATTCGGGATGGCGGACATCAAGGAATTCGCCCGGCTTGTAGATGGTTTTTTTTACCTGTCCCGCAACAGGGGAACGATTGACGTGGACATCGAAGACGGAGAGAAAGACGGCGATGCGGCGCATGGGGCCCAATTGAAAATCGGGTTCCTCCATTTCCTCCACGCTGACGACCAGGCCGTCGGCGGCGGAAACGATGAGATTTTCGTCCGGCGGGACGGCGCGTTCCGGATCGCGAAAGAAATAGGCGATGAAAAAAGTGAGGGCGAGGAAGAGAACGAAAAGGCTTCCCGTCTCAGGCCAGACCCACGGCCAGAACCAGGTGGTGATGAAGAGCAGGACGTTGATGAGATGCAGGGGAAAGAGGAACCTGCGGGCTTCTTTGCTGGCGGAGGGCATGTGACATCCTAGGGAAAAATCTTTCTCCAAGCAATCCGTCATCCTGAGCTTGTCGAAGGATCAGCCCCCGGCAAGTATACGTTTGTAGAGTAAAGTGTACACTTTCAGGAAGCTGATCCTTCGACAAGCTCAGGATGACAGAATCTTAAAATGGCGACTTTTGCCAAGAACGAACGCCCAGCAAAAATCTGCGTGAGATAGCCGTAAACGTCGCTACAACTGGCTCTGTGTCGCGTGAAAAACTCATTTTGGCGAGCGCATCCCCGCGTCGTCGGGAATTATTGTCCGAGCTCGGAATTCCGTTTGAGGTGGTAACGGCGGAGGTGCCGGAGTTGGATGCGATTTCATCTCCACAGCTTAATTCTGTGGAATTGGCTCGAGAAAATGCGCGTCGCAAAGCAGCGGCGGTGGCGAAACTACGACCCGGACGCTGGGTGCTTGGCGCGGATACGGTCGTGGCCTTGGAGGGACGCCTGTTCGGAAAACCTGCTTCGATGGAGGAGGCGCGTGAATTTCTTCAAGCCTTGAGCGGACATACGCATGAGGTGATCACCGCCTGCGCGTTGCTGGCTCCGGATGGCGCGGAGGAGCTGTTTCATGAAGTCTCGGGCGTTACGTTTCGGGATTTGTCCGGCGAGGTGATCGAGCGGTATCTCGCGGAGGTGAACGTCCTGGACAAGGCGGGCGGCTACGCCTTGCAGGAACGGGGGGAGTGGATCGTGGCTCGGGTGGAAAGCTCCCGCACCAACGTGATCGGTCTTCCCACGGAGCGGCTGACGGGAGTTTTGCAAACGCACGGATGGGTGTAGATCAGAAGGTAGGGACGCGAGTCCCTTCGCGTCCCATCATAAATTGCCAGAAATAGGAAGGACAGCCGTCATCCCGAGCTTGTCGAGGGATCAGACACGTAAAGGCTAATCGAACAGTCGGACAGTTTGAACCCGATATCTTTCCGTGATCGCCTGGCTTTTGGATAAGAAGGCCGCATCTGATCCCTCGACTCGCTCGGGATAACTGGCTTTTTGAAGCAAAATGAGGTTTCCTGCTTAAAGTCTTTTTTCATGGGCAACTTTTTTTACTACTTTTGCCGGGATCTGTTCCTGGTGCCCTTGCGCCCGATTTCGCGCGCCCATTATTCGGGGATGGATCTCGTGCCGAAGACTGGGCCGGGGTTGGTCATCTCGAATCACATCAGTCATTTCGATCCGCCCTTCATGACGGCGAAGTTTCCGCGTGAGATTCATTTCATGGCCGACAAGCCGCTGCTCAAAATTCCGATCCTCGGAAAGATGATGGAGTGGGGGCACGTCTTCGCCATCGACCGGACGAAAAATGATCGCGGCGCGCTCAAGACCGCCCTGGCGCGGCTCCAGGCCGGGAACCTCGTGGGCATCTTTCCAGAGAAGGGGATTCGACACGGGGTGACTTCCGTCTTGGGCGGGGCTGAGTTGCCCATCGGCACGGCCTCCCTCTGGAGAATGGCCGATGTGCCGGTGATTCCCATGGTGATCCTCGGGTCGGACCAAATTTATGCCTGGAAGAATTATCTGCGTCGTCCCCGTATTTTTGTGCGCGTGGGCAAGCCGTTACCGCCGGATAAAAATGCCTCACGCGAGGAATTGAGGGATCGCATCGCCGCCGCGTGGCGCGAGCTTTTTGAATCGATGAAGCGTGATTACGACATCCAGCCGGAGGAACTTCCGCAAAGCGCGCAACAACGCTGGGGACATCCGGTGCCGGTCGAAACGGAGTCGCTGAAAAATTGAAGCGGGCGATAATCCGGGTATCGTTATTTGAACCATGCAGGATCTTGGAAAACTATTGGTGATCGTGGGACTGCTCATCGCGGTGAGCGGCGCGTGGCTCTGGTCGGGGCGCGGCTTCGGATGGCTGGGACGGCTGCCGGGCGACATCTCGTACCAGAACGGCGATTGGAGGACACTGGTTGAGCCGCTACCGTCAATTTCTTTGAATCAAAAGTCTTTGTCCGCGCCTCTTTTGACTATAAAAATGGAAGGTACTCTATGGCGAGTCAGATGAACTCCGGTCTCTTCGGGCACCCTCTTAAAAGTATCTTTGGGTAGTGGCGCAGAGTTCAAGGCTCGGATTTCATAAAACATACCTGTCACCTTCTCCCCTTTCCCAAATACTTGGCCTAAATAAGTGCTCGACTCGATTTTGGATGAGAAGAAAAGTAATCGAAGTATTTTTCGAAAAGGTTACGCTTCGCCATGCCCACTGACGTGACACCCAAGATATTCTACCAGAGTTCCATGCCGCGAGCGGGATCGACCCTGTTGCAAAACATCGTGGCGCAAAACCCTGCTTTCCATGTCACGCCCACGTCGGGCTTATTGGAATTGATCTTTGGCGCACGGCTTAACTACACCAACAATCCCGAGTTCAAGGCGCAGGATGCTGTCTCGATGAAAAAGGCTTTCCTGGCTTTTAGCCGGGCGGGAATGGAAGCCTATTTCAAGGCGTTGACCGATAAGCCTTACGTCCTGGATAAATCACGCGGCTGGGGCGTCCACTTCGATCTTCTGAGCATGATCTTTAACGAGGAACCGAAGATCATCTGCATGGTGCGGGACTTGAGGCAAATCCTTGCCTCGATGGAAAAGAAGTTTCGCCAGAATCCCGACAAGCACCGTCCCATCGAAAATCACTCCAACCTCAGCGGCACGACCACGTTCAAGCGGGCGCTCATCCATTTGCAAAGCCCGCCGGTCGGCCTGGCCTTGGATCGCCTGATTGAGCTTCATCAGCGGGGCTGGAACAAAAAGGTCCTTTTCCTTCGCTTCGAAGATTTGACAACACAGCCTGCGGAAACCTTGCAAAAGGTTTACCAGTATCTCGGCGTGCCGGAATTCAAGCACAACTTCGAGAATGTCGCGCAGGTGACCCAGGAAGATGACCAGGTATTTGGCACCCCCGGACTCCATGAAATTCGACCGCAGGTGAAGCCTCTCCAGAATGATTATCTCAGCATATTGGGCAGTGATGTCATCCAGATGGTGCAGGCCAACTATGCCTGGTATTTTACTCTCTTCGGCTATCGGGTTAGTCCAGTCTAGTTTCTCGAAAAATCATAAATATTTGATCGACATAATAAATTTAGACTTCATCTTTTCCTGCAAGTGATGAACACAACTTCATGCAAGGCCTGGTGGGGATTGATAGGCGGCGTGATTTTTTTCATGGCGTATGTGAGCACGTCTTTTGGGCAGGATAATTCAACAGCGCAACCGGGCGCATCCGTCCAGCCCGTCAGCGCTGCTGATCAGTCAGCGGAACTTGCCTCTTTCCAGCAAGAGCAGCGGGCGTTGATGCAGGAAAAGCAAGCTCTCGTCGCGCAAGGAGCGACTAAAGAGCAACTGGAAGCATGGCGGAAGCAGAACGCGGCACGCTTTGCGGCGCAATTGCAACGGGCCAACGACATGGCAGCGGCTTCGGCAGCGGCGTGGGCAGCGCACAAAATTCCGATCATCAGCGAGGTCACTGTACCGGAGGGGGCGACGCAGGAGATGTCCGATTTTCTGGCAACGCGGGCTGATCTGCAAAATAGAATGGCGCAACTGCACAACGCGCAGGTGCCGCATGCCAACGCGGTATTCCAGCAGCAGAACAGCGCGGAGATTCAGGCACAGGCGCAACGGGCGCAGGTGATCGCTGCGCAAACGGAAATTGTGGCGCGCCCCGCGCCGCCGCCGCTGAAGGTGCCTCCTGGCGCGACTCCACAGATGCAGGCTTTTTTAACCCTGCGCGACCAGCTTATGCGGGCAAGCATCGCGGTCAGGAACCAGAATATTTCAGCGGACACGGCAACAAGACAGGCAGCGATGGCGCAGTGGCGGAAACAAAACGCGGCACAGCTTCAACAGATGCAAACGCTGGCGACAAATTTATCATCAACGGCTACCAACTAGAGGAAATAAACTATGAGCACACGAGGACTTAAAAGATTAGCGCTACTTCTCACCTTTTGGGTTGCGCTGCACACACAGGCATTGCGGGCGCAGTTTCTTGGGCCAAGTGGCACAAGCCCGGTCTTGGTTGAAATAAGCAGCACGGGGCAGTTCGTTGACGCAGGTGCCCATGGGGGAGGCGATTCTTTACTTACAACCGGAGCAGGAACCCGGATGTTCTGGTTTCCCAAAAAATCGGCTTTTCGTGCAGGAACAGTTAGCGGCGCGCAGTGGGATGGAACCAGCCTCGTCAACCTCGGCGATTATTCCACGGCCTTGGGTTATAACACGACAGCTTCTGGAGATTATTCCACGGCCTTTGGAAATGGCACGACAGCTTATGGAGGTGGTTCCACGGCCTTTGGAAGTGGCACGACGGCTCATGGATATATTTCCACGGCCTTTGGCCATGGTACAACAGCTTCTGGAGATTATTCCACGGCTTTTGGCGGAAATGGTACTACTGCTTCCGGATATTACTCCACGGCATTTGGGCGCTTCACACTAGCTTATGGAGATCATTCAACGGCCTTTGGAGTAGGCACGTCAGCTTATGGATCTGAATCCACGGCCTTTGGGAGTAGCACCACTGCTTCTGCCTATTGTTCCACGGCCTTTGGGGAAGGCTCCACTGCTTCCGGATATTACTCCACGGCCTTTGGTAGAAGAACACTAGCTTCTGGATTATATTCAACAGCTTCCGGTAACTATGCCTCAGCTTCGGCCTATGCCAGCTTTGCGATTGGCAGTTGGAACGTAGGCGGAGGAACCGGCGGTTCATGGGTCTCAACAGACCCGCTGTTCGAGGTCGGCAATGGAACGTATAGCACGCCCCATGATGCGTTGCTTCTGGACAAGAGCGGCAACCTGACGGTGAACACCGTCAAGGCCGTCAAATTCATTAGCGCGAACTCCACCAGTACTTCAGGCACTAATGCAGCGGCCTTCGGTAACAGCACGACAGCTTCTGGACCTGCCACAACTGCCTTGGGACAGGGAAATACGGCGAGTGGGCATTATGCAACAGCCATGGGACTTTACACGCAAGCTACGGGATACGATTCGCTGAGCTTTGGACAGGGAAATACGGCTAGTGGGTATTTTGCAACAGCTTCCGGTTTCTATACGACATCCACAGCCTACGGCGACTTTGTTATTGGGCGATATAACACTGGCGGAGGAACCAGCGGTTCATGGGTCTCGACCGATCCGATATTTGAGGTCGGCAATGGAACGGATGGCTCTCATAAAAAGGACGCCTTGCTTCTGGACAAGAGCGGAAATCTGACTGTGAGCGGTGTCATTACCGCGGTGGCGGGCGGCGACATCCCGATGTACTCAGGATCGTAAACTCGCGCTTTCTCTTCGCGGTTCGCCGTGACTCGACATTTGGCGGACGCTGCCGTGCTTGAGGTTACGCGATGCCAGCAACGGCTCTGGAGTATATTCAGATTGGTAGTACTTCAGGGCATCTGAGGCGGAGTTTCAACTAAAGTGAGCCATTGGATTCCGACATTTTCGGTGACTTTTAATTGTAAGGGATGTCCTGCTGTGACGGTAACTTGGGCTTTTGTCAGGTTATCGGCATCAAGCGGAATGGAGATATCGCCTTCCTTGGAACCATTGATGGTAAGTTTTGCATCCTTACCCACATGGGTTCCCTTAAGTTCCAGATTGTAAACGCCAGGCGCGGCATCGACTTGAAACTGAAAACCGTCAGGAGCAGTAAAATAGACCGACCCGTTCTCCATAGGGTTTCTACCCTCCATCTTCTCCCATTCGTTTTTTCCGTCTTTGCCCAGGAAGCCATACCCATTTTTTGCGGTGTAAGTATCGGCGGCTTCCACTGGTACGACTGCTCTTGGCAGCGCGAGGGTCAGAGTCGCGGCATTTTGATGGGAACCGAAGTCGTAGAGGTAGAGGTGGGCCTTGTTGAGGAGGAAGGCGAACTCCTTCTTGCGCAGATCCTCACGCGCAGCAGCTTCCTTCTCCAATTGCTCTACCGGCGTGGTGTTGGTGATCTGAGTGATATAAACAGGGAAGATGCTTAGCTGAAATTTTTTATCCACCTCCATGTCGCTCTCCGTGCCGAAGGAGTCGACAACATGACATTTGCCGAGGTCAAGGCCGAGAGGCTGGGTATCCTGCGGGGTCCATGCGGTCAGGACGTGATCCTTGCCTCGATTCCAGTTATACATCCAAACTTTTGGGTTGGATGTTTGTAGCCGCGGGGTTCGCAAATCGGTCACGCTGTCCAACTGCCTGGTTAACGTTGCCATGGTGAAATAAGAGGGGCGAAGCGTGTTATCCTCGCGGATGATGCCCGAGCCAGCATGCATGGCCGGAGTCGAGCCAACCTCACGGTAGAGGAAGACTTTTTCAATCCCATTGGCCAGGCAGAGCATCAAGCTCCTCGGAATCTTGGCGGCTTGAAGTCGCTCCGTACATCCCATGGGGCCACCGACATTTATGCCAGTTTCAGTCATCCAGATAGGCATCGAGGGTTTGTAGGTATCGCGCCAGTCAGCGATGTTGATCAGTTGTTTTTCGTAGGTTACGACTTCATTGGAAGGTGGAGCATTGCTATTAATGTTCTGATCGGCTGTCGTCCATTCCGGCTCTTGTTTTCTGCTGTAGAAATGAACATTGAGGATGTCCGCGAAATCAAGCGCGGTTTTGCCATCCGGATATTTATAGGTACGAAACTTGTCGATCAATTTCATCCCAAGTCCAGATAACCCTGCGGTGCTGGCCTTCGAGTTCGGATCGGCGCGTTTGAGCGCTTCGGCTCCGACCCGGAAAAGATCGAGATATTTCTCAATCGGTGCCGCCCAGGTGCCCCAGTTGGGATTATTCAGATTCGGTTCATTCCAAAGCTCGTATGCCTTGATCCAGCCGAGACCACTCTTTTTATCGTTCGTGTGCAAATCGGCATCGGGATGCTTGGTAAACCCATACCGTGCGACGGTCTCAAAAATTGCTTTCCCATAATCGTCATTGTCTTTTGGAGGATAGACTCCTTTGTTTTTGGTATCTGCTGGAGCTGAACTGAACCAGTTTGGAGTTATAAAGATATAGGGCAGGATCGACAGACCCGCGTTATGATAGTCGTTCATGCCAGTGTCCAGCGGTATATCGTCTCTTTCGTAATTAAACTGATTTGGTACTTTATTAAAAAAGACCCACTTCATGTTTTCAAAGCGAACCCAGCCGATGCCCATTCGTTTAAGCTCGGAAGCATACCCAGGAACGGCTGCGTCCATGCCAAAGCGCGACTCGGGCCGTGTTTTGATTTCCTCAGCCGATCTTGCGAAATAATCGTTGGAATAGAATTGAGGTCTGGATGGGCCTTTGATGACCGCTCCAAAATAATAACTGCCAGTCTTGAGCGGTACACTTATTGGTAGCGATTGTAGCGCAAAATTATGAGGTGGCGCTGTGATATGGACAATTTTTTGTTCCACGATCTCGCCCACTTTGGGTATCTCCAGTTCCTCGGGATGAAGACCATCGTAAACGGTGAGCTTGCTGAGAGTGTAGAAGGCGATGGAATCTTTATTTTTCGGGTCATTACCATTCAATTTATTGCCGTCGTTATGGTAGCGCAGGCGGAGGTAGCGTGCATTGAAAGAGTTTAAGATGCGGATCGTATTGGGCCCTCCAAATTTATTGGCGATATCAATTTCCTGCAATCCCTCCACTGGCGTATAATTTTTTCCATCGGGAGAAGCGGAGAAATCAACTTTGTGGAGCCATTTGGCATCACCACCCCAATAGTCGATACGGATGATTTTACGTTCCTGGCCCAAGTCGAGAAATTGAAACCCTTCCATGCCTCCGCCTGGAACGAAGTTGGTCGTGCTAAAATAACTCCCCGACTCACCATCGGTTAGACTCTTGTCCTCAATCCGTTTGCCATCGACTTCAATCCAAGTTTTGCAATTCAGGGCGCGATCGTCGCCATAGGCCGGATCAATCAGTGGGAGATCATAAAGAAGAGGATTGGTTTGAATCGAATAGGTGACATCCACGTCGACAGGCTTGTCGCTAAAATTGTTGACCACAGCTTGTCCGTTAAAGCTGGCATTTGCCTCGCCATCATTGGATCCCGATACTTCGATTGTGTAAGGTTTGTCACCGGGATAGGACTGCAACACGGCGGCAAGTCCGTCGAGTCCCATAAAATTCGCCCCGCTTTTCTGGGTATTCCAGACGAAGTGAATATTCTGGAGAGGGAAGTCGATTTTATTTTTGCTGTTTTTGGGATCTACGGGCTTAAATGCCGGATCTTGGAGGTTAAACTCAATCCATTTCCAGCCTTTCCAGTTCGCTGCAACCTCGGATTCGAATTTTTCTCCCTTGGTATCTTCAACCTGAAAGCCTAGCTGGAATACGTTCGAATCGGCTGCGAGATAGATCCATGCGCCAAGGTATTGAATGTGACCGGGGGGCGATTTGCTGAGAATGAAATCGGCCCTGCCATTGCCAGAAGGAAAAGTATCACTTTTAAATTTTAAAACATCGCGCCCAATTTTTGGTTCGAGACCGTGGTAAACCTCGACTGAGGCACCCATCATTCTTTGTCGGCCATACATACCAGAAGTGAGGAGCGCTCCGCCGTCTTCGCAGGGATTGAGTAGGATGCGGGGCATTTCCGGCTTACAGGCAGCCATGGCGCTACCCTCGGGAATCAGTGAAGCTTGGGGAGTCTGCGCTTGAGCCGAAACGAAAGTCAGGTACAACGCTGCCAATAGAAAGGGAAAGCAAAGACGGTTCGGGCACATAAAAGAACAGGGCAGATTGAGTCGGTGTAGGTACATGAGTTAAGGAGTGCAAGTAAGTGGGAAAGAAGGGACTCCAGTCAAATTGGTATGGAGATTTAATTTCTTATGTCAAATAAGTAACATGTAGGAGAGAATTCCATCCAAGTACTCAACAAGTCATAAAATTTTCATAAAATTACTCTTGTGAAATTGTAATCTTTCTTTATAGCTGTCCTTCACCGATAAGGTGTATTCAAGATCATTCCATTTTAAATTTTAGGAAATTATGCAAAAAGACTTGTGTCATTTGATTTCGGGAAATTGGATTGAAGGGGAGCTAGTTGTCAACATCACGCTCTGTTGAGCGTAATTGGGTATTTCAAAACTTGGTTTTCCAAAAAATAAAGCGTCATGAATCGTTTTCAAACAGAGCAGAGGGGGGGCTTTTCATGGAGGCTCTTCGTTTTAGTAGGAATAACGCTGAGCATTTTTACTGTGCCCCTCCATGCGCATCCTGCATGGTGGGATTCTGGAGCACTTGACGCTTCGACGGCCAATGCCAATGCAGTAGTTACCGAGGGGCAGCTCAAACATTTTACCGCGAGAGCAGTGTCGGAATTGAATGCCCACCTGCCCGGAGGAGCGGGACTGGATCTGACTACGCTGACCACGAAGTGGAGCAGTGATTATACCGCGCATAGTGGCCTGACCAGCAATGATTATCAGGCCATGAATGTCGGCCAGCTTAAGTACGTTGCCAACCTGGTCTGGACTCGACTTATCAACGAAGGCTACACGGGTGCCATTCCTACGTGGATCTATTATAATCCAGATTCAGACACCCAACTGGCAACTCTGGGACAGCTTAAAACCGTTTTTAATTTTGACCTGAGTAGTTTTTCACCTGAGATAACAAGCCCATCGGCAGTCACAACGACGACTGGGGCTTCTTTTAGTTACACCATTACCGCGACGAATAGCCCGACAAGTTTCACAGCAAGTGGATACCCTTCAGGATGGTCTATCAACGCAAGCACCGGGATCCTTAGCGGCACTGCGGGCAGCCCGGGAGTTTATAATGTTAGCATCTCTGCTGGCAACGGAACGACCACGGCATACGGGACAGTTGTCATTAGCATAGGAACGAGTGCCTCGGCCCCTGTGATCAACAGTCCAACGAGCGTTGTCGCGACGGTTAGTACGACTTTTGCATATCAAATTACCGCGACTAATTCGCCAACATATTTTGACGCGAGCAGCCTGCCTTCTGGTCTTACATGCGACCATTATTCAGGAGTGATCAGTGGAACTCTTTCCTCCACGTCGGGCACTTCCACCATTACCCTGAGTGCCACCAACGGCTCAGGTACGGGAACAGCGACGCTTAGCTTGATCGTCAATCCTGCACCGTCTGGCTTTGGTTCCGCCCCAACCATAAGCGGCGGGACTACGTCTGGCACCGTGGGCACCACTTTTAGTTATACAGTGTCGGCTACCTCTTCCGGCACCGGCACCACCTACGGGGCAACCGGATTGCCTGCCGGTTTAAGTATTAATTCCTCAACGGGAGCAATTGGCGGGACGCCCACTATCGCCGGAACATTTTATGTAGTTGTCAGCGTGGTCGATTCGGAAGGAGCAGCGAGTAACATCTTAACCCTGACAATTAATCCTGTCGTACCGGTGATTAATAGTCCCACCACCGCGACGGCTGTTGCCGGAGACAATTTTTTCTATGCCATTACGGCTACCAATGTTCCCACCAGCTATGGCGCAACGTATAGCGGAGGGGCATTGCCAGGCGGCTTGGTTATTGACACGATTGACGGACAGATCAGCGGAACAGCGCCTTCGACCACGGGACCGTATTCCATCAGTCTTAACGCAGCGAACTCTGCCGGATCAGCCACACCGGTTACGCTGACGCTGACGGTCAGCACAAGTCCTGCGGAAATCGTCACGAGCCCGACCACGGCAAGTGCGACGGTAGGATCCTATTTTCAGTATTTTATTACGGCAACAGGTAGTCCGACCAGTTATGGAGTAAGTGGGGTGATGCCAGCGGGACTTGCTTTCAATTCAGCTACAGGTGAAATATACGGGATACCTACGGATCCTGGGTTCTATACGCTCGGATTAACTGCGGATGGTTCGGCGTCAGTAAGCCTGGCGCTTACCGTTGTGTCGCCCACGTTAAAGCCTGTCATTACGAGTTCGCCCCTTATTTATGTAACATCGGGAACTTCTTTTAGTTACACCATTGATGCGACAAATTCACCCACCAGCTTCGCTGCTACCTATGCAGGCGGTTCTCTGCCATCAGGTATAGCTCTATCCGGAGCCGTCATTTCAGGAACACTTGGCACAGTCGGCACCCCTTTAATTAATTTGACCGCGACAAATAGCAACGGTAGCGGTTACTCCACGCTAATTATTGTCGTTGAATCGACCGGTTCAGCGAATCTGGTAACCACAAAACTCCAGGCAGGAGTAAGCCCTTTCCTGGGTTATAAAACCAGTTCGGCCACCATCGAATCGGATTGGAGTTATGATTCACCGGTTCTAACTAATCTGGCAAATCTTACCCTGGACGGATTATCTGTAGGAGATCCGGATCCTGACACCGTAGTTCTTCAGCGTGCTTTGGTCGGCTTTGATCTCTCTTTATTACCACCAGATGCCTCATTTACGGCGACAGGGGGCGGGGGAAGCATAGCGCTCAATAGCGTATCGGCATCAGCACACTATGACTCTACCGGATCGACGATCGACATTTATCAAGCTGACAACCCATTTGTTCCCGGGGCGACGAGTTGGACGCAAAATAATGTCCATTCTACCAGTTCCTGGTGCAGTTTATCGCCGCTTTATAGTTCGACGACTTCCATTACATCTTCTGCGATATCCGGGGCAAATTTACAAAGCGCATTTAGTGGAGGGGATGGGTTGAATCTCATGCTCATCAATTCCGCCATTGAGGGAACTCCTACGGATCCGCAACAATTCGGCTTTTTTTCAGATGAAAGCGATCCCACAGCGGCGAACCGACCTTTACTTAGCGTGACTTATACCACGAAAGCTCCTCCAGTCATCGTACCTTCCACCTTCTACATCGTTCATGGTACCAGTTTCAGCTATACGGTTTCTCCCATTAATGGAGCGTCATCTTATTCAGCTCCGACCGCTCCTACCGGATCAGGTTTATCTCTTACTACGGGCGTTATCTCGGAAACGGGAGGGTCTCTGGGTACATACTCATGGGCTATCTCAGCAACTAATGCGAATGGAACAGGCACGGGTACTCTTCAGTTTGTGATAGGCGAGGTTCCTGTCGTGACAAGCGCTACGCAAACAATCGTGGGAGGGGCTCCTTTTAGCTACACGGTTTCGGCCACAAATAGTCCGACTTCTTATAGTATTGAAGGTACACTTCCGCCGGGCCTTGTCTTTAACGCGCAGACAGGAAAAATCGAAGGCATCCCCGCCACTGGTTTAACCGGGATTTACTATTTGGGTATAAGAGCCACGAATGCCTTTGGACCTTCCTCGGGTGGAACCATTGCGCTTATCGCTTCTCCGCTGACTCCACTGATTGGCAATCAACATATTGCGATACCTACGCGCACTATTTCACATACAGGAACTCCCTACAGCTTTGGATTCTCGGTTTCGGGGCTGACAGGTCTATCCATAGATTCAACCGGGCATATTACCGGAACTCCCAGTGCTGCGGGAACTTACGCCGCAACAGTTACTGCAACTTACTATTCAGGAGGATCGAGTGCTTCCGTTCCTTTGGCGATTTTGATCTCTTCAGAGTCCGTTCCAGTTGTGCCAACGCAGACGATTGCGATGATGCATGGGGGGACAATTACAGGTCAGGCGGTATCTTTTTCGGTTCCAAACATAAATGGCGCCTCTGTTCCAGCGACAAGTTACACGTCCCCTTCTGGATTGGCTACTGGGATAACTTTTAACAGCAGTGACGGGACTTTCAGCGTAACAAGCAGTGCCGCAACCGGAATTTATACTTATACGGTAGGTGTATCTGATGATGCTGGCTCGGGTTCCGGGCAAGTAACGATTGCTATTTACAACCCTGCTACAGGCCCGGGAATAAGTAGTTCAGGGTATGGCCTTGGCCAGTTGTCGGATATAGCAGTAGTAGGACAACCCTACTCATATACATTCCGCTCAATTAACGCCGACACGAGCTCAAGTATTTCAGGAACATTGCCTAGCGGACTTAGCTTTAGTAACGCTTCAGGCGTGGGCACGATCTCAGGGACTCCGACGTCCACGACAGGATCCCCTTTCAGTATCACCCTAAACACAACCGGCTCCACGGGTACCAGTACGGCAACTTTGTCGTTAACGGTCGAAGCAGCTTCGGCGGTCACAAGTGCCAATACTGCCACGGGTACGGTCGGAACATCCTTTTCATATACCGCAACGGCTACCAATCATCCCACGAATTTTATGGCCACAAACCTACCCCCAGGTTTGAGCATTGATGAGACCACGGGCGTTATCTCCGGTACGCCTATCGCGGCCGATGTTGTGCCCGTGACTATAATTGCCACTACCGATTATGGGCTGACAAGCAGTCAAACCCTTACCATAACCATTGCCCCGAATTCCTCGGATAAAATAGCTAATTTTCAGAGTGGCGTAACCCCAAGTACAAGTTATACAGTGCCCACAACCGAAATCATCGATGGTTCGGTCACTTCAAGCAATGCCTATCAAAACTATAGTGGAGGTAGCTATCTTCCCGTGGGCCGGGATAATTCGAACGGGAACGAACGCGGGTTGCTTGCTTTCGACGTCTCTTCTCTTCCCCCGGGAACAGTTATTACCAGCGCTTCGTTGGTATTGACGGGCTCAAGCGCCCATTCTTCTGGCACAACATCGCTCCCGATTGAGGTACATCAAAAAAACCAGTCATTCAATTCCTCAGTTGCCAATTGGACAACGGATAATGCTTATGAAACAGGCATCTTTGCTTCCTATGTGGTAAGCAATCCCTCGTCAATTTCGGGTACTCAGACATTCAACGGCACCGCAGCGTTTGCCCAGGCTGTCCAACAGGCTTTTAATGGATCGGGCCAAATGGATATGACTCTTGTTGCGCCCAGCATTGAGGCAGGAACGAACACCGACTATGTAGGTTTTGCCATTAATGCATCGGATCCCACGCAAAATCCAAAACTTGTGGTGACGTACACAACCGGCGCCCCAACATCAGCGCCTGTCATTACCAGTCCAACGCTGGCCACAGGAAAAATAAGCACCGCATTTAGCTATACTCTAACAGCAACAAATCAACCGACATCATTTTCAGAATCAGGTACGCTACCTGCCGGATTGTCTTTATCGGCAGGAGTTATTTCTGGAACCCCAACCGCAGTGGGTAGTTATGTTATCACGGTGCATGCGGCGAATGGCGTGGGTACTGGTCCAGACCAAACAGTAACGCTTAATATCGATAGCACCACTTCAGCAGATGGCCTAAGCATAGTAGGATCTGGGAACAATCAAGTGGGAACCGAGGGTACTTTCCTGTCTAATCCGTTGACTGTTCAGGCCACCCACACCGGAACTCCCTTGGGAGGTACTCTTGTTACTTTCACTGCGAGCCAGGGAGGATTGGCCACGACCAATACAGGTTCACCGACGACGAGCAAGAGTTTGACGATTGTCACCGATAGCAGCGGTGGCACCACTGGTGATGCCCAAGTCTATTTGAAATTACCACCCACTGTTTTAACGACTACGGTTACCGCCACGGCAGGCACAGCGACGCCGATCAGTTTTGTGGAAACATCCGTGGCTACATCCGGGCAAAGCAACGATCTTCCCATCCTGTCGGTTGTGAGTGGTGAGGGGCAGAGAGGTACTACCTCATCGGCTCTAAAGTATATCGTTCAGGCCGTCAACGCCGAAAACCAGCCAATCGGTTCATTGTCCCTGGCTATAAGTATTACCAAGGGTACCGGAGGCGTGTGCGCTACATCCGGTGGAACCTATGGTAGTGGTCCGATCTCCATTTCCACCGACATATTCGGTCAGGCGACTATTTATCTGAAACCGGGAGGGAGTGATGGGGACATCAATACTGCATCTTGTGTGGCGACGACCGGAGTAGGCCAGGCAACGGCCTATCTAGATGCGATTACCGTAACGTCATTAACTCCTCCTACAGTATCACCTGGTGGAAATGGCACGACGGTAGCCGATGGAGATCCCTCGCCGCTAACTCCGCCAGCAGGATTTGATCTTAGGATCGCAGCAGAATCCGACCCCAATACGGTAGACTTAGCCTGGACAACCTCTGGTACCACTGCTGTCAACTATTTGATCGAAAGACAGATTAGCGGTGGTGGATGGACATCACTTAAAACCACAAGCAGTTCTCCTACGACGGATGGTGTTTTGGCGGGGCAACGATACGAATATAGGGTGACTGGAATAGATAGTGGCGGCCACTATTCTAAACCTTCAAACGTGGTGTCTTACTACCTTGATCCGATAAAAGATATTTACTATGCGCAATGGATATATGATCTCCCCTATGATTTTCATGAAGAGAGCTCTTTCGGAAGTTATATGCATGCAGAATTGGGGGATGTAATTGCGAGTAATTTACCAGAAGAAAGTCCATGTCATCCCCCCGACGATGGTCATGATTACAGTCACGAAAGAGCCATAACGAATGCGATATATGAGTTAGAACTCTATCCATCAACCAATTTATCGTTAAAATGGAATGTAATATTTAACGGATCAAAACTCTATAGCCACGAAACATGGTCAGGAACTGATTCGCAAACTTCCCAATACTTTATCTATCCTGATCCTGGTGAGTCCGCAACTGCAACTTATGTCGTTTCGTTGGATCCTGTCATGAATGTGATGGATTCAAATGGAGAGGCCTATCTCGATCAAAAAGAAAAAGCCGGTGCAGGGGCGCAAATATCGGTAGGTGCCGATGCAGAAGGCAAATTTACCGTGGATATTAACTCAGGAGAATTCCCGAATGCCACCTTTACCATTTCTTATACCAGTCCCTATCTGGCAGTTTACGATAATGGCGCTCTCATATTCAGTGGGCAACGTTTTAATGCCAGCGACACTAATAACTTTACCGTCCAGGCTATAAATGAAGATGTTCCGGACGGAAGCAAGACGAACATAACGATGACGGCGTATGACGAAAAAGGCGGCAAAATTGGCCAGGACTCGAGCCTGTTTGTTCTGAACAATCCTCAATCTCAGGATTTATCAATCCCCATAGATGAAGCTTCGGGGCCGCGTTATCGCAAAATTGCGCTAAACGGTTTGCCCATGGCGGACGAAAAGCCGCAACAATCTGGTGAAACCGATCAGGAAAAAGAGGAAACCTATGTTGATGCCCTGACGGTGGGGCTCCGCCATAGCACGACCGATGTTTATCTGCCGGTTTCCGGTAGCGACTTTGCAATTTCAGCGCGCCGGGATTTCCATTCGGAAGTCTGGAGTGATCGCTCGGGATTGAAACCTCATGAAGAGCCTGATCGTCCTTTCGGCAAGTGCTGGAGCAGCAACCTGGCTCCCAATATCCGGATAGTAAAAAATAACGATCCGGAGAGAACGCAGCCAGACCAGGCTTACGTCACCGATGAAACGGGAGCGGTTCATACATTTGTGATTTGGTATAGTGGAGGCACGACCAAGTTTTTCCCCATGCCGAGCGCCAGAAACGAACAACAGACGCCCAATCTTGAAACTTTAACAGAAGATGATACTACCACTCCGGCAAGGTATATATTCACGCGTAAATATGGAGCTACATTGCTTTATCAGGGAGTTCCCCTGGATCCCAGTCATGGCGATTTAATAATCAGCAAT
>Ga0206928_1093_pt1 | contig 23772 bp, 18 predicted proteins | sample Alteio_BWOrgHeat_21_FD_152941 | JGI IMG/M metagenome (GOLD analysis project Ga0206928, IMG submission 152941) | Enriched cells from forest soil in Barre Woods Harvard Forest LTER site, Petersham, Massachusetts, United States -... | ecosystem: Environmental > Terrestrial > Soil > Temperate forest >... | reverse complement strand
CCCGGGTGGAACAGCCATTGGCGGTGAAAGTCAGACCAGTCCAAACCGGTCCCCTGCCGGGCGGAACGGAAACGTTGCTGGTGGTGGAAGACGAGCCTTCCGTGCGACATCTGGCGCGAGGTGTATTGGAGAAGCAGGGTTATACTGTGCTGTCGGCCGCAAACGGCCAGGACGGGTTGCGGGTGGCGCGGGAACATAGAGGACCTCCCATCCGGCTGGTGATCACGGATGTCATCATGCCGCTGATGGGCGGAAAGGTCATGGCCGAGTGGTTGAAAACCGCGCATCCTGAAATCCAGATCCTGTTCACCTCGGGTTACACGGATGATGCCATCAGCCATCACGGGGTGTTGGAGGAGGGGGTCGAATTTCTGCCCAAGCCCTACACGCAGGCGACACTCCTCTCCAAAGTGCGCGCCATGCTGGATAATGAAACGGACAGCGCCTTCCTCCGGAAACAGGACGCGATGAGCCATCAACTCCCCCTGGCTCTGCTGGATGCTCCTGAAACAAATCCAGTCACCGGCAAAAATGACCCCCGGCCGGGAATTGATCCAGCCGGCCATCCAAACATTCATAAAACATGAAAAAAAACCTTGTCCGGCGGAGCCTGCTGCTTGCGTCATCGGTGGTCTTGACGGTCGGCCGGCTGGAAGCCGTGGACTTGCATGTCTTTGGCACCAACATGCCGCCGCTGGACTTTCACGGCTTCATCAGCCAGGGATTTCTGGCCACGACGAAATATAATTATCTCGGCAGCGACACCAAGGACGGTTCCTTCCAGTTCACCGAGGCGGGGCTGAACGCATCCATGAATCCATTTCCACGCACGCGCATCACGGCGCAGGGATTTTTATATGACATGGGCGATGCCGGCGAATACACGCCCTTTCTCGATTTCGCTTCCATTGAATATACCTTTAACGATTACATCGGCCTGCGCGGCGGGCGGATTCGCCGACCACAGGGCATCTACAATGATATTCAAGACGTGGATCTGGCGCGCACGTATGTGCTGTTGCCGCAGGGCGTTTACGAATCGCGTTTTCGCGATTTTTCCACTTCGCTGGACGGCGGCGAGGTTTTCGGCAACATTCCGTTGAGCAGGGCGGGCGCGCTTTCTTACGAAGCCTATGCGGGATACATCAGCGTTGGGTCGGACAGCGGTGTGGCCGACGACATCAACAATTCGCTGCATGGCGGGAACGTAACTTCCTTCGATCCAATGCCGGCCGCCGGTTCCCAACTCTGGTGGAACACACCGGTGGACGGCCTGCGCTTCGGGGCGGCGTTTTTATATGTGTTTAATTTTGACTACAATTTTACCGTGCCCACGGGATTTCCACCGCCATACCCGTCGTCGGTTCGATTGCGCGCCGACGGCCGGATCACATCGCAATTGTACTCGGCGGAATACTTGTGGAACAACTGGACCTTCCAGGCCGAATATTACAATGATCAATTCAGCCAGGATACGACTTCTCCCGCCGGCACAACTCATTCATTTAGCTACCCGCAAGCGTGGTATGGCGGCGCGGCTTATCGTTTTAACAAGTGGCTGGAAGTCGGGGGCTATTACACGGAATTTTACGAGGATGCGCCGGTCACGGCGGCGTCGGATGCTTCACAAAAAGACGCGGCGCTTTCCTTCCGCTTCGATCCGAAGCCATGGTGGGTGATCAAGCTGGAAGGACATTACATCCGTGGTACCGGGCTGCTGGATGACAATGCCAACAATCCGGTGAGAAGCGACGACGGCTGGTTCATGATCCTGGTCAAAACCACAGTCAGTTTCTAATCCAATCAGAAACCAAAATGAAACTGAACCTGAAATCATTCTGGCTGAAGATTGGACTGCTGACCGCCTTGCTGGCGGCCGGTTCGGTTCGCGCGCTGGCGCTTGACGGCGCAGTGGTGATCGTCAATCCCAGCGTCACCGCCGACAGCCTGTCGGCGGATGAACTCAAGAACATTTACACCGCCAGGACCCGGTATTGGGACGACGGACGGGCGATCATCATCGTCGTGCTGCCGGACAAGACGGATGCCGCGCTGCAACAGGCCAGCGGCATGGATGGCAGCCAGTTCAAGACCTTCTGGCAGCGCCTCGCTTTCTCCGGCCGCGGTTCGGAACCGGAGAAAGCCGACGACGCCGCGGCACTGGTCGCGTTTGTCGCCGCTACAAAAGGCGCCATTGCCCTCGTGCCGGCGGATGCCGTGCTGACGGGCGTGAAAAAAATCGAAATCAAGTAACCATGCCACACATCATGAAACCCAGAGCAAAAAAGATGTCCAACCGGCCGCCGGTGTACGGGAGGAATCATGGCAAAGACTAAAAAAAGCAGCCCGACCTCAAGCGGTGAAAGTCAGCTGATTCCCGCGGAAGGATTTAACCTGCAAACCGACCGGGCGGAAGCGGACGGCACGCCGTCTTACGAACAGAGAATCCGTCCCGTCCAGGCGACGTTCCGCAATATTCTGCTGGTCGTTTTTTTGATTTTGGTATGCGCCATTGTGCAGATGCTCATGCTCTGGCGGGTGTGCAATAGCGGGATGAAGACCGTCGCAGCCATGGAACACCAGGGCCTGCCCACGCTCAACGGTCTGGCCTTGTTACAGCAGGATCTGGCCATCTACCGGCTCAACGCCTACGAGTATCTTTTTGCGCAGGAAGGTGAAAAAGCCGGCAGGGCGAAGGCGGTGCAGGATATCGCGGCCCAAACGCACGCGGAGCTGGAAAACATCAAGACGCTTCTGCCCGAAGACGAGGGCCGGCGCCTGGCCTCCAATCTGGAAAATGCCTTTGCCGGCCTGGACACCGAATTCCGCAAGGTCCAGAACCTGGAAGACTCGGATTTTGCCGGCGCCATGAAGGTGATGGACCGGGATATTCCCCCGCTCACCGGCCGGGTAACCGCTGCCGCGGACGCATTCAGCGACTATGCCTATCATATTTCTGTCGGGCGGGCCAATGCGACCTTCGACAGTTTTGGCTGGATCAGGAATAACGCCATCATGTTCGGCGCCGCGAACATCGCCGTGGCCTTCGGAGCGGTCATGTTCGTGCTGCTGGCGGCCCGCCGCAGCCGCGCGCAGTTGTCGCAGACCATGGCGCGGCTGGATGAGCGAACCGGGGAACTGGCTTATGAGCGCGACTTGCTGGGGGCGTTGCTGGAAAACTCGCCGGACCCGATTTATTTCAAGGATGCCGGATCCCATTTTTTGAAAGCCGGCAAGGCCCAGGCCGAACTTTTTGGGTTGAAGAGCGCGGATGAACTGAAGGGCAAAACGGATTTTGATTTTTTTACGGAACAACACGCGCGCCCGGCTTTTGAGGACGAACAGGAAATCATCCGCACCGGCCACGCCTTGATCAGCAAGGTGGAAAAGGAGGTCTTGCGAAACGGGCGGGAAACCTGGGCGCTCACGAGCAAAATGCCGCTCCGCAACAAGGCCGGGCAGATCATCGGCACGTTCGGCATTTCCAAAGACATCACGGCCATCAAGGAAACGGAGGCCAAACTGGCGCAGCTGCACAAACAATTGCTGGAAACGTCGCGGCAGGCGGGGATGGCGGAAATCGCCACCAACGTGCTCCACAACGTCGGCAATGTGCTGAACAGCGTGAACGTCTCGGCCAGCCTGGTGGCGGACAGCGTGAAAAACTCCAAGGCCGCCAACCTGGCCAAAGTCGTCGCAATGTTGCAGGAACATGAGGCCGATCTGGGGATTTTTATCACCAGCGACGCCAAGGGCAAACGGTTGCCGCTCTATCTGGCCCAGCTCTCGGACCAGCTGCTGGCCGACCAAAAGGCGGCCATACAGGAGATGCATTCACTCCGGAGCAACATCGAACACATCAAGGAGATTGTGGCGATGCAGCAAACTTACGCCAAGGTTTCCGGCATCAAGGAGATCATCAACGTCAACGAACTGGTGGAAGACAGCCTGCGGATGAATGAAGGCACATTGAACCGCCATAATGTGGAAGTCATCCGTGAGTTCGATCAGGCGCGGCTCTTGAATGTCGAGAAACACAAAATCCTGCAAATCCTGGTGAACCTGATACGCAATGCCAAGCATGCCTGCCAGGACTCGGAGCGGACGGACCGGCGGCTGACGGTGCGCGTGGTCAACAGTGATAACCAGGTCAGGATATCGGTGACGGACAATGGCGTTGGCATTCCGCCGGAAAATCTGGACCGCATCTTTAATCACGGCTTTACCACGCGGAAAGACGGCCACGGCTTTGGCCTGCATAGCGGCGCGCTGGCCGCGAAAGAAATGGGCGGCACCCTGACCGCCCAGAGCGACGGGGCCGGCCAGGGTGCGATATTCACCCTGGAACTGCCCTGCACCACGAACGAGGTTTCACATGCCTGATTCACCCGTCAAAAAAATCCGGCGGATCCTGATCGTTGATGATAATCGTGCGATCCACGATGATTTTCGCAAGATACTTTCCCCGGCCGCCGCCAATGCGGACCTGGATGCCAGCGAAGCAGCCCTGTTTGAAGAGCCCACGAACACCCGGCAATCCGTCTTTGAAATGGACTCCGCCTATCAAGGACAGGAGGCGGTTCTTTTGGTGCAGCAGGCGGTTGAAGCCGGACGTCCGTACGCGATGGCTTTTGTGGACATCCGCATGCCGCCCGGCTGGGACGGCGTGGAAACCACCCAAAAAATGTGGGGCATTGATCCCGAAGTCCAGATTGTCCTCTGCACCGCCTATTCCGATTATTCCTGGGACGAGATGTTTGAAAAACTGGGCTATCGTGATGGCCTGCTCATTCTTAAAAAGCCATTTGACACCGTGGAAGCGCTCCAACTGGCGCAGGCGCTCACTGAAAAATGGTGGTTGCACCAGCAGTCCCAAAAAAAAATGGAAGACCTGGAGAGCAAGGTTTCTGAACGCACCCGGGACCTTGCCAGATCGCTTTCCCTGCTCAATGCCATATTTGAATCAACGTCCGATGGCGTCCTGGCCGTGGACCTTTCAGGCAGGATCACCGCCTTCAACACCAAATTTGCCGCCAACTGGCAGTTTCCCGCCGGGATGATCGTCCGCCGGGATGCCGCTGAGATGCGCGCTTTCGCCGCCGAACAGGTAAAAGATCCGGCCATGTTCCTGCAGCGGGTCAAAGAACGGGAGACCAGCCCGGAAACCGAGTGCTTTGACGTGATCGAAATGAAAGATGGACGCACTTTTGAACGTTATATCTTTCCACAACGGATTGATCGCCAATGTGTGGGGACGGTGATCCATTGGCGTGACATCACCGCGCGCAAACGGGCCGAGGCCCGGCTGATCCAATCCCAGAAACTGGAAACCGTTGGCCGGCTGGCCGGCGGCATCGCTCATGAGTTTAACAGCATTTTGACGGCGATCATTGGCCAGAGTGAACTGATTCTCGGCGATCTTCCCGCCGGGAGTCCGCTGGCGAAAAACGCGATGGAAATCGGCAAGGCCGCCGGCCGGGCCGCCACGTTAACCCGGCAGCTCCTGGCCTATGGCCGCAAACAAATTCTGCAACCGGAGAGCCTGGATCTGAATCGAATCATGCTGGATATGGAAGGAGTTTTTCATCATCTCCTGGGTGGCAATGTGGAGACACAGATTGTTCCCGGCCCCGATCCACACGTGGTCCAGGCGGATGCCGGACAGATCGAACAGGTCATCGTGAACATGGTAATGAATGCGCGGGATGCCATGCCCAACGGCGGCAAACTGACCCTGGAAACCGCGAACGTCACGTTCGACCCGGAGACGGTGGGCCGTTATCCGGAATTGAAGCCGGGCGATTATGCCATGCTGGCCATCACGGACACCGGCATGGGGATGAGCGCAGAAGTGAAGGCGCGGGTGTTCGAGCCGTTTTTTTCCACCAAGGGGGTCGGCCAGGGGACCGGCCTGGGCTTGTCCACCTGTTATGGCATCATCAAACAAAGCGGCGGCCATATCAGTGTGTATAGCGAGCCGGCGCGGGGCACGACCTTTAAAATTTATCTGCCCCTTTTTGAATCGCCCGGAAAAACTTTCGTCCCGCCGTTGAACCCGCCGGATTTGCCGCGCGGGACGGAAACCATTCTGCTGGTCGAGGACGATCCGGCCTTGCGCGAAATGGCGGCGGCTTTGCTGCGGCGGCTGGGGTACACCGTTTTGGCGGCGGCCAACGGCATTGAAGCCTTGAACCTCAAACAACAACGCCAGGCCGGACACATTGATTTATTGTTCACCGATGTCGTCATGCCGCACATGAGCGGCAAAGAACTGGCTGACCGGGTAGCCGCATTGAACCCTCACACCCGGATCCTGTTCACGTCCGCGTACGCGGAAAATGCCATTGTGAACCAAGGGGTGCTAATCAAGGGGGTGGCGCTGCTGCAAAAACCATTCACGCCGTCCGCGCTGGCGCACAAACTCAGGCAGGTGCTGGATCAACCGGCCGCTTTAAAACCCAGTTAACCACGGATGGACACAGATAAACACGGATGGGAGGTAAGGCTTTTTTACGCGAACTGCACGAATTTTCGCCAATTAAAATTAACTGCATGTTCGTCCGGGATATGTCTTTCCGCGTTTGTGCAACCATTGATATTCCTCTCACGCAACTACGTTCGAAAGCGGTGCTAAAGCACCGCACTCCAAGCGCTGACGCGTTTACCATGCGTCTGAACCTCGCGCCTGGAGTGCGGCGGTTCACCGCCGCTTTTTCCACAAACGTCAAGAGCCATCCTGCTCGTTAGAGCATTTGAAGAAATACTCTAAGGACGGTGCCGGTAAATCGTTTCCCGCAGATTTGCTTCAATGGCATCCACCATCGCGTCCAATGTGTGCCGTTCCTTCACGATCCGTTGCGCATTCGTGGAAATGGTGTCAAACAGATTCCGGTCCGCGCAGAGTTCCCGGATGGCCCGCGCGCAATCGGCGGCATCGCCCGCCTGGAAAGTCATGGCGGTCTCGCGGTTGCGAAACAATTCGCCGCTGCCGCCCGTCGTGGTGCCAACCACCGCCAGCCCGCTGGCAATGGCCTCCAGCGGCGTGATGGCAAACGGCTCCTCCCATTCCGAGGGGAAAACCAGGACATCATGATCCGCGTAAACCCGCGGCAGTCCGGCCCGCGCTATTTTACCGCGAAAAAACACGCGATCGCCCAGGCCAAGCTGCGTTACCATTTCCCGCAACCGGTTTTCGTAATCAGGCAGATAGGCGCCACCCACCAGAGTCAACGACAGCCCGGCGAATTCCTTCTCCAGCAGCCCCATCGCCCGGATGGCGGTGTGAACGCCTTTTTGCTCGTTCATCTGGCCCGCATACAGCAGCCGTTTCACCGGCCAGCGCGAGCGTGGTGCGATGGGAAATTGCTTCTGGTCAATGCCCCAGTGGGCCACGAGCGACTCATGGTTCGAGATTGAGATGTCATTTTTTCGGGCCACGCTTTTCAAAAATTCGCTGGCAAAATGGCATACCTGATTTTCCACCACCGGCTTTCCCTGCACGAGAAACGTCTTCCCCAAAATGGCGCGGACAAACGCGTTGTTTTTTGCCGGACCTGCCAGCCAGGCACCGACACGCCACGAGACAAAACTCGTGTCCGACAGGAAAAATGCCCTGGGGCAGCCCTGCCAGAATGCCATGACAGGCAGCCAGAGACAAAGTCCGGACTGATTCCAAAAATAGGCTATATCCGGCCCGAATTGTTTGATTGCACGTCCGATTTTACGACACTCAATCCATTTGTCATGTGGCGGATCGGATGGGCCGGGATTGTATTGCAGGCTGCGTTCCACCTCGGTTTCATTGGGTGGGTTTTCGATCTTCCCATTGCGAAAATTGCTGGTTAAAACCCGTACCGCATGGCCGCGCAAGCGGAGTTGTTCCACCACATCCCGGCAGCCAAGTTCATAACCGCCCAGGTGTTGTGGCGGATAGACGTCTGAGACAACAAGAACTTTCACTTCCGCCAGCATTCCTTAATGGACTTGCCGACTTCAAGATTAATTCAATTCTGGTAAAATGCTCCGATGCCATTAAATTTATATCCATGCCTGGCTCACGCATCAATTATTTTGACCATCTCCAAAAAACTTTCACGCTGGAACATCTTCCAGCAAATGTTCGGGTCAGCCAGTTTATGGGGCGTTGGCCGTTTATCCGCCGTTATAAAGGCATTCCCATTGGCCTCAATTTTTTGCCGGCAGAGGGCCGGTTCCTGTATAAACGTCATGGTCAAGAGCATACCATCAAGTTCAATGGACGAAACCTTCAGTTTCATGCGCTATATGAGAACTATTTCCGCTATGGTTATGAATTGGAAACCGCTCTGCTGATATCCCGCGTCAACCGGGATAAAATGCCATTTTTTGATATCGGTTCAAACTGGGGCTACTTCTCTTTGTTGGCAGCCTCTTTGCCTGAATTTAGCGGTCCGATTTATGCCTTTGAACCCAATCCCCGGACGTTTGCCGATTTAACTCTTACCATTCAACAGGCAGCCTTGCAGGACCGTGTCACACCGTGCCATCTCGGCGTCGGACGGGTATCGTGTGACATGTCGGTCTCCGAAGCCGATCGTTTCAATAGCGGCCTGAGCCGGTTGACGGACGGCGGTAGTGGCCAAAAAATACCCGTGAAACCATTGGACGTTTTGGAATTCGGCAGTCCGGGTTTGATTAAAATTGATGCGGAAGACATGGAACTGGAAATACTCATGGGTGCAAACAAAATTTTGGCGGAGGCAAAGCCATTTATTATTTTTGAAAATTTTTTGAATTTTAGCTCGCCCAAACTCACTTACGAAACGATCTCCTTTCTTCTTCAGAAAGATTACCGGGTTTTTGTTCCAGTCGTGGAATTTTCGGTGGACGGATCAAATGTTTTTGCGACGTACGGGCGCGATTATAGCCCGCTGGTCGAACAAGGCGGACCGCCACGTCTCGGCTTGGTTGAGATTTCTGCCCGGCTGCGGTTTCTTTTGGGGGACCAATTAAACCTGCTGGCTGTTCCTTCGACTCGCCTGGAAGAGCTTTGGGATATGGGAATATTGAATTTTGGCAAAATTTAAGCCGGTTTGCCTTCCATTTTTGCAAGGCAGGCCTGTAATACTTCATCCACCCCCAGGGTTTTCATGCACTTGATATCGTGCGGACAGCCGGTGATCCAATGCAATCGCGGCAAACGGTGATAGCAGCCCGCACAATCCACTGTGCTGACGACAAAATTTTTGCGAATGGATTCGGCATAAAAAAATTGCGGCGACGTGCTTCCCCATATTCCCACAGAGGGTGTCCGCGTGCTGACGGCGATATGCAAAAGGCCTGAATCAATGCCAATGAACAGTTTTGCCCGCGCAATCACGGCAATGCATTCTTCTATAGAGAGCGCATCTACCAGGGACACCACGCCAGGAATTGGTTCTACTGCGACGTGGCCAAAATTCATATAATACCCGACGCCCATCTGGGCAATGTTGCTGAAGCCCCGCGCCTGCAATCCTGCCACCAGTTGCGCCCAATTTTCACGCGGCCATTCCTTGACCGTCCAGGTCGGTCCGGGATGGATCAGCACAAGGGAAGCTGGGTCAAGATTTCTCCGGACCAGAAGCGCTTGAACTTTTTCATGCGCCGCCGGGCCGGCAGACAAATGCGGATGAATATCGGTGACCGGCAAACCGAATTGCCGGCAAAATTCGGTTATCATCGGTTCCTGTGCCACCTTGCCGGGAGTATCGTCTCCGTGCGCGAAATGATAAAACCCGCCCAGCAAAAAGTGATACCAATGCCCCACAATTCCAATATTTTCCAGTGTAGTTATCCGGTCGGCGATGCCGGCGAGACGGGGAACAGCGGCAAAATTTGCATGGCAATTGTAGATGAAGGTCGCGCCCGGATGGCGTTTTTTCAATTCACGTGCCGCGGGAATGGTACAGATAATATCCCCCAGGCCCGTTTGCCTTGAAAAAATCACCGGACGATGACCGGTCCGCAAGATTAACGGCAATAGTACTCTGCAAACATAGCCCAACGCCGCCACCTGGCGCGTCAAAAGACCAACCAACCGCGGGCTTTCTTTTTTTTGGGCAGACACCTGTCAAATGTGCCGTTTTCAGGTCCAAATGGCAAAAGAGAAACCGGAAATCCGAAGTCGTTCCTTTAGAAGCTGATTTTCAGAATTGAACCCGCAACCGATTAAGTCAGACTGTCGCCCATGTTTTCACGTGTACTCAAACGGTGGGTAATTACGGCCAGCACCGGGAGCCATTTTGACATGTTGGATGGCATGCGCGGCCTAGCCATTCTCCTTGTGGTCGTTTTTCATACGTTTTATACCAATTCCGCAAGTGGTAAAATTGCCCGGTTCGTCGGCGATTTAATATTCAGCGGCTGGATGGGCGTGCCAATTTTTTTTGTGCTTTCAGGCTTTTTGATTGCCCGCCCGTTCCTCCAGAGTCGAAGCCTGGACCCCCAATTTTGGTACACAAGAGGTTATGCGTTGCGCCGGATTTCAAAGATTCTGCCGCCGTTTTATCTGTCCATCGCTATTTTCAGCGTGTTTTATTGGGAGCGTTTTCATGACACGATTTATCTTCATGCTGCGTGGCTATGGGCGGTTGGCTTTGAAAGCTACGTGATTCCGTTGACGAATTTTAATCTTTCCTATTGGAGTCTTATGGTAGAGGCCCATTTTTATGCGTTACTGCCGTTGCTGTTTTTTCTAACCCGGGGCTTGAATCTAAAGAACACCCTTCTGGTTGTTGTGTCGGCGATGTTAATCATCCCGTTCTTCTTACGGCAGATAAGCTGGCCGCATGGCCTCGCGGTGTTGCCAGATAATCAGACCGGTCAAGAAATACACTTTTTTATAGACCGTTTCCCGCTCTGTCTTCTTGACTATTTTGCGTTTGGTGTGGCTTTCGCCGGTCTGTATGTCGCGGCAAAGCCCCGGTTATCTAATTGTCGGAAACTGGCAATGTTTGGTTATGCCGGTGTTGCTTTACTCGCATTTACGTTGTGCCTTTTTGCCTGCGTCATGAAACAAGAGGATATTCTTACGCATCCCAGACTGTGGACCAGGGAAACTTTTGGGTATTTGCCCTCAATTTCTGGATTTTTGATGCTGTTCTTCCTGTTTGATCCACAATGTATTGGCGCAAGAATATTTAGCATGGCTTGGTTAAGATTCATCGGGATTGTCAGCTACGAATGGTTTCTTTTTCATGGCCCGATGGTGGACTGGTTTCGACACATCTTCGGGCATACAAACGGAAGCCCATGGCTTTTCATCTGTAAAACTGTTTTGCCTTTGGCGCTGTCATTCGGTTTTTCCGTACTGATCTATTATTGGTTCTCGCTGCCGATTTTAAACAAGGTGAGGGACAGGCTTAAAAGCTGATCGCATGGCCCAGAGTCCCTTCCATCCCCTTACAAGGAGACAACTTGAGAGACACCAAGCCCTGGCCTCATCCCTTCGGAATACTGCGTTTTCAGAATTGAACCCGCAAACGATTAGGCCAGACTGTCGCCAATGTTTTCACGCGCACTCAAACGCTGGGAGATTACCGCGAGCACCGGGAGCCATTTTGACGTTCTCGACGGCCTGCGCGGCATGGCCATTCTGCTGGTCGTCGTGTATCACACGCTGTATACCAACCCTGACAGCGGACCCATGTCGCGGCTGGCGGGTTATGTGATCACAGCCGGGTGGATGGGGGTGCCAATTTTTTTTGTGCTGTCGGGCTTCCTGATTTCCTATCCTTTTTTCAAGGGCCGCAAGTCGAACCCGGCTTTTTGGTATCAGCGGGGTTATGCCTTGCGGCGGGTTGGAAAAATTCTGCCCCCCTTTTATCTCTCCATCATCATTTTCATTCTGTTTTACTGGTGGCAATTCCATGATGCGGACTATCTGACCTCCGCCTGGAAATGGGCCACCGGCCTGGCGAATTTCGTGGAAATCCCCGTGCCCTTCAACTTGTCCTATTGGAGTCTGATCGTGGAATCGCACTTCTATATCCTGCTCCCCCTGCTGTTTTGGCTGGTTCGCGGTCGGCCGGTCAGGGAGAGCGCCGGGATTCTTTTTTTAATTTTGTTTGCCGTGCCGTTGGTTGCCCGCCAACTGCTCTGGCCGGAGGGAGTCATGATGGCGCCGGCGTATCCCGATCCCCTGGCAAAACATCTTGCACTGGTTCTGGCCCGTTTCCCGTGCCAGTTGGATTACTTCGCCTGGGGCGTGGCTTTTTCGGGTGTGTTTGTGATGTTGGACGGGGCGCGTGAACAGGTCCGTGTACTGAGCCTGTTTGGTTACCTGGGGGTGGCGTTATTGCTGGTGACGCTGATCTTGTGGGGCTTGTGGGCAAGGCAGTTTGACATCCGGGCCTGTCCCACCCGCTGGAGCGTGGAGCTTTCACATCTGTTGCCCGCGCTGGCGGCCTTCCTGCTGCTGTTTTTTGTCTTTGACCCGCAAAGCCTCGGCTCCCGGTTTTTCGCCCTGGCTCCCTTGCGCTTTACGGGCATCGTCAGTTACGAATGGTTTTTATTTCATGGCCCGCTGGTTTCATGGTTCCATGACCATTTTGGCCCGACCCATGGCAGCTTGATGGCCTATGGCTGGCGCACGGTGGCGCCGCTGGTGGTCACCTTCGGTTTCTCGGTATTGGTGTATCGGTTCTTTTCACTGCCGATTTTAAATGCCATCCGGGACCGGTTGAAGCAGGCTTGAATTCATTTTCATTTGCCCCGGCACAGGAGGACGGGTAGATTGTGACCTTATCTGAATAAAACATGACGAATCCGGCCAATGCCATCAAGCTGCTGATCACGTACGCCTTGTGCATTCCGCTGGCGATTCTGGTTGGTTATCTTTTGACCGACCCGTTGGACTACGGATCCATGGGTGTTTTTGGCCTGATTGCCCTGCTCCTGCTGTCGCCAGTTTTCATCAAATATCACTATCCGATCATGGTGTTTGCCCTCTGGTCGCCGATTTATTGTTTCTTCATCAAGGGCGATCCGCCGTTTGCGCAAGTCATGATCTTGCTAAGTTTTGGTCTGGCGATCATCGAGCGCGCCATGAACAGCGAGCGGCATTTTATCTCCCCCCGGGTCATGGTGTGGCCGCTGTTGTACACGGCGGCCATGGTATATATAACGGCGAAATTGACCGGCGGCATCGGTTTGCGGACCCTCGGAGGCGGTGAAGATGGCGGTGTAGGCGGCGGCAAAAAGTACATCGAACTCTTTGTCGGCATATTTGTATTCTTTGCGCTGACCAGCCGGGGTATTCCCAAGGAGCGCCGTAATTTATATATCGCGCTATATTTCCTAGCCGGACTCCCTGGTTTTATCGGCGACTTGTTCCCGCTGCTGCCCGGGCCGTTGAAATACATCAACCTCTTGATTCCCCCAACATCCAGTCCAACGGACGCCGGCTTGTCCTCGGCCTACAGGCTTGGCGCTGTCGGCGCTTCAGCGGGCGTCGTCGCCAGCTATTTGCTGGCCAAGCATGGTTTGCGGGGAATTTTCCTTGGGGACAGGCTTTTCCGCACGTTGCTTTTTTGCGGCGGTATGATCTTGTCGTTGATCGGCGGCTTCCGAACAACGTTTATCACAATGGGGGTAATGTTGACGGCTTTGTTTTTTCTGGAAGGATTGTACCGCACCCGGCTGGTTCTGGTTTTTGGCATGCTCGCCATAATCTGTGCCGCGCTGTTGGTGCCTTTTTCCCGGGACTTGCCCCTTTCTTTTCAACGTTCCCTTACAGTTTTGCCTCTGAATTTGGATCCCGGAGTCAGGATGGATGCCGAAGGCAGCAAACAATGGCGTTATGACATGTGGGCCGATCTCTGGCCAAAAGTTCCCGGATATTTGCTGCTGGGAAAGGGTTACGGCCTGACGGCTGAAGATTATGAATACATGGGCGGCGGACAGTTTGCCTACTCCGCGACCCTGGACAAAAGCGCGAGCGGGCTGGCCGTTTCCGGCGATTACCACAGCGGCCCGCTTTCCACCCTCATACCTTTTGGCGTCTGGGGCGCGATTTCAGTCCTATGGCTGATGACTGCGGGTGTCTTCGTCACCTACCGGAATTTCAGAAATTCCGAGCCAGAATTAAAGGCGGTGAATACGTTTCTGTTTGTGACTATGTTGTGGAACGTGATTTTTTATTTCTTCCTTTTCGGCGCCTATTCGGGCGAGGTATTTACCATTGGCAAAACGGTTGGCTTTAGCGTGGCGCTGAACTGGGGGATCCGCGCGGCCAGGCCGCGTGCCTCCGCTGTGCGCCCGGCTCAGGCGGCACAACGCCAGCGGGTGCCCGCGCCGCAGCCCCAGGCGGCCTGAGAGCCTGTCTGAAAATTCTGAGTGACGCTGTTTTTAGATGGGATGAGTTAATCATGAAAGACAGGCTCTGATGCATGTGAAACCCCGGCTGCTCGTCCTCCAACTATGGGGCCTTGGCGATTTGGTCATAGCCACGCCGTTTCTGCGCGCGGCGGTGAAAAAGTACGAGGTCACCATGGTCGGCAAACCGTTTGCGGCGGACCTTCGGCCCCGGCTCTGGCCGGAAATTGATGTCATCTGTTTCAACGCGCCCTGGACGGTCTTTCGAGGCAAATACCATCTCTGGCACTGGCCCTGGCTGGAAATGCTCCGCCTGCGCCGCCGGCTCATTGACAAACATTTCGATTTTGGTGTCTCTGGCCGCTGGGACCCGCGGGATCATCTGGTCCTGAAAGTTTCAACCGCCACGGAGCGCCTCGGCTTCTCACGCCTGCAAAGCCGCCATTTTCTTACCCGGGAACTGGTTCGTCCCCAACCACTGGCGCACATGAGTGAATATTGGCGAGTGGCCGGACGCGCGCTCGGCCTGGAAGTTCCCGCCTATTCAGAGATCGTCCCCCCGCCCCGGACCAACTTTTCCAGCGCCCTCCTGCATAGCGGCGCGCGGCTGCCGGCCCGGGTCTGGCCGCTGGAAAATTTCCAGCAAATCGCCGCCAGCCTGCGAAAAAAAAACATCGCCGTCCAGATTGCCTGCGATCCCGATCAGCGCGAATGGTGGAGCAGCCACGGCGAAAATGTGGCCTGCCCGCAAACCGTGCCGGAAGTCCTCTCGCTGATTGACCGCGCCGGCATCTTTATTGGCAATTGCTCCGGACCCGGCCATCTGGCGGCCATCTGCGGTGTCCCGACGTTCACGGTCTTTGGCCCCTCCATGCATGAATGGTGGGCTCCGATGCACCCGGCGGCGGAAATTTTTGAAGGCAAAGCCTGCCCCTATAAACCCTGCGCGGATTATTGCCGTTATAAAAAACCATTTTGCCTTAGCGACGTGAAAGCCGGAGATGTCTGGCCCCGGGTGGAAATTTTTGCGGAGCGCCATCTAACCGAAAGCAGGCAGGAGGGGGATAATTTGCGGAACTGAAGCTATAACAAGGATCGGTAAAACTCCGCAAAACGCGGACCGGCGGTCGAGAATGAGCAGGTATTCACGACCCATTGATGCCCATTGTCCGCCAAAGAACGACGCAAATTTTGATCGGCCATCACCTGGCTCATGGCCGCCGCAAGCGGCCTGGCTGACAGACGGCTGGTGACAGCTGCCCTGGCTGCGGCCATTTCTGAAGCACTATTAATTCCATCCGATACGATTGTTGGCAATCCGAACCCAATGGCTTCCGCCATGGCGATGCTGAATGCTTCCCAGCGTGAAGGTGAAACGAACGCGTCAGCCGCTTTTAAGAATTCCCATTTAACCGGGCCAATTTTCGGCCCGGTAAAATGAACCTTCTTTTCGCATCCGAGTTTTCTGACCAACTCTTCCAGCACCTGCCGGCCACCGGCAAAATCAGGGCCTATCATCAGCAAATGGGCTTCGTTATCATGGGCAATCCGGGCAAAGGCTTCCACGAGAAAATCCAGTCCTTTATGCCTTACATCCAACCGGCCAAGGTAGGCAAATACGAACGCATTTGCCGGTATGCCGAGCTGTTCACGAGACGCAGGGATTATGGAGTCCCGTTCTGGAAGTCGTACGAGATTCGGCTGGACCAGAACTTTTTTCCGCCAAAATGGCAGGATATACCGGCTCCGTTCTTTTTCCCGATGGGTCAAAAAATGCAAACCGGCGGCATCACGGATAAAAGGGTTGAGAAAATTCAGATAGGCAAATTTTTTGATTCCATGAACCAGCCCGCGAAAATGCAACTGGCCATGTGAGGTAAACACATAGGGAGTGGACGCGTTTTTCAAACATTCAGCCAGCCGGTCCGACCAGGGCGAAAGGCCATGGAAGTGAAAAATTTCCCGGTCACCACCTGATCGCTCCCCGACCATTGAAGAGAAATCCGCCCTGTCCAAATTGAATTCCTGAATTGGCAGATGCTCAATGGGGCGACGACGCTCTGGCGCGACGGTGTCGTCGGCGGGTGAGATTGCCCGGACCTCCAAACCACATTCCCTTTGGCTTTCCATAAAAGCCATTATGGCATCACACGGCCCGCAGGAAAGCCGCGCACTGTTCGGAAAAACATGCACAATTTGGAAACCGTCTTTTGAGGCCATGGTTGGAAATCAAGAATTCAGAGCCTTGATGTTTTGCCTTCGAGGGAAAAACATCAAGATAAAACTGGGATTGACAGCTACGGTGGAAATGCCCGCCTGTTGCTTCCAGAAATTAATGGTTGTCCGCACCTGCGAGAATTCATAAAGTTAAATGGTCATCTGAACCGGTTTCCATATGAACTTGATAAAATACGCAAGGAACCGCTACAGCCAGAGCGGGGAAGATGGCATTATTGAGGAAATTTTCACACGATTGAAAATTAGTTCCGGCTGGTTCGTCGAATTCGGCGCCTGGGATGGCAAATACCTGAGCAATACCTACAATTTGCTGGCTCACCATGGCTGGCAGGGGGTTTATATCGAGGGAAACCCGGAGAAATACCGGGCTTTGCTTGAAACCAGCGCGACATTTCCCGGTAAAGTTCATCCGCTTTGTGCGATGGTTGGTTTTGAAGGCGACAACACATTGGATCATTTGCTGGCTCGCACTCCCATTCCGAAGGATTTTGCGCTGTTGTCCATTGACATAGATTCCTACGACTGGCAGGTCTGGAAAGCGCTGCAAACTTACAAGCCCAAGCTGGTAATCATCGAAAGCAACTGCTCCATCGCTCCAGGCACCTATTCAATCCACAATCCACCCGTCAGTGAAGGCGCCAGCTTCACCGCACTGGTTCAGCTCGGAAAAGAAAAAGGCTATTCGCTCGTCTGCCACACCGGAAATTGCTTTTTTGTCTTAAATGAACTGGTGTCATCTTTAAATATCGAACCGGCATTGCTGGCGACACCCGAAAAACAGTTTAACCATGCCAAATACCGCAAGGAGCGGTTAATTGTGCTCGCCCGCAAGCTCCTCCCATCGGGTCTCGTTGGCGCGATTTTTAAATATAGAGACCGGCGGCGAGAGGCGGCGAAAAATATTGCCCGGCAGAAGGAATTCGCCGGTTGAACCGGTTTCCTTTTCAGTCCGTTTTTTGAACTCGTCCGTTATGCTGTGGATTGGCCCGCCACATTGGCCAGGAACTTTTGGCGGGAGGCGCCATGGCGGCCGGCTTGAGTGCGTACAGACAGTGGCTGTCACAGGCATAAATAATCCCACCTGGATCCATATTGGGTGAGGAACTGAGGTTAAATTCCATCTGAAATCCCCATTCTTCGTTGCCATCCTGGTAACCGATCCCAAGATGCAACCAGGGATTATCCATGTAAATTCTCCCGTTTGCACTGACTACCGGAGATAAATCCATTGGAACCGTGGTTTCATGTGATGAACGTAGTTTTCCGAGTGAACTGACTGAAACATGGCAGGTATTTGCAGCAAAGTAGAGATTGCCATGTTCATCCAGCACAGGCGACGAGGCGGTGCAATTGCCCGTATGGAGGCGCCAGAGTTCGGTGCCATCGGGATGCAACGCATAAAGATTTCCATCCAGGGAACCGATATAAACGGTGCCGTCACTGGCAATGGTGGGCGAGCCTTCAATCTCCCCGCCGGTGACGAAGGCCCATTTCAGTTTTCCATCCGGTGCCAGCGCATACAGTTTTTTGTCATGGGAGCCGAAATAGATGGTGCCATCAGCAGCGATGGCCGGGGACGAGGTGATAAGGTTGCTGGTGGCGAATTTCCATTTCAGATTTCCATCGGCGGCGAGGGCGTAAAAGTTTTTGTCCCAGGAACCGAAATAGACCGTTCCATCCGACGCGATGGCAGGAGACGAATCCACCCAGGCACCGGTGGCATACTTCCACTTGAGTTTTCCGTCCGGCGCCAGGGCATAAAAATTCCGGTCGCGGGAGCCGAAATAGATGGTGCCATCGCCGGCAATGGCGGGAGACGACCAAATTTCGAGCCCGGCCTTAAATGCCCATTTTATCCTGCCTTCCGGCGTGATGGCCATAAGCTTGCCGTTAAAAGCTCCTTGATAAACAGTCCCGTCGGGCGCGACGGCACATGAGGATTCGCTCACAGTGGTGTAATCGGGAATTTTCAACTGCCACATTTGAATGATGGCGTTGGTGTTTTCAGCCAGCAATGACATGGTTGGAAACAGCATGGCGAGGAAGACGGGAAGGGAGAATGAATTGACTTGTTGTGGACGCATTATGAGAAATAGTAAAACGCAAGTCGCGGTCAAGCTCAACCGCCAAACTCAAGGGTTATTTAAGAGGTTCAGCTTCGAACGGTTCTGGAAAGGGATGGCTAATTGGATCGCCGGTAAAAATCCGCTGCGTAGCGCGTTTTATTCAGTGCCGCGGAACCGGGAATCTCAGCATCCGGCAGTTTGATCCAATGGCCGCCGATTTTTTTTACAACCAGATCGTAGTCGCCAGGCATCAGGCACAACAAACCAACCTGATTGGTGGGCAAATCAACAGTCATGCTGAATTGACCACGTGCCGGTTGATTGCAGACATAGACGAGACTTGCATGAGCGCGCATCGAGAACCACGCTTTGCGATTGCAAATAACCACATCGCCGGGTCTCACGAGCTGGGCAGCAGTATATTCCAATGGCGCCTCTGAGCGACTGGACGATCCGGGGAGCGCCACCAGCGTTCTGACCGGCACACCCAAGGCAAGACTGATACACACAACCACCACAGCCACCCGCCGCAAATTTGTTCCGGCCAGTTCATCCCACTCCAATTCCATCAACCACGAAATAGCGACAGTCAAAGGGATGTAAGTCATCCACCGATACATGGACCGGTAGTGCCCTGCAAAATGCATGACCGGTGGCACGACCAGGGTAAATAGAATTACAAATAAAACTTTGCTTCGAAACTGCCGGTCCGAAAAGTTCCTTGAACGGGCGGCCAGGATGATAAATAGAATAAAAAGCAGCACTGCGCTGTGATCACAAAGGGTCTTTGGATCCACCGTGGATAACGGATTCCCAAAAAAGCAGGTAAATATGGTATCGGTTCCCGGAGCCTCACCCCACAATTTTTGCGACAGGAAGGATTCCCCCGCATTTCCCGCCGCCCCACCAAATGCTGTGAAAGGAAGAATGATATCCAAAAAAGCCTTAAAGGATGCAAAATGACCATAGAAAAGAATCAACAAAACAACTCCGCCGGCAAATCCAATACAAATTGATGCGAACTGCGCCCAAGCTTTTAACCCAAAGCAAAATAACCAGACCATCAGCCACAATGACAAATAAGGCAGCATCGGGACGCCAGCAACCGGCAGTAGAGCGGCCGCCATGGCTCCCAACACATGGCGAAGGCAAGCGGAGCGCGGAAAGGTGGAAAAAAAGAAAACCGCCGCACATGCGAAAAACATCGTTGCATCCGGCCGGATGGTGCGGAACGTGATCGTACTTGCGGAGCCGGAAAGAATCAAAAACAGGCAAATCAAACGCCAGCGGGCGGTTTTAATCATTTCGGACTGGCGCACCCCCGCCCAAATTAAAAATGCCGCCGCCACCACAAGAAAATCATTGACCGCCCTGGCTTGAAAGAGCCCGAACCCAAAAACCTTAAAACATACGCATAAAAGAAGCTGGTAGAGGGGTACATTCCCGCACCAGAATGCATGGCGGTCCTGTCCCCACAGGGTCGAAGTAAACCCATTGCCAAAATAATAGTTTGCGGCGGGGTCGGTGTAGCCCGCCTCGTCCGAACCTACAGTCGGTGATATCGTGGCAACCGCGAGACTGACAATTAGAAAAGATATTAGGACGGCCAGTACCCGGAACAGTTCATTCGGCCTGGATGTGGTTGGAAGGGTGATGTTGTCAGGCACTGTTTCAAGTTTGGCAAAGCTTTTTCATTCGTCAAATAACTTCGTTTTGCCGCCGAATTTCCAGACTCGCCAAAACTGCCGGAAAGCGTAAATTTAAAAGCTGTGCTGCAGCCAATCAACCTCTCCAGATGCCCATGGTCACGCGATGAAGATAATTTTTGAGAGTCCCACGCCGGTGATGCTGGCGCATGGCGGCGCGCACATCCAGATTGAGCAGACCCGGGCCGGCTTGGAAGCCATCGGTGTGGAGGTCGAGTATCTCCGCTGGTGGGACAAGGATCAGACGGGGGATTTGATCCACTATTTTGGCACGCCTTCCAACAGTTTCCTGGAGCTCGCCCGGGCCGCCGGCAAACCGGTGGTGATGACCAATCTTTTTACCGAATCCTGCAATCGCTCCGCCAGCCGCCTCGCCTTTCAAGGCATGATGATCAAAACGGCCATTCATTTTCCCATCATCCGGCAGGTCAAGGGCCAGTTGAACTGGCAGGTTTACGCCCATGCCACCCACAATGTGGCCGGCCTGAAATGTGAACGGACGGTGCTGGAAAAGGCGTTCCATGTGCCATCGGACAGGATCTCCCTGGTGCCCCTCGGGTTGTCCGCCAATTTTCTGAAGGCCGGGCCGGGCCGCCGCGAGGCGGACCATCTGATTTGCACTGGCACCATCACCCAGCGAAAAAATTCGGTCGAACTGGCGCAACTGGCGCTAGCCGCCGGCACGCCGGTTCTTTTTCTGGGCAAACCGTATCATTCCGGAGATCCGTACTGGCGGCGCTTCCAGGCATTGTTGGACAACCGGATCGTCAAATACGCCCCGCATGTCGAGAGTGAACGGGAAATGGCGGCCCAACTCCAGTCCGCGCGCGGTTTTGTCCTGATGAGCATGTTTGAAAACTGGTGCCTGTCAGCCCACGAAGCCATCGCCTGCGGTCTGCCCCTGCTCGTCCAGGACCAAAACTGGTCACGCGAATGTTTCGGCGATCAGGTCCGCTATTTTGGGAACATCGGGTTCAATCCTGAAAATGTGGCCGCGCTGAAGAAATTTTATGACGATGCGCCCCGGTTGAAGCCGCCCGGGATCAGGCTGTATGACTGGACGGAAGTCGCCGCCGCGTTGAAAAAGGTTTACGAAAAAGTTTTGGCCGGCTGACCATATTTGCTATTAACCGTGCGACAGAATCAAGGTTCCATGTCCAAGATATCGGTCATCATACCCTGCTTCAACGAGGAAGCCGTGCTGCCAAAACTTTATGCGCGGCTCGGGGCGGTTGCCGCCGGCTGGAACTCCGAATACGAAATCATCTGCGTGGATGACGGCTCCCGTGACCGCACCTGGGAACTGCTCAAGGCCCAAAACGCCAAAGACCCGCGCTGGCGCTGTCTTTCTTTTGCGCGCAATTTCGGGCACCAGACCGCGGTCAGCGCCGGCCTGCATTTTGCGACCGGTGACGCCGCCGTGATCATTGATGCCGACCTGCAGGATCCGCCCGAGGAAATTGCCCGCCTGCTGGAGCGCTGGCGCGAAGGCTATGAGGTCGTTTTTGCCACCCGCAAGCAACGCAAGGACCCCCTGGTCAAACGCTTTCTCGCCTGGGGTTTTTACCGTCTGCTGCAAAAAATGACCCCGCTGCCGGTGGCCAGCGATGCCGGCGATTTCTGCCTGCTGGATAAAAAAGTCCTGGCCGTGATGAACTCGCTGCCCGAACGCAGCCGCTACCTCCGCGGACTGCGGACCTGGTGCGGTTTTCGCCAGACGTCGGTGGAATTTGACCGGGCCGAACGCGCCGCCGGCGTGCCGCAATATACCTTTAAAAAATCGTTCAAGCTCGCCATGGACGGGCTGTTTTCCTTTTCCGCCACCCCGCTCCGGCTGGCCACCTACCTTGGACTGTGGGTTTCCGCTTTCGCGTTTTTTGGAGTGGTCTTTACGCTGGCGCAGAAGCTCTTTGCCACCGAGTTCGCCCGGATCGGACTGGCTCCCCAACCTGGCTTTCCGACCATTGTCATTTCCGTGCTGTTTCTCGGCGGCGTGCAGTTGATCTGTCTTGGCATCCTTGGCGAATATATCGGCCGCATTTATGAGGAGGTCAAAGGCCGGCCGCTTTGGGTGATTCGCGACAGCGCAGGCATCGTTGTCCCGGAGAAAAAATGATTCCCGTCGTGAAAAATGTGTTCCTCAACAAACAGTTCCTGCTGTACTGCATCATCGGCGCGAGCGGCACCCTCCTGGATTTTGGAGTCTTTTCCCTGCTGTACGGGCCCCACTGGCTGAACTATCAGGGCGCCAATGCCATCAGCTATGCCAGCGGCACTTTTCTTTCGTTCATTCTTAATGCGCGGTTCAACTTCCGGGTCACGGACAAAATCCCCTGGCGCCTGGCCTGTTTTTTTGGCGTCGCGTTCCTCGGCTGGCTCATGTCCGCCGGCCTGTTGAGCCTGTTCATCGGTCATTTCCAATTTAACCCCTATCTCTCTAAGGCCGTCGCCCTGGTCTTCGTCGTGATCCTGCAATACAATCTCAACCGCCTGTTTTCCTTCCGCAAGGCGAACTGATGTCCGGGCCAAAAAAAATCCTCATTGTCGGCGGCGGATTCACCGGCCTGACCGCGGCCCTGCGCCTCTCCGCCGATAAAAACTTTTCCGTCACCCTCGTCGAAAGCTCCGACCATCTCGGCGGACTCGCCGCCGGATTTCCGCTCGGCGGCACCATGCTGGAAAAAACCTATCACCACCTTTTTTTGACCGACACCAGCATTCTGGATCTGGTCAAGGAGCTTGGGCTCGGGGACAAGCTGGTCTGGCATGACAGTTCGGTGGGCATCTTCCGTGACGGACAGGTCCACCCGTTCAAGACGCCCGGAGATTTGCTGGGGTTCAAGCCCTGCAGTTTCATCGGCCGTTTGCGAACCGGTTTCGCCGCGCTGTATCTCAAACACCAGAAAAACTGGCGCGGTTTTGCGCGCCAAACCGCGCACGACTGGATGACCCGCGCCTGCGGGCCCAGCGCCATGGAAACGATCTGGACGCCCCTGCTCAAGGGCAAATTCGACCGCCATTACAAAAACATCTCGATGGCCTGGTTCTGGGCGCGCATTCATACCCGCGCCAACTCGCGTTCCGGCGGCGGCGGCGAAAAGCTCGGCTATTTTCAAGGCGGCTTCAATGTCGTCACCACCGCCTTGGAAGCGGCCATCCGGCGGAACGGCGTGGAAATCCGGACCGGTGCCGGCGTCGAAAAAATTTCGGGCGATCACACCGCCGTTATCAAGGGTGAAACCATGCCGTTTGACATCTGCCTGTTCACCGGACCGTCTCATGCCTTTGCCCGGCTGCTGCCCGCACAGGGCCTGCCGGAGGGTTACACAACCACGCTCCAGAGCATTGACTATCTCGGGGCCGCCTGCCTCATTTTCACCAGCGATCAAAGCCTCGGAAACTTTTACTGGGTCAACGTCAACGAACCG
>Ga0206928_1092_pt1 | contig 23781 bp, 20 predicted proteins | sample Alteio_BWOrgHeat_21_FD_152941 | JGI IMG/M metagenome (GOLD analysis project Ga0206928, IMG submission 152941) | Enriched cells from forest soil in Barre Woods Harvard Forest LTER site, Petersham, Massachusetts, United States -... | ecosystem: Environmental > Terrestrial > Soil > Temperate forest >... | reverse complement strand
CGGGGCAGGTCGGTGAGGGTGTGGATGGTTTCGATCCCGGCGCGTTCCATGTCGGCGACCAGCCCATGCACCTGGGCGACGAGAAAATTATGGGCGAGGTAGCAGGGGATGGCAACGACCAGCCCGGCGGCGGTGGTGATCAAGGCGGTGTAGATGCCGTGGGAGAGTTCGCCCACGGAGGCGGTGCCGCTGGTGCGGTTGATCTGGACAAAGGCTTCGATCATGCCAGTGACGGTGCCGAGAAGCCCGAGGAGGGGGGCGACGTAGCCGATGGTGCCGAGAAGCGAGACGTTGGCCTCAAGATTGGGGATTTCGAGCTGGGCGATTTCACGAACAATTTCGCGCAGTTCGGCGGCGGGGAGGTGGCGTTTGTAGATGGCGGTGCGGACAACCGAGACGATTGGGCCGTGGCCCTCTTCGCAGCGCTGAATCGCTTCGTTGTAACTTTGACGGCGAACCAGCGCGAGGACGCCGGAGAGAAATTCGCTGACGTTCATGCGGCAACGCTTGTAATAAAGCATTCGTTCCATGAAGACGCCCATGGCCACGACGCCGCAGACGAAAAGGATGACCATGAGCGGCCCGCCCCGTTGCAGGAGAGAGAAGAGGCCGACTTTTTCTTCGACCGGGGCGATGGGGACTTGCGCGAGGATTGTGGCGAACATAGATAGCTCCAATCACCAGATGAACGACTTGGTTTCAGCGACAACCGTGTCACCCTTGAGCACGGTGAATCGCCACGAGCAGACGGGGCCGTAGGCGAGATAAGCTTTATCGACCACGGCGAAATAGGAACGGGTGGTGCCTGAGACGTGAGGCATTTTTTGGCTCAGGGTGCGGATGACATCCTTGCTGTTGACCTGGCGATATTCAAACCGCGTGGTGAAATCACCCTGGGATCCGCCGTTGCTCCAGGTGATTGTGAAGTAATGTCCCTGGCGCGCTTTCAACTGTGCCGCAGTAACGGCTCCCCAATTGAGATATTGAATTTCGGCGAGGAGGGCGGCATTGGAGGCGCCATTGTAGCTGCTGTCGTTCTGGACATCGTGAATGAGGGGCACCTTGATGTGTTTATCCAAGGCAACTTTTTCGTGAGTTGACGTGCTGGAAGTCTCCGCATTTTCCTGGGACCCGGGATCATCGGGCTTGGAGGCGATCACGAAATGTTTTTGCACGGGGCCGAGGTCAGCATCGGAAGGGGGTTCCTCTTCGTGGGCCTTGGGCGGAGCATAAGAACCGCTGTTTTCCGGCTCGGCGGTCGCCTCGGGAAGCTTGGTGGGGGTCTTCGGTTGTTTTTTGGAAGACGTTTGGGCAAAAGCGGGCGTGGTCGATATAAAGGCGACCAAGGCAAAAAGAGCCATCCAGCGCATGGAGGAGAGTAATGAACGGAGGGGGCTGATGTCAATCATCTGAAAACGGATTAAGTGCGGCAAGGGATTCATTACGAGGTCATTCCGCAATTAAATCATATTCCTTTGCGGCAACCACGGTGACTTCCGCGAACTGGCCCACGGGTAGATTTTCGGGAACAAAAACCCGGGCATCGACTTCCGGCGCATCGGCTTCACTTCGTGCGAGGCCGGGGGCTTCGACCAAAACGCGAATCTTGCGACCCACGGCGGCGGCGCTTTGTTCGAGGGCGATGCGACGTTGCAAAGCCATGGCGCGTTTCCAACGCGATTCCTTGGTGCGGGAGGGAAGATGTCCTTCGCGCTTGGCTGCACGGGTGCCATCTTCGCGGGAATAGCGAAAAACACCGAGTCGCTCGAAGCGGGTCTCCTCGATGAATTGAAGCAGTGTCTCGAAATCTTCCTGGGTCTCGCCGGGGAATCCGGCGATGAATGTCGTGCGCAAGGCGATGCCCGGAACGCCCGCGCGAATGCGTTTGATCAAGTCGCGGATATGTTGGGAGGATGTCTCGCGACGCATCGCCTCGAGCATTGGATCGGAAATGTGCTGGAGCGGCATATCGACATAACGGGCGACCTTCGGGCACTCGGCGATGGTCGTGATGAGTTCGTCGCTCCAATGGGCGGGGTGCGTATAGAGCAGTCGAATCCAGAAATCGCCCTCGATCTTTTGCAATTCGCGCAGCAGATAGGTCAGCGAATCGCCGCGTGTCGAATCGACGAGCGCGCGCGGCCCGGCTTTTTCCTCCCAGCGATCCATGCCGAAATAAGTTGTGTCCTGGGAGATGAGATTCAGTTCGCGCACGCCTTCCGCCACGAGCTGTCGCGCCTCGGCCACGATGGAATCGACGGTGCGGCTGCGATGGCGTCCGCGCATTTGCGGAATGATGCAGAAGGAGCAGGGATGATTGCAGCCCTCGGCAATTTTCACATAGGCCGTGTGATTCGGGGTGAGGCGAAAACGTGGGGTGTCGAAATCGGGAATGAAGCGGGGCTGGGGCGTGACGAAATTTTCCGGCGCTTCCTCCTCCTCGCGATCCCTGGCCAGCAGGCCTTCGATGATGGGCGCGATCTGAGTGAGTTGATCGAGTCCGATGAAGGCATCGACCTCGGGCATCGAGGTGCGCAGTTCACTGGCGAAACGCTGTGCCATGCATCCGGCCACGATGAGTTTCTGCGCGTGATGCCGGCGGTGCAGTCCGCGGCGCTGGTTGGCCTCGAGGATCGCGCCGATGCTTTCCTCCTTGGCGGCGTCGATAAAAGAGCAGGTGTTGACGATCATCACGTCGGCTTCATCCGCGTTGGGGGTGAGAACCATGCCAGCCTTGTGCAGGTGGCCCGCCATGATTTCGGAATCGACGAGGTTCTTGGCGCAACCCAGCGAGATCAGCCCGACCTTCAGGCAACCTGCGGGAGCGATGACGGCGGAGGCGCTCATGGCTGGTGGGACTCCACCGTAAAGGTCTCGGGTTTTTCCTTGTCGCTGTGAGGCCCGTAGTTAAGGCCATCAAGTGAAATATTTACGGCGGATGGATTCTCGACATTGATCGAAAACTTATGGCCGTCAAAACCTGCGGACTGTCCGGCATGGATCACCGCCGCATAAAGGGAGCGTTCCAGGTCGGGAGCATCGAGGGCCGTGACGCGCACGAACGAATCGCGCGTGGCGGTCAAAATGAGACGCTTGCCAGTGGCGGAGGGAGGCGCCGCCAGGGGAGGAACGGGCGGCGGGGCATTCTCTGTATGTGCCGAGCCGGAAGCCCGGGCGCTTGGGGCCGATTTTGGCATGGGGTGAGGCGGGGCGGCAGGTGCATCATTGGTCAGTTCGTTTGGATCAACTGCTTGGGCGCGGGGCGCGTTTGTCGTATCGAGAGTTACAGAAGATGGCGGAGCATTCGTCAGGTCAGAAGGATTGACTGGTAATGCTTTGACCGTTTGCACGGAAGCGCCGGCGGTGGGTGCGGCATTTGTCGTGGCGGCTACCGCAGAGGTGGTTCCATTGTCCACGGGCAGAGCCTTGGCGGCATGGGTGGTGTCATCGGTGGGTGGTGCGGTATTGGAATTGAGTGGCAACGCACGGGGAGTTGATTCCGCGCTGGCATTATTAGGTGCGATATTTGTGGTCGCGGGGCTGGTTTCCGTTTTCTGGGAGTCGGAAAAATCGTGCTGGAGTTCCCCGGCACGATAAGCTTGGAAAAGTACATAGGAGATGACGAAGATCACTCCGCAACCGAGCACCATCACGACGTAAAGCCCGACGTTGCTTCCGGTTGATTGTTTCGTAACCAACTTGCCGGATGGCTCCGGAATGTAGGGAAGCCCGGAGTCGTTGATGAAGCTCGCGTTGTCGTCCTCGGGCAGCTTGTTGTCGAGTTGGCGAAGGATTTTGTATTCATCCAGGCCGAGGGCACGGGCGTAGGTACGGACGAATCCGCGGGCGTAGGCCGGGCTGGAGAAATGGGTGTAGTCGTCCGTTTCAAGATCGCGCAGGCGATCGACCCGGATCTTGGTCTCGCGGGCGGCAAGTTCGGGCGTCCAGTTTTTGGACAGGCGCGCCTCTTGAAGTTGGGTTCCGACAGTTTTCATCGCAAAGGATAAGCGTAGGGATTAACCCGGCAGGATTCAAGATAGTCCGTAAAGAGGAGGCGCGGCACTGCGTCAACCTGTCGCTTACCCCCTCAACTGCCTGTCATCCTGAGTGAGTTGCGAAAGCTTGAAGTTCAAGGTGGGCTGGGCTGGCGGCGGCTGATTGACGGAATTACGGAATTACCAAATTAAACGGAATTAACGGAATTTTTTTGGATGGGATTAATATGATTAACAGGATTGGCTAAAGGAAAAATCCCATTGCCTTTAAAATCAATTTAATCTTTTGGGTGTAATTCCTCGAAGCTTGCGGTTAGCAGACCTGACCGCCGCTGGCCCAGCGGCGGCTACCTTGAATGCCCCGGAGCTTGCGGCTAGTTTTTGAGCGAGATGAGGTTGACCGTGACGTTGCCACGACCAGGCGGGAAGGCAACAGTGATCGTTTTGTGGAACTCCGTTTTCATAGTGTCGGCGGCACCACCGGAGTCGGCCTTAAAAGTTTGCGATTCGCTCGAATTCTTGTCGGGTTGGCAGGCAAAATAATAACACCAGAGAGTTCCGAGATCGGTAAGGATAACCGCCCAGTTTCCGGGTGAAAGCCTGCGGGTAACGTACCCATTCAGTCCAACGGCAGTGAAAACATCGCTATAATAGTCGGACTTGGCTGAAAAGGAGCAATCGGGCGAGAGGGTATAGTTGACCTTGAGGCTCATTTTGAGGTTATTCGTGGTAAATTCCTGGGTTAATTTGGACCACCGGCTCGATTTGAGGTGAATGACTATGCCCGGGTTGAGGGCGGCTGAAGGGGCGGAGGCGAGGGGATCGTTTTTTTTGGCGAGTTCCTTGGCGACATCTGAAGCCAGTTCGCCATCGCCGTACCAGTGGCTGAGGCCTTCACTGAAATCTCCGTTGAGGAGGCACTCGTCAGCCCTGAGTGGAAGAAGCAGCCCAGCGACAAGAAGGATGAGAATCGGTTTTTTTATAAGGGCTGTTGGGATTGTTATCACGACGCAATGTAAACATCATTTCCCTTTTCAGCGAACTCTTTCGACTTTTCATGGAGGCCAGCGGTTAATGCCTCCTGTTCCGCGATGCCTTTTTCGGCGGCGTATTTGCGGACATCCTCGGTGATTTTCATCGAGCAGAAGTGGGGGCCGCACATGGAACAGAAATGGGCCGACTTGGCGCCTTCCTGCGGAAGGGTTTCATCGTGGAAGGAACGGGCGCGCTCGGGGTCGAGACCCAGGTTGAACTGGTCTTCCCAACGAAATTCAAAACGAGCCTTGCTGAGCGCGTTATCGCGTTCGGATGCGCCGGGAAATCCCTTGGCGAGATCGGCGGCGTGGGCGGCGATTTTGTAGGCGATCACGCCTTCGCGGACATCATCCTTGTTGGGTAGTCCGAGATGTTCCTTGGGCGTGACGTAGCAAAGCATGGCGCAGCCGTACCAGCCGATCATCGCCGCGCCGATCGCGCTGGTGATGTGGTCGTAACCGGGCGCGATGTCGGTGGTGAGCGGGCCGAGCGTATAGAAAGGCGCCTCGGCGCACTGCTTCAATTCAAGCTCCATGTTTTCCTGGATGAGTTGCATCGGCACATGTCCGGGGCCTTCGATCATCACCTGGCAATCGTGCTTCCACGCTTTTTGCGTGAGTTCGCCGAGCGTGGCGAGTTCGGCGAGTTGCGCTTCATCGTTGGCGTCCGCGCCTGCGCCGGGGCGGAGACCGTCGCCGAGCGAGAACGAGACGTCGTAGGCGCGCATGATTTCGCAAATCTCGTCGAAGTGGGTGTAGAGGAAATTTTCCTGGTGATGTGAAAGGCACCACTTGGCGAGGATCGAGCCGCCGCGGCTGACAATGCCGCACATGCGCCGCGCGGTCATAGGCACATAACGGAGCAAGACACCGGCGTGAATCGTGAAGTAATCGACGCCCTGTTCGGCTTGTTCGATGAGCGTGTCGCGGTAGAGATCCCAAGTGAGTTCCTCGGCACGGCCACCGACTTTTTCGAGCGCTTGATAAATCGGCACGGTGCCGATGGGCACGGGCGAATTGCGGATGATCCATTCGCGGGTTTCGTGGATATTTTTACCGGTGGAGAGGTCCATCACGGTGTCGGCTCCCCAACGGATCGCCCAGGTCATCTTTTCGACTTCCTCCTCGATGGAGGAGGCGACGGCGGAGTTGCCGATGTTGGCATTGATCTTTACGCGGAAATTGCGCCCGATGATCATCGGCTCGCTTTCGGGGTGGTTGACGTTGGCGGGGATGATGGCGCGACCGGTGGCGACTTCCTCGCGCACAAATTCGGGCGTGATGATGGGACGCGAAGCGAGGCGTGCCCCGAAAGCGTGGCCGGGATGCTGATGACGTAAATCCGTTTGGGCGAATTTGCCGGAATTTTGCTGGCGACCCAATGTTTCCCTGGTCGCGATGTATTCCATCTCGGGCGTGATGATGCCTTTGCGGGCATAATGCATTTGCGAGACGTTGCCGCCCGGGACGGAACGGCGGGGTGCGCGCTTGAGGCCGGGAAAGGGTTGAAGCTGTCCCTTGGTTTCGCGCTGGCTGGCAAATTCGACGTGACCAGCGGTGAGATAGCCGTTGTCGCGGGGCTGGACTTCGCGACCCGAGTAAGTTTCGGTGTCGCGGCGTTCGTCGATCCATTCGGCGCGCAGGGGTTGAAGTCCCGCACGAATATCAATCTTCACTGCAGGATCGGTGTAGGGGCCGGAGGTATCGTAAACGCGCAGGGGCGGATTCTGCATCAACTGGCCCTGGAAATCGCGGGTGGGAGATTGAGTGATCTCGCGCATGGCGACGCGGATGTCGGAGCCTGTCGCCTCAATGTGGATTTTCTGCGAATTGGGAAAAGGCTTGGTGACGTTGCGCAGGATTTTTGACTTCGCGGGCTTGCGTTTTGTAGCGGGTTTCTTCGCGGGGGCATTGGTCGGGTTCAAGGGCTGAATCATAAAGTAATCTCCATTAGATCGGGTTAAATCGGGGAGGGGATTCAGGCACCGCACGGCAGTGCCACAACTCCCTCCGCCGGCATGACCCGGATCAGGTTCATCGGGTCGTTTGCATCCGGCAAACCTCTCAGCCCCGGCGGGCTCCCCGTTGTTTTGTTAGCATAAACCGCCTAGACGTGGGTGCAAGGTCGTTTTGTGGGAACAGGTTATTTGCTTAAACTCTGGGTAGTGTCCTAGTTTGGGGAATTACATATCTAATCACCTTAGATGCGTTGGAGCTTAGAAGAGGTGATTGCGCTATTACCTTGATCGGTTGGTATGGCCGATCCAAGATCGGCATTACGAATGAACGCGCCATTATTATTTATGGGAATTGCGTCATTTCTGATCGGCTTGTTGTTTGTTCTACTTCCCAAACCCATTGGTATCGGGCTCGCCAGACTCAGTAAGGCCATCTGGAATCGAACGGAAGAAGATTCTTCCTATCAGGCGCGCTTGGGCGTCAGAATGAGAGGTAAGATGAGGGAGGTCTTCCCACAATTTTCACCCAATCTTGATGATCAGTGTAAAACGGCAAGGTCAATCCGCATAATGGGAATTGTATTTATGGTTCAGGCACTTCCCTTTTTCGTCCTTTCGGTAATCCTGAGAGACGTAAATTGGCACTGAGGGGCTTCCTAATTTCAAACTGTACCACTACCAAACTCTGTCATCACTAGACAAGCTCGGGATGAGCAGGCTAAGGGAGGTTACGGTTGGGGCGGTTGGGACTTGGAAGGTTTATCTTATTCCTCTGTTGCAATCGGGTGCGGGTCATTCTTTCCCGGAGTCCTCCTTCTTTGATGAAGTCCTGCTCCAGTCGGCGGATTTGCTGGTCCAGGAGATAGTTGGTCTGGTGGATAAGACAGAGGGCGATGTTGGCGACAATTTCTGGAGGGCGTGTTTCGCAGAGTTTACGATAGGTCTCATAGGTCACGTGGGGGCGATTTCCCAATTTGCGGACGTATCGGGCTTCCTTGGAATCTTTCTCCCAGATAGGGTGATTTCTGACCCGGAGGAAGTCGCGGTAATCGACCAGTAATTCTTCCAGGCTGGCTCTCGCCACGTTCGTGAGCTTGATTTCCATTTCCTTGGATGTCCCGGAAGCCTTGCTGCCTTCCACGATGTTTTGTTTTCCAGAGCGGGCGGCCTGAACCATCTGATCGATCGTGCGGTCCCTTTTGGCAAGGAAGCGTTGGCAGAAGTGGTAGGTCAAATCATAGACAACTTCCGCTTTCTGGTAGGAAAGCAATTCCTGGTAGTGACCATGAGGAGGGATGAAACCGGCCGTATGACTCATGGTGAATATAAGACTTATAAGTCTTATAGGACTGATGTATAACAGGCAAATAATAATTGCGATGGCCAAGACTCTCAAAGATTTAACTGCGCAGGAGGTGCTCGCGCTGGCGATTCAGGCGGAGGAGGAGGATGGCCGGGTTTACGCTGATTTGGCGGAGCGTATCGCCAAGGATTATCCCGACACAGCGAAGTCGTTGCAGGCGATGCACGATGAGGAGGACGGTCATCGGCATCGGTTGATTAATCTTTATCGCGAGCGTTTCGGTGAGCATATTCCGCTGATCCGGCGGCAGGACGTGAAGGGCTTTATCACGCGCAAGCCGCTTTGGATGAATTCGATCCTGACCGTTTCGATGATCCGGCGCGAAGTTGAAAATATGGAGCAGGAGGCGCGCAATTTGTACCGGGCGGCCATCGCGCAAACCAGCGATGCGGCGGTGCGGCAGTTGCTGGGCGACCTGGCTGCGGAGGAGAGTAAGCATTACGAAATGGCTGAGTCGATGGATCAGCAGCAAAAGGCTTCCGGTGCTCGGGACAAGGAGGACGTTTCCGAGCGGCGACGTTTCGTGTTGCAAATCGTGCAGCCGGGATTGGCGGGACTCATGGACGGTTCGGTTTCGACGCTCGCGCCGGTATTTGCTGCGGCCTTTGCGACGCATCAAAGCAAGGACGCTTTTCTGGTCGGGATGGCAGCGTCAATCGGCGCGGGGATCAGCATGGGCTTTGCCGAGGCGATGTCGGATGACGGGGTGTTGAGCGGACGCGGTCGCCCGTGGGTGCGCGGGACGGTGTGCGGTCTGATGACTTCGCTGGGCGGCGTCGGGCATACGTTGCCGTTCCTGATCACGAATTTTTATTATGCGATTTCGATTGCGGTGGCGGTGGTGGCGGTGGAGTTGGCGGTGATCGCCTGGATTCGCCATCGCTATATGGATACGCCGTTGCTTTCGGCGGCGTTTCAGGTGGTTGTGGGAGGTGTTCTCGTTTTTATCGTGGGGATTTTGATTGGATCGGCGGGGTGAGCATTGCGTTTTTTTGACGGAATTACGGAATTACGGAATTACCAAATTAAACGGAATTAACGGAATTTTTGGACAGGATTAATAGGATTAATTGGATTGGGAGGGGGCGGAAAGATTTCGCGCGATCTTTGCGGTTTCTGCGTCTATGAAGATAGGAAGACCGCGCTTATGAAAAAATATTTCCTCCTGCTAAGCCTGCTGTTTCTAACGTCGGGTGCGGTTTTTGGTGATGCGATCGCCTTGAGTGCCCAGTGCCAAAGGGTTCTGCAAGATGCAAAAACCAAAGTGACATATTATGTCGAATCGGATTTACGTCACATTGCTGCGATCAGTCCCGATGGAAAACTCTTGTGGTGTACTGAGGTGCCTCTCGGGTCAGACAAGTCGATTCATATTTACGGATTTAGATATAGTGTGTGGCAGAGCAAGGATGAGAGTATTCTTCTTTTCGGCTATGTCAGCACTAGTCATGAAGGAATGGGTTCCATTAATAAAAAAACCGGGGTTGTTACTGGTGTGGATGTAAATTAGAGATGGCTTACGTAATCTAATTTATGAAAAAACATCTCCTCCTGCTAAGCCTGCTGTTTCTAACGTCGGGTGCAATTTTGGGTGATGCGCCGGTTACTGCTCCTGCTGCTGTCGATCCTGCATCGAAGATAATAAAAGTGCTGCAAGACCCGGAAACCAAGGTGGTCTATTACCTCGAATCGGATTTGCGTCACGTTGCTGCGATTAGTCCCGATGGGAAGCTTCTGTGGTGTTGTGAGGTACTTCCCGCAGTGAACGATAAAAGTAAAGTTATCGAGAGTCATATTACCGGATTTAGCCTGGAGCAGGGTAAGTACAAGGATTTCATTGGTTTCTATTTTGGCCCCTTTACGGGATTCGCCTTTATTGATAAAAAAACCGGGGTTATCGCTAGTGCGGGCCAGAACTAAGAATCCTTTTCGTACCGCGAACAGCGCCGTTTGTTTGGTTTGCCCGTTTGGGGTTGGCTCGGTAAGTTTTTTTTATGCCGAATCCGTTCGTTCCGTCACCAGACGCCAAAGCCAAACTTCTGTCCTCGACTCTCAGCAACATCGAGCGCGTTTATAATGACCCTGCGGTGACTGATCGTGACCGGGCGAGCATTGACGAACTTGTAGCGCAGAAGGCGTGGACGGAACTCGACGACCGCTTTTTCCGCGACATCGCTTTTGGCACGGGCGGGATGCGCGGGCGCACCATCGGCAAGGTCGTGACCAAAGCCGAGTCAGGAAAACCGCAGCCCCTGGATCGCCCTGAATTTCCGGGCACGGGCACCAACATGCTCAATTACGAGAATGTTCACCGGGCGGTCTCGGCCTTGGGGGCTTATCTCATCGATGGCTACGCGGGCGAAAAATTGAGCGTGGTGATCGCACACGATACGCGATTTTTTTCACGCGAGTTTTCGTTGAAAGCGGCCGGGGCGCTTAATGCGCTCGGCATCAACGCGCTTCTTTTTCCCGAGGATCGCTCGACGCCGCAGCTTTCATTTTCGGTTCGTCAATTCGGCGCGTATGCGGGGATCATGATCACCGCCAGTCACAATCCGCCGCACGACAACGGCATGAAATTTTATTCCCGTGATGGCGGGCAGGTCGTGGAACCCCATGCGACGGGCATCACGAAAAAGTTCCAGCAATTTGCCGCCGATCCTGCCGCCCTTTCCGCCTTGCTGAAGACGATCAAGACGCTCGGCAAGATTATCACGCTCGATATGAAGGCCGACCAGGTTTATCAGGACGCCGTGGCTGACCTGGTGCTGGAACCGACGGCGATTTCGGCCACACGCGGAAAAATCAAATTTGTCTATACGCCGCTGCATGGAACGGGCATTCACGCGACGCCTGCGCTGCTCGATAAGTTCGGCTTTCACTATTCCATCGTCGAGATGCAGCGGAAGGGTGACGGTCGATTCCCCACGGTAAAATCGCCGAATCCCGAAAACGCGGAAGCGCTGGAACTCGCCATCAAGCAGGCCGAATCGGAGAAGGCCGATGTCGTGATGGCGACTGATCCCGACTGCGACCGCATGGGCGTGGCGGTGCGCGATGCGGGAGGGAAAATGATTCTGCTGACGGGCAACCAGATCGGTTCGATCATGGCCTACTACCGTTGTTCACGTCTTGCGGCCCAGGGCATCCTGACCGAGGCCAATCGCAAGAATGCGGTGATTATCAAGACCTTCGTCACTACTGATTTGCAGAAGCGGATTGCAGAGCGTTTTGGAGTCGGCTGCATCAATACGCTGACCGGCTTCAAGTATATCGGTGAAAAGATGTTTGATTATGAGAAGGCGCTCAAGGATTCCGATTTCGGCAAGCGCCCGGCGAAGGAACGCCGCGCTGAATCGCTGGCGCGCAGTCATTTTGTGATTTTTGGCGGGGAGGAGAGTTACGGCTACACGGGCGGCGATTATGTGCGCGACAAGGACGCCAACGCTGCGGTGTTGATGTTTGCCGAAGTGGCGGCGTGGGCGAAGTCGCAGGGCCAGACGCTCGGGGAATATCTCGACGAGATTTATCGCGAACTCGGTTTTTATACGGAGCGGCTGGGGACGCTGACTTTCGAGGGCGCCCAGGGCGCGCAACAAATCGCGAAACTGCTCGCGTCATTTCGTGCTGAGCCTCCCACGCATTACCAGGGGCAGGTGGTCGTGCGCGTCGATGACTTTGGCCGGGATGATTTCCATGACGCGGATGGAAAAGCCATTCCGAAGGAAACGATGCTTCTTTTCCACCTGGCCGATGGCGGTCGGATGGCGGTGCGCGGCAGTGGCACGGAGCCGAAGATCAAATTTTACTTCTTCACCCGCGCCGATGCGACGGGTGACCTGGCTGCGATCAAGGCCCAGCGCAAGGCTTTTCTCGATGCTTGGTGGACCGAAGTGCAGGAGGATGTGAAGCGGAGAGTGGGGTAAGTATTCAGTCATTTCGAGCTTATCGAGTGATCAGTTCTGTTCTTCTGAATAAAAGCAGCCTGAACTGATCCTTCGACAACCCCTTCGACTTCGCTCAGGGCGCGGCTTGCTGCCGCAGCTACCGAAGGATGACAGATTGTGGTAGCGGCGATCACCCAACTCATAAACCATGGCGTCATTCCGAACGGAACCGAGCCGAAAGATCGTGACCAAGCAATATGTTCACCCGAGGTAAAGTTGAGGAATCGGTTTGAAAAATTCGACTTGGGAACAAATACCGATTCCTCGACTTCGCTCGGAATGACGGTTCCGTTTCGGTAATTTTCGGCAAATTGATACACCACCCTCATGCAGTTCTCCTTGTCATGCCTTCGACGAGGATTCACAATCGCCAGTTCACATGGCCAAAGCAGCATTAGGCAAAGGACTCAGCGCCCTGATGGGTGGATCGAGCGGACTCGCGGCTCCCGAACCGGTGGCGGAGCGGGGCGAAACGATTCGTCAGGTCGCGCGCACGGAAATCGTTCCGAGCCCGTTGCAACCGCGTAAAACATTTCGCCCGGAAGAACTCCAGGAGATGGTCGATTCGATCCGCGAGCGGGGAATCATCCAGCCGCTGATCGTCCGCCAGGTTAATAATAAATACGAACTGATCGCGGGTGAACGCCGTTGGCGGGCATCGGGCGAGGCGGGTCTCAAGACGTTGCCGGTCATCGTGCGGGAAGCGAGCAATCGCGATGTCCTCGAATTGGCGCTGATCGAAAATCTTCAACGCGCCGACCTGAGCGCGATCGAGGAAGCCGAAGCTTATGCGCGGTTGATGAAGGAATTTTCGCTGACGCAGGAACAGGTGGCGCGACAGGTCGGGAAGGGGAGGGTGGCGGTGGCGAATGCCGTGCGTCTGCTCACGCTTCCGCCTCAGATTCAGGCGTGGGTGAGCAGTGGCGATTTGAGCGTGGGTCACGCGAAAGTTTTGCTCGGCTTAAGTCGTGCCGAGGAACAACTGCTCGCGGCAGAACGCATTCGCAAGGAGAACCTGACCGTTCGCGCGACGGAATTGCTGGTTGAATCGTTGCGTACGGGGTCTAAGCCCAAGGCTGGACGGAAGGCAGTTACGGCTTCGACCAACGCCGTCTTTTCCGACTTGGAGAAACGCTTGCAGCGGCATGTGGGAACGCGTGTTCGCATTCTGGGAAAAGCCAATGCGGGAAAAATCGAAATCCATTATTTTTCCGCCGACGACCTGGATCGCATTCTCAAAATCGTGCGATTACCTTCAGCGTAGGGAAATGAAGAGGGAGTTCTCTTCAGGGGTTTTATTTTTTAGTGTAGCGCAGCAAGAGTCCGACAACATTTTTTGGGTTAAAATCGCTGGCTTTGTGACCAATATCCTCGCCAGTAAAACGGCCTATTTCTTTACCATCCGGATCGACGACGATTAGAGTGGGAAATACCTCGACTTTAAAATGATCCTGAAGCTTGTCATTTTGCAGGGCTACGGCATCAGATAGTTTCGTGCCGTTCGGAAAATCAATTGTGACGGGAACGAAATTTTTTGTGACGAAGGCCTTGAAGGCAGGATCGGGGAAGACTTCCTTTGCCAGAAGCATGCAACCTGGACACCAGTCGGAACCGGTAAAATCGAGCAACACGAGTTTGTTTTGTTGTTTGGCTTGAGCGAGGGCAGCCTTGTAGTCGGTTGTCCAATATTCTGCACGCACGAATGCAATGGAGGCCAGGGTCAAAAGAAGGAATGGGAGCAATATTTTCATAATTAAGGGGAGGGATTCAACTTAGAGCCATATACCATCCCTGCAATAGGGGTGTTTTTTTAATCTCTTGAGGTTCATCTCCCCATTATCAGGCCAGCGGGGAGGGTGGTTAGCTAAGCCATTGATTCTTAGCTAGATTATCGTAGGATAAACCCTTATAGTGCGATTGCTAATTTCACCATTGTACATTTTCCATAAATAAGTATAAAAAAGCATTATGGCTGATTCCGCCACCCCTCCGCCTTCTGGTAAACCCGATGTAAACGCCCCGAAAAGGGAAACCTTAAGGATCAGTCTGCCTCCACGGCCGCTTAAGCCTGCTTCCACCAAAATTACGCCACGGCCTAATATTTCAGCCGCCACGACATTACCGATTCATCCGAGCAGTAGTACGCATATTAGTCCTGTGCCCGAAGTGCCTGCAGCTCCTGCATGGTCCACGAATGTAACGAAGCCAATGCCCAAGGTGGTCGCGGCACCTACTGCGCCGCCAATGACGGGTTCGCCCCCCAAGGCAAAAACAAAACCTCTTTTCCCAGCCACGCCTCCGATTCAACCTGACGCAGCGGATCGTCCAATTACCACAGTTGTTCCTAATCCAGGTATTGGAGCACCTGCTCTTCCCAATCCGACGGCTACACCTTCGGGCACAATGGGGGTGCAGCCACCGCGCGTTATCGTTGCCAATCCGCAGGCCAAAGTATTTATCAATAGCGGCAAGATGGAGATGTCGGAGGATGTCCAGCCGGTGTCGCACCAGAGTCGTCCCCCGGCGTTGCCCATGACGCAAACATTGCCTGCCGTCCAGAAGAGCAATCCGCCTGTGCCTGCACCCGTGATACTGAGTCCGGCGAAAAGCCAGCCTACTGAAATCAAGCCTCCGGTCTCCGCTCCGCCGTTGCCTTCGTCTTTAAGCAGAACGGCGCTGTTGCCTCTTACTCCCCAGCCGCCGATTACTTCCGCTCCGCCAGTGCCGAAGACGCCACCTCCCGAGGTTCAATCGGGTGTCACCGCGGCTTCAGGTCGCCCGACTCTACCCGATGGAACGCAGGCTCCGGTTCAGATCAAGAAACCGACGGGATCTTTGCGTCTTGCTGATCTTCCTGTCGCTACTGGCGCAAATGCAGTCACTCAGCCAATGGAGGGATCATCCGCCGCCACGATCAAACCAGCGGCGAGCACCCCCCCGGCCATGCCGACCCCGGTAAAGCCTCCGCCAGCAGCGGTGCCTGCTGTTCCGGCAAAGCAGGAGCCTGTTGCGGCCAAGCCCCCCGCGGTGCCTGCCCCGGTGACTACTACTGCATCTTCAGGGCTGCCTCCAGTTCCCGCAGTCAGTTCTCCGCCAACTCCGGCCATGCCCAGGTTTCAAGGAACCACTTCGACGGCACCTTTGCCCTTGCCGATTCCCCAGCAACCTTCCGTTACTGCGCCCAAGCCGGTGGTCACGCCTCCGGCAGTTCCTCAGCCAGCGACAGTTGTTGAAAGCAAACCAGTGACCATGCTGCCCCCCGCAGTTCCGCAACCAGCACCCGTTACTGCGAGCAAACCCATGGCGCCTCCTCCTGCAATTCCCCAAACCTTTCCGAGTAAAACGGCTGTCATAACACCAGCGGCACCTTTAGTGCCGGTGACTGAAACTTCGCAGACACAACCTCCACGCACGGGAAAACTACCGATGCCCGGCCCGGTCATTCCAGTTGCCGCCGTGCATCCGCCTGCGCAACCACCACCTGTTGCCAATAAAAAAACCAGTTTTATTCCCACGCCTCCGCGGGTTTCCGCTGCCGCAGCCACCACCCCCATGAGTCCATCTCAGCCGAGTTCTTCCACCCCAGCCGCCGTTCCGACTGCGATCAAGCAGGAGAAGCCTTCCGTGGCACCGCCACGCCGGACACAATCCATGGCGATGCCGATGGCTGCTTCCGCCATTGCGGCGACTGTCACGCCAAAGGTCAACACACCGGCACCGGCTCCAGTTGCCGTGCCAGTTGCTCCAGTCACAAGCGCCGCAGTTGTTCCGGTCAAGCCGGCAGGTTCTGTTCCGGGCGCAATCACGCCGATCAAGCCGGTGAGCCCGGTTGCAGGCGCAGTTGTTCCGGTCAGCCCCATCAAGCCGGTGACTCCTGGTGTTGCACCGCTTAAGCCGACCTCGGCATCTCCTGTCACGCCTGTTGATCCGAATAAAAAGTCGGGTACCTCCGTCATTAAAAATGCCCCGCCGAAAGAAACGGCGCGCATTACGGTCAAGCCAAGTTATTCCGCTGCGAGTGCCGTTGCGGCTACTGCGGCCACCGCTGCTGCTGTCCCCGTAGTCCGTGCCGCAGGTGGTACGCCAACGGTCAAGCCCGTCGGTGGCGCAATGCCTGTGGCTGCTGTTGGCGGAGCCAAGCCTGTCGTCTCAGCTGCAGGGGCCAAGGTCACTCCCAAGGTTGGCGGCGGCGTTCCCATGGCGGCTGGAGCCGGAGCCACGCCGGTCAGGGCACCCTCGACAACAAGCACCGTTCAATATCAGGAAGAAGCCCCGAAAGGCTCAACCACGGTGAGCACATCGCTGGCGTTCGCGCTTGCGCTATTCACCTGGTGCGCGGCAGGAATCTTGCTTGCTGGCGCTTTTTCGCTTATCTGATAAGGTATCTGTAAAAGGAAAATAAATGAGCACCCAAGCCACATCTGTCAGTTCACTCGATTTCGACCGCGAAGTTACCCAGTCCGACAAATTGGTCATTGTCGATTTTTGGGCCGAATGGTGCGGCCCCTGCAAAATGATCGCGCCGCTGCTGGATGAAATTGCGCGCGAAATGCCCGACAAGGTCAAGATCGTGAAGGTCAATGTTGACCAGGAACAGGCGCTTGCCCAAAAATTTGGCATCTACAATATTCCGACGCTCCTCTTCTTCAAGGGCGGAACCGTACGCGAGCAGGTGGTTGGAACCGCCGCGAAAAAGGTTCTGGTCGAAAAGATCAATTCCCACTCCTGAAAATATCCGGTGGGGAAATTCCCTTCATGAATATCCCGCGAGTGTGGCGTAAAGGTAGCGCGCGGCCTTCCCAAGGCTGAAGTCGGAGTTCGATTCTCCGCACTCGCACCAGACTCGGAGCGTAAAAAGGAGAGGTATCTTTTCGGTTTGAGACTGGCCTTAATCTGCCATCCTAAGACATGCTTGATCCCTTTTTCTTTCCTCGTCGCTATCCGATTAGTGATCGATGCGTAGATTCTCCGGATTGAACGGGCGATCTGCATTGTCGGCAGACACCCTATGGCAGACGACAAAACTGCGTCTGGGATCGGTCGGATGGGTCACACTTTCAAGTCTAAGCTGAGTGCCAGGTTTTGTGCTGTCGATCTTACTGCGCTCGACAACGTAGCGAACGAAATCCTCATTTGGGCCGATCAGGAAGCGCTCGCATTCAGTGGCAATTGCCAGATTCATCCCGCTTAGTTCCTGCCGATTGACCTCGATATGCCCCAGTCCTATTCCTCGGCCACGAATTCGAAGAGCAATTTTCTGAGTGAGTGGGACTACTTTGGTTACATCCTCGGAAAGCAGACCGAGGATCGGTTTATCGCTTTTACGAAGATGTTTCGGAATGATGTATCCGAACGGCGAGTCTGAAGTAATGAATGATCTCTTCGGAGGCGCGTGAACCACTTCCCAATCCATGAACACGAGCTCTTTTGCAGCTTTTCTCGCCTGCTCGATCATTAGGTCAAGCGTGATGTTTCGATGACCCTCAATACGATATTTTTCTTCATGAATAAATGCATGAAAACTCTCCGCAGTTAGGATTGTTGTCTGGTCCAATTTTGCCAGGAATATTTCTGCGGCTTCTACGGTTGGAATCCTCTCTTTGGCGATGAGCTTATGGAACGATTCTGCGATCTGGTGGGTCTCTCTCTCAAATTTGGGGGTTCGAGCAAACAAGAAGGCAATGAAGAAACTCAGATCAGCTCGTTCGGCATGTTCCAGTCGCTCTCCGTTTTCCAGTTTGGAGATGATGGGTTTTGCGTTTGATTCGGTGCGCGACAAAAGGTCCTCAACGAGGCAGTCGGTCTCTCCATTTTCCAGAAGGGTAGTGTAATACTGACCGATAACCGTAGTGTTATGAGGAGCCTGACGCCGATACTCCAGCTTCTTGCGATCATAAAGCCACACGTAGTCAGAACGAGTGAATCCTCGAAGATAAAACTCCGGCAAGAAATGGTGACGTTTGGGGTTCGTGGCTGAATTATATCGTCGCGAGCGCCGGAAGGAAAGGGGGCAGGCAGGGTTCCGGTATTACCCTGCTGGAAGAGCCGGGCATGCAGGCTGGGGCAAAATAGTTAGAGGTCCTTCGACAAGCTCAGGATGACAGGCTTTTTTAATCTTTTGGGTGTAATTCCCGAAGCTTGCTTCGGCTTATGGATAGCCCGCGATCTCCGAGCGCGAGAATTTTCAGCACCGTCGCCCAGCGGTCGACGGCTACCACGGAGGGAGGCACCGCCGATAGGGCCATCGGCGGCTACCTCGGAAGGTACGACGGCTACCTCTGAAATGCCTCGGCGCTTGCTCCGGGGTTCTTTACTTTGTTGCTCACACTTTTGGTCACGCTCGATAGAAGGATAATTGCGAATTTGAACGAAAAGTAGTGCTTATTGCTCTTATCCATGCGCTCGATTAAATTGCAGGTTGCTATGAAACTAGCGGAATTTCAACTTTCACAAAATCAATCAACTCCTCCGACCGGGTTGTCGCTTGCACTTCAGTCTCTTTGGTTCGATGCCAAGGGCGACTGGGAAAAGGCTCACGAGCTAGCCCAAGAGGATGGTGGGACCCCTGGCGATTGGGTTCATGCTTATTTGCATCGTAAGGAAGGCGACGCTTCCAATGCCCGGTATTGGTATGTCCGGGCGGGAAAACCCGTTTACCCCGGCTCGCTCGAAGAAGAATGGGTTGCGATCAGTGAAGCGTTGTTGGCGAAGCGTTGAGATAACAAAATAAGGAGGCAGGCAGGGTTCCGGTTTCCCAGCGTCAAGCAGGAGCAGGTTATTACCCTGCTGGAAGAGTCGGGCATGCAGGCTGGGAGAAAATAGTTAGAGGTCCTTCGACCAGCTCAGGATGACATTGTTTAAAAAGCGAAAAAAGGTGACAGGCACCATTTCGGCTTGAGACTGGTCTTGATCTGCCAAGGCCTAAAGCAGGCGTGTCCTCTTTTTCTCACACTCCAGAAGAACAACGATTTATGATCAGAAAAACTTTGGTGATTTTGGTTTCTGCGACCTTGGCCCTCAGCGTGGGTGCCCAGACCACTCCCACCGTGGCCTCAAAAGTCGTCACTGTGAGCGACCACAAGTACACGGTCTATGACTACGCTGATCCCGCGACGAAAAGTTTTTGTGTGGTGATTCCCGATGGCCTGAAGACGGTGCGAGGCCTCCTGGTTGAATGCAATTATTCGGGTGGCGATTCGCGAGGCGACTGGACTTTTTGCACCTACTATCGCGAATTCATGCATCTGCATGGCTTCGCCCTTGTCGCCTCGGCAGGCGACATCCCGCATGTCAAAGCCTTCCAGGCATTTCGCAACTGCCTGCAAATGGTGAGCGTCGCCTCCGGGCATCCTGAACTGGTCAACGCCCCGTATGCCGCCGTGGGTTTTTCCGCTGGCGGAGGCTTTGCCAGCACCTTGATGACCATGGATCCTGAAAAAACGATTACCGCCGGTATCATCTGCGCACGTTACAATTTCACCGGTGTCACCCCGCCGCCGCCCGCTGCCCTTCTGAGCATTCCGTCGGTTCTCATCACGGGCGAGAATGAGAAACTTAACGATCCTACCAGTGATCCGTCTGCACCCGGGCACTATAAAGTTGATGAAGTGTTCGTGCCGTATCGCCCGATGGGTGGGGAATATGCCTGGATGGAAAAGCAGGGTCTCGGTCACGAGTATGCCGAAAACCGGCAGGATTTGCTGATCATGCCACTGATGGATCTCGCCGTGCGTACGCGTTACCCCCAAGACGGGGATGTGACCAAAGGCCCCATCAAGCTGCTGCGCATCGATCCTGCCAGCGGTTGGGTAGCCGATAACACCACGTGGAAAAGCGGCCTCACAAAAATCGTTCCGGCCAGGCAATTCAAAGGCGACCTCGGCCACTCAAGCTGGCTACAGAATGAGGACATCGCCTTCATTTACCGGGCCTACGCCACCTATAATAACCCGCTGACCATCACCTTGCCGGGACCGTGTGGCCCCGGGACGCCAGCCGTGGATCCGGGGTCGGATGTCCCCATCGTTGTCGATGCCAGCCAATTCCCCAATTGGAAAAAGTTGGAGTTTTACGACGGGGCGAAGAAACTTGAGACAGTCACCGCAGCGCCGACCCAGTTCACCGCGATGAACCTGACTCCGGGCTATCACGTGTTTTCCGTGCTCGGCACGGATGCTGGGGGAGACATTCGATCGTCCAACCCGGTAATGGTAGTTGTGCGGAGCCTGTCCACGGATGCCCATGCTGCCCAGCAATGACTCGCTATGAATTCTGAATAAAATAAGCGAAAAAAAGGGGACAGGCATCTTTTCTGAGGGGAAAAGAGAATGAAGAAGGGCGGATTGACGCGCCGCGTCCTGCGAATTGGTTTTCCCTTGGGTTAAATTCTCGCTGGCGCGAGGGGCAGGGGGTTCTCCTGTCCTTGTTCCGCTCTCGCGGAAGGGCGGACAGGGTGGGAGTCGAACCCACGGTACCTTTGAGAGTACGCTCGATTTCGAGTCGAGTGCCTTAAACCACTCAGCCACCTGTCCTGTGGGGAGGGGATACTACGCCATCGCTTTGTCGCGCGGCAAGAAAATGTGGGTTAGCCTCGGCGCGCCTGCTTGAGCGCCTGATCCATTTCGCGTTTGGCGACGGCCTTTTTGAGGTCTTCGCGTTTGTCGCGCACATTTTTGCCGATGCCGACGCCGAGGAGTACCTTGAGCTTGCGGTTCTTCCAATACATTTTCAGGGCAACAAGCGAGCGTCCCTTGACCGCGATGAGGCTGAAGAGCTTCCGGATTTCCTGCCGGTGGAGGAGTAATCGCCGGACGGCCTTTGGTTCGTGGTTATAGATATGGGCCTGTTTGTAGGGCTGGATGTCAAACTGGTAGAGCCAGACTTCGTTTTTTTCGATGCGCGCGAAGGCGTCGGTGAGGTTGCCCTGGCCGGCGCGGAGCGATTTGACTTCGGTACCAACCAGTACGATGCCGGCCTCGTAGGTTTCGAGGATTTGGTAGTCGCGCAAGGCTTTGCGGTTGGTGATCAGGTCGTCGCCCATGGTACTTCTTTCACCATCCAAGAAAGCCTCAACTGACGCGGTTGTCGAGGCTGCAAAAGTTTAACGAGTGAACGCTCAAGGCGCCTGGGTACCGGACAAGCTGCGCGTGATGTTGATATCGCTGATGGCGATGACCCCGTTGCAATCGACGTCATTCATGTAATTGGTGGCGTCGGTGGTTTGTCCTGAGGCAGCGCGACATAGATTGATGTCGGAGATGCCGACGACGCCGTCGCCGTTGAGATCGCCGTTCAAGACTCGCAGGCTGACGGTTCCCGCTGTCATGATTCCTCCGTCGATGGCGGTGACGTTGGTCAGGTTGACGACCAGTGTCTGGGCGTTGGTGACGTTGCTGAGGGAAAGGGTGACTTTGCTGCCCGATACGGTGGGGGTGGCGAGGGTGGCTGAGCCCGATTGGATGGTGGCTGAGGCGCTGGTCAGGGGTTTGTTAAAACTTGCGACGAGCTGAAGGTTTCCCTGGCGGGATTCGACCGGGGGCGATCCTGCGGCGGGGGTTGAACTGTTCGACACGGCGATGGGCAGTCCGTAGGTTCCGGCGGAACCATGCGTCTTTTGGGATACCGCGCTGAGCAGGGTCGGGGGCGTCAGGCTGCCAGCAACGACACTGACGGTGGTTGTGCCAAGGTTGCCCGAGGCGTCGTGAGCCGTCACTGTGATCACGTTGGTGTTGCCCTGGACGAGGGGGATGCCGTTGATGCTCCACGTGGTGCTGGAGACGGGAACCCCGACGGTGGTCCAGGTTGTGTTGGCGGTGCCCGTGCCGCTTCCGCCCTTATTGTTGCTCCATGTCACTGAGGCCACGAAGTCATTATCGGCAGCTGTGCCGCTGAGGTTCACGGTGGTGCCGGTGGTGCTGAAGCTTGAAGCACTAGTCGGGGAAGTGATTGCGGCGGTGGGCACTATGCTGTCGTGTTGCACCGCGCCGATGTCATAGGCTCCGGTTCTTGGAGATCCGTAAATGTCGGTAGCCGTTTGCGCGATGGTTGTGCCCTGGGCTATCAGGGGACCGCCCGGAGACGGATAAAACTTATGCATATCCGTTACATAACCTGCGGGTAAGGCACCGCCATGATAGTTTGTTTTCCAGACTCCGCCTGGGATATCAAGATTATTGGACATCGAGAGAAGAGCCGTTCCACTGCTATTATTTAATAAAATCGAACTGGGATTGCTATTAATGTTGTAAAAGGCAAAACAATTTCTCATTTCGGTTGTGTAGTGATGGCCATCATTGCCAGTCATGGCGCCCAGAATCAACAAGGCGGTTACGTAACCATTATTCGTGTCATATTTGTCGCCGCAGGTAACATTAAAGATGTGCATGTTTCCTCCGAGCAGGGGTATCGATCCAGATTCGTTAATGGAGGCGATATCCACTCTTGAATCGATGGTGCCGTAAGCCGTGGAGCTAATATCAATGATGTTGTAGAGATAGCTATCCCCGATTGTGTTCATACTGACATTCCATAGTCGGACAATATAGCCCCAGCCGCCATATCGGTATATATTCCGGATGGTGCCGTTACCTCCCTCATTATACATAAGTCCCGAGTCAAGATTATTGATACTGGGACCCGTGACGCTCCAGTTATCAATCAGAAAGTTGAAGAGGGAATGGCTTCTGATCTTGATGTTATCGTAGCTGCCATCGTTGACAAAGATGAGATTTCTCATGTTCATGCCAATATTGACATTTTGATAGGATGTATTCAGTTGAAAGGTTCCACCGTAAATATGGGGTGCGCCAAGAAGCTTGAGGGTATCGAGTGTCAGGTTATAAAAAAGCGTGGTGGCGGGAGTGCCATTGTACACGATGCGGGAGGGAGATGTTGGGTCACCGTCGATCACGGTTCCAGAGTGATCGAATAAGAATCCCTTGATGGTGAGATTCTGGTTATTATTTGTACCACCGGAAGGTTCAAAGCAATAATGGCTGGAGGTCCCGGTGAAAATATAGCCATAGGTCACGCCAGACAGGACGGTGCCGTCGAACTTGACGTTATTCGTCATTCCAACATTGATGGCACCCGTGAAGGTAACCCCTACGCCGGTCGGGATGATTGTGATGCCCGTGAGGCTCCTAAAAGTAGCTCCCGAGTAGGTGCCCGATTGAATTGCAAGCGTGTCTCCGGAGCTAAGGCCCTGGCTACCCATGGAAGTTACCGATATTGTTCCGCTACCAGTTCCAATGGGAACGGTTTTTGCAGAGACGGGTGTAAACACTAAAAATACCATGATCGACAGCATGAAAAGACTTAAAGGCAATTGCTTTTTCAAGCTGGGATATGCGATTTTCATAAATTGATGTATTTTCGAGCTTACGGACTCGTTAAATCTTTTTTTGTTAAGATGTAAATCTTTTCAGGCCTTAAATTAGCTTAGCTCAAGCAGTCAAGAAGTAGCAATCAACGGGTTGGCTAATA
>Ga0206928_1091_pt1 | contig 23825 bp, 22 predicted proteins | sample Alteio_BWOrgHeat_21_FD_152941 | JGI IMG/M metagenome (GOLD analysis project Ga0206928, IMG submission 152941) | Enriched cells from forest soil in Barre Woods Harvard Forest LTER site, Petersham, Massachusetts, United States -... | ecosystem: Environmental > Terrestrial > Soil > Temperate forest >... | reverse complement strand
TGGCACCGGCATGCTCAAGCGTTTGCTTGCGCCTAATGCAAATTGCACTATGTTTCTTGCTGTACAGCGCCCTTTTTTAAAACGCATCTTTTTATTGCAGGTTTTTAGGAACCAGCTTCCTTCAAGACAGGAGATACCTGAATCGCGGGGATTTGAGTTGACTGTACAGATCACCGGTGAAGAAGCAGAGACTCATGCAACTCTTGTCTTGAGTGTCACAGATCCAATGTATAATGAGGTTTTCTCCGCAATGGTAGATAACCTGTATCAAAGCCTTAAAGTATGCAAAGAAGAACGGCAAATTGTGCATCTCTTTCTGGAACGCCTGATCAAATGGCAACGATTTTTTGAAATGAATGCCGGCGGGCTGAGCGAAACTGCGCAACGTGGACTCTATGGTGAACTTTACTTTCTTAAAAAACATCTTCTCTCAAATCCAGATTTTTTTGTAGACGACATCTCAGCTTGGACAGGGCCAAAAGCTCGTCAGCATGATTTCCAGTTCGGAAATACAGTAGTAGAGGTAAAGACCTGCTGTGCAAAACAGCATCAGATGTTATTGATTTCCAATGAACAACAGCTAGACGAAACCTTGGTAGAAAACTTATTTTTATTTCATTTATCGCTCTCTTCGGTAGAAAATCAGACAGATACGCTTCCTGCACTCATCGTACAAATACGTGAAATACTTTTCTCTGCTTATGCGGCAACTTCGATTTTTGAAGATGCGTTGCTTGAACGAGGATATCTAAATACCCAAGCGTGGCGTTATCAAAAAACTGGTTATGTTATCAGAGAATCCAATTTATTCCGTGTTAGTGGCAGTTTTCCAAGACTCACCGAGCGCAACCTGCCAATAGGAGTAGGTGGCCTAACATATTCAATTAACGTCGCTGAATGTAAAAAATTCAGTGTAAAATTTGATGAACTAATTTCACATATACGTAGGGTAAGAATATGAACGAACAGGAATTACTTAAAAGTTTTATCGATGACCTGCTTCAAGAAGTTATTGTGGCTTCAGACAACAAAGAGAGTGGCGAATTTCGTATTAATGAATTTACGCGCCTAGCTTCTGAATATATTATCGGAGCCGGCGAGATTGATGATATTCATGTATGTTATTATAAATCCCGCGGCATGATGGTTAACGGATACAACTTCAGCCAAGACGAAAATTGTCTCGATCTTTTTGTAACCATCTTCAGTCAGCAAAACGAACCTGTCAGCATAACAAAAAACCAGGCAGAAACTGCTTTTCGACAAGCAGAGGGAGCTCTTAAAAAAGCGCTAACCGGATACCATACATCAATTGAAGAATCCACCGAAGCATACGATATGTTTCAAAGAATTCATGAACTTCGGAACCAGCTAACACACGTGCGTATTTACCTGTTGACCGACGGAATTGTGAATGCAGAAAACATCACTGTTGACGGCATGGAAGATATTTTGATTACTTTCCACGTATGGGATATAAATAGAATTTACCGTTTTGCAAGTTCTGGTAGAAAAATGGAATCCATCGAAATTGATTTCGAGCTGGAATTTGGTATTACCATACCATGCTTATCAATGGTTGATCCCGATTCCGATTATCAGGGATATTTAGCAGTGATTCCTGGAAAAGTACTTGCAGAGATATATGAAAAATATGGCCCTCGACTTTTGGAACATAATGTCCGGTCCTTCCTGCAGGTTCGCGGCAATGTCAACAAGGGTATCCGGAAGACAATCTTAGAAGAACCCCATAGGTTTTTTGCTTATAATAACGGTATATCTGCAACTGCTGACGCAATTGAATTTGCGGATAACCCGCACAGTAAGATTAGTATTCGCAAAGTGCGTAACCTTCAAATTGTAAATGGTGGACAAACCACTGCGTCACTTTATCATACAGCAAAAAAAGATAAAGCTACGCTAAAAAATATCTATGTCCAGGCGAAGCTATCTGTTATACCGCCGGATCAAATCGATGAAATTGTGCCCCTTATTTCACGCCATGCCAATAGCCAAAACAAAGTAAGTGATGCCGATTTTTATGCTAATGATCCTTTCCACATTAGTATTGAAGAACTATCACGAACAACATGGGCTCCAGCTGTTGATGGCACTAATAAACAGACACAATGGTTTTATGAGCGTGCACGAGGCCAGTATCTTGATGCTAAAAGTAGGGAAGGTACCCCTGCACGGAAACGTCAATTTGAAACCAGATATCCAAATGCACAGAAATTCACAAAAACCGACTTAGCCAAATATGAGAATACTTGGATGAAACTGCCTTATCAAGTAAGTCTCGGTGCACAGAAAAATTTTAATCATTTCTCTATTTGGCTGAAAGAGCAAGGGAAAATTGAAGTTAACAACAGATATTTTGAACATCTATTAGCTAGGGCCATCCTTTTCAAACAAACAGAAAGAATTATTGCCAGCCTTAATTATGGCGGCTACCGTGCTAATATCGTTACCTACACACTGGCTTGGCTATCTCTTCACACCTCACAACGCATTGATTTTGATGAGATTTGGAAGAAACAGAACATTTCTGAAGAATTGCATGAGGCAATTAAGGCTATATCTGTACAGGTTCACCGGATTATTACAAACCCACCAAATGCAAGAAACATAACAGAATGGTGTAAACGTAAAGAATGCTGGGAAGCGATCTGCAATGAGAAAATTACTCTAAATCAAGCGTTCCAGCAAGAGCTATTGAAGCATGATCATTCCACATTCAACAAATCCGGCAATGATACTAAAAATCCTGAGGAATACAATTTTGAGGAAAAAACAATAATATCGGAAATTTCAGCACAAACTTGGTTTAGTCTCGTAAAATGGGCGAAGGAAACCAATAACTTAAATGCCCAACAACGGATATTGGTTGCTTCAATCGGGAATACTCTGTCACATGGACATCCATTGAATTTTAAACAAATGGATCAAGGAAGGAAAATACTTGAGCTGGCAAAAGCTCTGGGGTTCAATCCGGAAGAAAATAATAAAACATCATGGAATCCTTGTCATACAGAAACACACGAACTAGAAACGGAATTTTCCAATCAACTTCTAAATAACATACCAGATGACAAAGTGATTGATGAAAGGAAAAATGATAAATACCCTGTTACCCAAAACTGCATTGATCTAAGTCGTGATGCTATGCTGGAGGCTATGAAAACAATTCTTCTTCTTAACGGAAAAATGTCGAGATCTGATGCTATTCGCACAGCAGCTAAATTTTTAAAGGAAAATGGAGTAATTAATTTTGAAAGATTAAGGGAAGATGGACCGATATGGAAGGACTTAAAGAGCACAATTAATTCAGGTATTCGCCGTAACGTTTTAGAAGGGAATATAAACCATATTTGGGTCAAATGATAATTTTCTACAGAATCAAGCGATCAATTTAATTACCCGAGCCTGAGTGATGGACAAAATTTCTCGTGAATGTCGAAGCCGCAATATGGCGGCAATACGTAGCTCAAATACTTCTATGGAGCTTTTGGTCCGCAGTGCTCTTTTTGCTAAAGGATTTCGATTTAGAAAGAACTTGCGCAGTTTACCAGGTACACCCGATATAGTATTTACAAAGAAAAAGGTGGCAATTTTTCTGGATGGATGCTTTTGGCACGGACATAATGGTTGCATAAACGGTCAAACACCAAAAACGAATTCAGATTTTTGGAAACTAAAGATTTCTAAAAATATTGAACGCGATTCAAAAAACAGAACAATTTTACGTGAAATGGGGTTTGTTGTTTTAGAGTATTGGGAATGTGAAATTAAAAAAAACGTGGAGAAAATTTTAAAAGAAATTAGTTTAATATTAAATCAGCCTTCCTTCACGTGACTTCAGGGAGTAAATTCCATATAACTACACCTGTGATAAGCAGGTTTGTTTATCTAAAAATAGGACCATGTGCAATTTTTTTTATAACGATTGAATAAGCCATAAGATCTTTGTTCACTTTCAAAAGATCTTTTATCAATGAATCGAAATAAGGATATTCCCTTTGAATTTCTTGAGGGGTTTTACTTGGGTACTGTTTTATAGCATCTTCATACCAACTTCTAAATTTTGCTTGCCATTCTGTAAGATGTGGGCGTAAGCCTTCATTGAGTGCCTGAACCAAAAGTCTCACTAACTCCTGGGTATTAGAGCTTCTACGAATTTGAGATGCAGGGATTGACTTAATTAAACGTCGCATTTCCTGAAAAAGAGCATACCAGGAGTTATAGACTTCAATAATTAAGTCATGCTCCTCATCTACCAAAAGAGCTGCTTTCCTTGTGACTAATTCAGTCCAAGCGCTATGAGCAATCTGTACATCTTCATAGCCAGGTTTAATTTTGATTTTTCCAATCCCCCCTAAAGATACTTCAGCCTCGACAATGTCCCAATTTTGCTGATTTTTAAAACGATGACAATAGACTTTGTAAACAACGAAGGCTAGCAGGGCTCCCCCCATAAAAACAGGTCCAATTTCAACAGATAGCGCATAAGAATCAGTAATGTTAATAGAAAAGAGATTCTGCCAATTCATGATTTATTCCTTTGCATTTTAGGACTATCATTTTTTATATTCTTAGTATTCTTGCTAAGCTGAATCGCCTCTTCAATCGAATTGGTTAAACTTTCAATAGTTGGCCATGTTGGGAGCCACTTCGCGTAACCTGAGACAATGTTATCATAAAGTCTACAGGGTAATAAATGGTTTTGCTGGAGTAAGGTAAATGCTGGAGGGAGATTTACCCCAATCAAAGCATGCTTATATTCCAGTGTAGCATGAATTTCCCAATCCACATATTTTCGTTTAAATGTTTCTGCACCACATAATACAATGGTGGCAGAACTGCCAAAAATATAATCTTCTTTAATTTTTCGACTTATGTACTGGGTATTATTGCTCTGTATTATCCTTTCAAGCGAATTATCATAGAAAACGTCAAAACGTTCTGAAAAATGCTTTTTAAATAAATCAAAAGATTTTTGTTCGTTTCCATGATGATAACTAATAAAAATTTTTCTTTTAATAAAATTAAACATGTTTCCTTTGAGATAAAACTCTGTGCCTGCCGGTGAGGTTTGGGGCTTATACAAAGATCCACCCTTGGTTATTTGTCAAGAGCAGCCTAATATAAAGTTTGCTATTTTGTCAATCACCAAATCATATTTTCTTGATTTAGTGACTGACAAGTGATAACATAAATACATCACCAAATAAGGATTCAAAATGCAACATTCATTTGTAGGGCGAAAAAGAGAGCTTCAGATGCTCGGAGAACTCTTTAAGAAGAAGTCAGCTAGCCTAGTAGTCATTCGGGGGAGACGCCGCATTGGAAAGAGCCGTTTAGCACAAGAATTCGCTCAGAAAACCCCTCACTATGTTTTTTCTGGGCTTCCTCCGACTCCTGGAATTTCAGCTGCTGACCAAAAGGAAGAATTTGCTCGTCAACTACAACGTGAAATGAAAATCCCTCTTCCAAGAGCTGACGATTGGGGGGATCTGTTTTGGCATTTGGCACAACAGACTCAAAAAGAAAAAGTTGTTCTTGTTTTAGATGAAATTAGCTGGATGGGTTCAAAGGACCCTACTTTTCTTGGAAAGCTCAAAACCGCATGGGATCTCTATTTCAAAAATAATCCTCAGTTAGTTCTTATTTTATGCGGGTCAATTTCAAGTTGGATTGAAGAAAACATCCTTAGTAGTACAGGATTTATGGGAAGAATATCTTTAGACATCGTACTGGAAGAGCTCCCGTTATATGAGTGTAATGAATTTTGGAACGCAGAGCAAAATAGGGTGTCAGCTTTTGATAAGCTTAAAGTGCTTTCTGTAATGGGAGGTGTTCCACGTTACCTTGAAGAAATTTTGCCAAATCAAAGTGCCGAGACAAATATCCAAAGGTTATGTTTTCGAAAAGAAGGTTTTCTTTTTAGCGAGTTTGAACGAATTTTTTCAGATTTATTCTCTTCTAGAAGCGCTACTTACAAAACCATCGTTGAAAGGCTTGCAGATGGGCCTTGTGAGCTTAAAGATATTTATACAGCCTTGAAGATTGAAAAAAACAGCCTGGTTTCTGAATACATGGAAGACCTCGTTACAGCAGGATTTGTTTCTCGCGATTTTACCTGGCATCTCAAGACAGGTTTAGATTCAAAATTAAGCCATTATCGGCTCAAGGATAATTATTTAAGATTTTATCTCAAATATATTGAACCAAACAAAAAGAAAATTGAAAAACAAGGGCTGAAACTACTACCTCAATGGCAATCTGCGATGGGATTGCAGTTTGAAAACCTTGTCCTTAGCAATCGAAAAGCAGTACAAAAAATTCTTGGTATCGATCCTTCTGAAATTGTGAATGACAATCCATTTTTTCAGCGTAAAGCGATTGATCGACAGGGATGCCAAATTGATTATATGATCCAAACAAAATTTGGAACCTGTTATCTATGCGAAATCAAATTTAACGCTCAGGAAATTACAAAAAGCGTCATTGATGAAGTTAAACAGAAAATTAAAAGCCTAGCTCTCCCTAAAAATATGTCGATAAGACCTGTTTTAATTCATGTAAATGGTGTCGATGAATCTGTATTGGAAAGTGATTTTTTCTCCTCAATTATCGACTTTAATGATCTTCTACATAAGCACTGAGTTTAAATATGAAAAGATGGTTTATTTCAGACACACATTTCTCTCACAAAAATATCATCAAGTATGCTGGTCGTCCTTATACGACAGTTGAGGAGATGAATAGAAGCCTCATTGACAATTGGAATCAATGTGTTGAGGCAGAAGATCAAGTATTTTTTCTTGGAGATTTTGGCCTTGGAGATGTCGAACATCTTCACTCCATTTGTTCTCAGCTTAAAGGCCATAAAATTTGTATTCGCGGTAATCATGATCGCAATGCAAGCCACATGATGAGAGTCGGATTCAACCTTGTTTTGGAGTCCGCGTTTTTAAAAATAGGCCAACACAATGTTGAGCTTATTCATATCCCCTCCAATCCAACTCCTTCTCATTTTCAATTACATGGTCACGTCCATGAGAAAAGACTGAGAAAAATTGTATCCAATCAACTTAATCTCTGTGTTGAAGTTTGGGATTACAAACCCGTCTCTGAAAAAACGTTGCTTAGTCTTCTTGACAAAGCAGCATCGAATCAAGATTCACCTAAACCTTCTTTATCAAAAAATGAGCCCTAAACAGTGAACAACACTAACGATATGGTGTGATTTGGACTTCTTGATTGGATATCATGACAATTTACCGTTTTTTATAGATGCCTTTAAGTTCAGGAAGGCGCGCTGCCATAAATTCTGCTTGTTCTTGTCCACGTAAAGGGAAGTGATATAAATCCAGAAAAGTCAACATGGGCGGAGATGCGTTGATATCTTGGCTTGAGTCGTAAGCATTCTTAAGTAAGCTTTTGTAGTAAGGCTCTATAAGCAAGACTTCATATCCTTTTTCTTGAGGCTCTAATAACAACTTTTTCTCAAGTTGTGATCTAACCAAAGGATCAATCAAATATAATTCAAGAGTGTTTAAATTAGTATTTTTGCATCCATGTTCTTCAGCAGCAGAATGAAGAGCCAGTGCGACTTTCTTGCTGAGATTTGACTTTTTGAGTGCTTCTAAAAGCTCTACTTTATCTTGAAACCCTGAGCGATATGTTCTCATTTTGCATTTTTTGACAATGCTGTAATGTTCTAACCAGCTTTCAAGAAGGCGTTTGGGGTCTTTCAAAAAAAACTTTTTGGCAGTTCTTATTCCCTCAACTTGCAAAACTCCTTTTATAACTAAAGCCCCAAAGGCGCGTTGTACTGACCCAAGACTTACCCCAGCTTCTTTAGATACATTTCGCACGGATAACTCTCGACTTTTTATACCTTCTCTCAGCAACCAATCAAGAACCACTGCAGATCTGTCCGAATAGATATTCCCTTCCACAGGTTTTTCATTCGAGCCTATCAAAAACCGACCTTCCATACACCCTCCTTGTCTGTTCATTATTTTATACTGTTCAATATTCATGGAACAGTATAAAATATGGAACAGTGAATATTAACGAGAGAGAAAGTTTAAAGAAACAAGGAGACTCTAATGACGAATACAATAAATTCTTCAAGTCAAAAACAAATCAGAATGCCAGTACCTGTCGATTCCTTAATCACCATTCTACATAATATACAATTGAAAATCGATTCAGCTGCTGGCGCTGCAACAGCGCTAGAGCTCCGGCTGCGAATTATCGCTCAGATAGAAGAGAAAGTTCGAGATGAACTAAAGAAAAATACAAAAGAGCCTTTTCATCAGGCGGCTCTTAAACATCTCATTTCAGCAGTCCTTGAGGTATTTCAAGATAAACTTGACGCAACCGAACAAAGTATAATAAAACAATGCCGCCCCCCTCGCAATAAAACTGCACATGGCAGCTTTGCTGAGTTAATGATCGAACTGGCGGGGGAGGCTTCTGGTAGACAGCTTGATAATCGCACATTGAAACCATTACCTTTAGCAGAAGATGATATAATTGAAGGAGCAATATGCATCGAGAGAAATGGTGGTTTAGGGGATTTTTCAAAACTTGCAAACCGTGCAGCATCAATTCTTGAAGAAAAAATTATACGACATCTAAAACCTTAATGGTAATTGTATAATGACTCATCATCAATCGGACCCTATTGAATAGCACACCACTGATTGTCCTCATGATAAAAACGTCGGCATTTTTCAACTTTTGCATACGTTTTTATCATTCGCAGATCAGGCGAAATCCGTGGACCACTGGTGGACCAAATAGGGACAGCAAACCACATTAACCCACCTCAAATTCAAATGGACGAAAAGGGCTTTTTCTCTGTATAGTGGTTGCTGTCAGCTACTGTAATTTGATGTAGTTTAAGAAGAGGGTACGGACTCATAACCCGCTGGTCGCTGGTTCAAGTCCAGCTTGCCCCACTTTTTCCACACATAATTCTGAACGGGTTTTTACACATTACGCAAGTAATGCAAAAACCTCGTTTTACGCAATTTTTACGCAATCGACCACAAACAACCAGCGCAATTCAAAGCAATACCTCTTTTTACCGACCGATTTTTCTGAAATCTTTTCCTACTTTCCCATTTTTTCGTGGGAACAATGGGAATTCTGGGAACGCGATCCCTTTTCACCTAATTTTCAGCAACTTACAGTTCATGCAATCGTTCCCATGCCCATAAATAGACCATGGGATCGATGGGAACGTCGAAAAATTCTCTTTATCGGCAAAAGCCGACCAAATCATGCAAAAAACAGTCAAATCTTTCTTGAACTGCGTAATAAGTGCGTAAAAATCGCATATCTTATAGCTCACACCTGCTTACAGGTTGATTTTTTGATTGGTATTCGGCGGATTGTTCATCCGCTGTTCTGGTTTTTTGCCATTTGTGCTAGTGTACTATACTTTATTTTGGAGGTTATATGGGAACGATCCGCGAGATAACTAAAAGAGACGGGAGCGTCATGCATCATGCTGAAATTCGATTGCGTGGCTATCCACCGCAACGGCAATCTTTTCGCACCAAGACTCAAGCGAAAAAATGGATTCAAGACACTGAGGCTGCGATCAGAGATGGTCGCTATAAAGGGCTCTCGGCAGCTCGCAAGCATACGGTCGGTGAATTGATCGATCGCTTTATCGAACAATGTGTGCCGCAGCATCCTATCTATTATCCCAAAAAGGTCCAGCTATTGTTGCGATGGAAACAGTAATTGGGGTCAATGCTTTTACGCGACCTCTCCCCTTCGTCAATCGCCGAGGTGCGTGACAAATTATTGTCAGAGACGACGACAAAGAAGACAATTCGCTGTCCGGGAACTGTAAATCGCTACTTGGCGCTCTTTTCCAGGGCTTTATCGGTTGCATCTAAAGAATGGGAATGGATGGATGACAATCCGATGCAAAAGGTTCGAAAGTTAAAAGAATCAAAGGGACGAGACCGATGCCTTTCGGCCAACGAAAAGAATGCCCTTTTGAAAGCGTGTCGGGAATCGAAGAACCCATTCCTTTATCATATTGTCAATCTCGCGCTACTCACAGGGATGCGTTATGGCGAAATCGTGAAATTGCGATGGGAAGACATTAACTTTGAGCTCCGCTATGCCACCATGCAGCAAACCAAAAATGGCGATAAGCGCGTGATTCCCATTACCGAGGAGATCATCCAGGTTTTAAAGGAGTGTCCAACCTATGGAGAAGCCGTCGAGGAATTTATTTTTAAGAGCCGCCGCCTCATGCCTACAAAGCATGGAATTACGATCCGGAAATCTTTTGCAACCGCTTTGAAAGAAGCGGGAATAAAGAATTTTGTCTTTCATATGCTCCGACATACAGCCGCGACAGACCTTGCTAATGAAGGAGCTACTGAGGGGGATCTTCAGGAAATTTTTGGATGGAAGACCAAGAAAATGGCCAGTGTGTACTGCCATCATAGTCTTGAACGCAAACGAAGCCTCCTGGAGAAGCTTGGAAAAGGACGAAATCATCAAAACCAATAGGATTAAACATGTATAAAAATTTACCCGATACCCTGCTCATAGAACGCAGCATGATGCATCGCATGGAGACTTCTGGATCCGTTCTTCAATACTTGTCTCAATTTTTACAGACTCTTGCCCGAACTAAAGAAAGCGCTCCATCATTTGAAGGTTTTGAAGCCGACTTGAAAAGGCAGGAAAAAGTGCAGAGGCACGAGATGGCCAAATCAATCGAATGGATCACGGAAAAAATCGACAAACTCAAAACGTCTCCATATGCAAAGCATCCGTTGGTTGAACACACTATAGAAAGAGCTGAACGATCAAAGAATTCCGAAGACAATCTACCTCCAGTGATTCTTCTGAATAGCATCATAGTGAATTTACAATTTTCTGTTTCCGCAGTTGCAGCTTTTGGCAATGATCCACTGTTTGAAGGATGGGTTGAAATTGGGATCGCAAAAATAGACCCAAAAGGAATGGCTCCTAAATTTCCTAAAAATTCGAAAGGTTTAATTCCGGTAGAAAATCGATGGGGACTTGCTGAACAGATAGGTCATGGCGTTGATTGCTGGCAAGTCTCACCTCTATCAATAGGCCCGAATGGCAAGCAGTCAACACCTCCTGCTGTCTATCTTTTGTATGGCTGCTTTGAAAAGTTTATTTTTCCATCCTCTGTCGATTCAGTATTTGCGCTTTCAAAAGATATTCGTGAATGGAGAGAGAAAAGGAATACAGATCCGGCAACTCTATTGAGTTTTCTGAAAATTTTATCTCAATATGAGGCTTCTAAAAAACTGTCAAAGCCACTCTTCTTACGAGCCAAAACAGTTTTAGAAGCGGAAAAACTTTGCATTGAAGGAGAGATTCGCCCTTATCTTCGCCAATTTTCTTTGACCAACTCAGAAGATCATCCACTTTCTCGCAGCCAACTACTCAATCTCATCGACACCTTCTTAAATATGCTGGACATCAATATTACGCGCACAATTGCTAAGCGAAAAGAAGCAAAGCAATCGATTCAGGCCGCTGCTCCGAATTTTGATGTCCGCGTGCGTGACAAGGAAATTGCTGTGGAATGGATGAGAAAGGAATGGGCACAAGACAACCAACTTTCTCAAGATACCATTGTTGACAGGCTTGTTCTAGCTATACTGCAAAATAGAATTGAACTTGAAAAAGACTACAAGAGATCTACCTTTGAGAAATGGCTTTGATAAGGCGATTTTTCGAGTGGGTCGTCGTGTCTTAGTCAATGTTCCTGCTTTTTTTCAAATCATCGAAGAGAAGAACGGAGGGAAAAAACTATGAGAGGAAGGCATGAAAAAAAATATACCTCGTCCCCACTGGAAATGAGGACAAGGTATGAAAAATGAACATTGGCAATTTAACCATAAGTCTACAGAGCGCCAACTCAATAGGCTTACATCATAAGGACAAGACAAAATGAATATTAGCATGGCAGAGGAGATTTCTCAACAAAATTCGGATCTCGAAATCATCCGACATCGCGTCCGAGAAATAGAAAAAAAATGCGATGAACAACGAGAGAGGGAGCTCACACGGCTTCCTCCTGGATTTTATTTAGATGACACCAGTCTCTGGTATCAGGAACCTAAAGAAGATGAGGATGAAAGCCCTGTCCGCTTACGCATCTGTTCCCGCCTCGAAATTATAGCAGTCACACGCAATCAGCACGGTGAAGATTTTGGGCGATTACTCCAGTGGCATGATTGCGATGGGCGCATGCATACTTGGGCGATGCCCATGTCGATGCTTGCTAGCGAAGGATATCCCTACTTGGAAGAACTGTTATCAAAAGGTCTTAAAATAGAACCTGGAAGAATGGCTCGTCAAAAACTCACGGTGTACATTCAATCCTCTCGCCCTACAGCAAGAGGATTATGCACGCCTCATGTTGGCTGGCATCATGACTGCTTTGTCTTGCCTTCGAGGACAATAGGACAGACAGCAAATGAACAAGTTATTCTTCAATCCAACTATCCAGCCGGGCATTTTTCGACGCGAGGTACTTTAGATAACTGGCAGCAGATCCCCAAGTTATGTGCTGGAAACAGCAGGCTTGTTTTTGCCTTGTCTATGTCTTTTGCCTCCATTTTGCTGACTCCATTAGGGATCGAAAGTGGAGGTGTCCACTTTCAAGGCACAAGTTCCTTGGGAAAAACAACAATTTTAAGAGTAGCCGCCACACCTTGGGGCGGAAAAGACTACGTTCTCACTTGGAGGGCCACAACCAATGGATTAGAGGGAATCGCAATGAATCACAACGATACTTTGCTTTGCCTCGATGAATTGGGTCAGAGCGATCCGGACAAAGTGGGGGAAGCCACCTACATGCTGGCTAATGGGTCCAAAAAAGTGCGATCCGATGCCTCGGGTGATTCCAAGCCTACAGCAAAGTGGCGCATATTCTATATCTCGAGTGGAGAGATCAATCTCGCTGGACATCTCATGCAGGCAGGCAAAAAAACGCGAGCAGGGCAAGAGGTTCGCATACTGGATATTCCAGCCGACACAGGCAAATATGGAGCTTTTGAAAACCTGCATCACTATCCGACAGGTGATGCTTTTGCCAATGCCTTAAATCTGCTCACCACACAATTTTACGGTACCGCAGCTATTCATTTTATCGAACAGCTCATTGCCAATAAAAGCGAGTACATGAAACAGACCAAAGAAAAAATGCAGCAGTTTGAGCGAGAGTGTTTTCCTCCAAAAGCTTCCGGTCAGGTAGCTCGAGTATTGAACCGTTTCGCCATCATTGCTGCAGCAGGTGAAGTAGCAACGAGAATGGGAATCACTGGCTGGCAAGATGGAGAAGCTTTTCAAGGAGTGAAATCCTGCTTTGAGGCTTGGTTACTCACAAGAGGAAGTATCGGATTGCTTGAAAGGGAGCAGATTAAAGCCCATATTCGTCGATTTTTTGAGCTAAATGGGGAAAGCAGATTTATCGATATCGCCGCCTTTAAAGCACATGTAGAGGACCCTTCCTCTAATCAGATGCAAATGCCTTATCAGAAGATCACCAATAGGGCTGGATTTCGTGAAAGCGAAATGGAAAAGACAACCTATTACGTTCTTCCGGAAGTGTTTAATGTGGAGCTGTGTGCTGGATTTGATAAGAAACTCGTCGAGTCCGTTTGTTTGGATGAAGGATGGTTGATTCGTGGAAAGGAGAGAGTGACATCCAAAAAGAGACTACCTCAGATGGGAGCGAAATGGGTCTATATGTTTACCAATCGCGTGTTGGGCTCAAACTAACGGCGGGGAGTATATTTGTGCCTGCCCCAAGTGCGGCGATGGCGGCAAAGGAAAAAAGTCGGACCGTTTCCATGTATGGCCGAATCAACAAGCTAAAAATTGTATGGGTCACTACTGGTGTCGTCAATGTGGAATCAAAGGAGACAGCATTCAATTTTGCCGCGACCTCCTTGGACTAAATTATGCCGGTGCGTGCTCCAGATTGAAGGTACAGATGACCATTTCTCCAAGAGAATGGGTGACAGACCTCGCCAGACCACAAAAGACATTCAAAAAAGCAGTGATCCCAAACAGCATTTGGCAGTTCAAGGCATCGGTATTTGTAGAGTGGTGTCATGAATTAATCTGGAAATATCCGGCAGTCATTGCATCCCTTAAGCAACGAGGCTTTGATGAAGAGTCTATTCGATATTGGAAACTCGGCTATTGCCCTGAAACCTTTTGGCGCGATCGCTCCTCATGGGGCTTGTCCGAGAAACCCAATGCCAGCGGCCTCATCGCAAAATTATGGTTGCCGCAAGGAATCATCATTCCCACCCTTTCAGACGGCAATGTGACAAAAATTAAAATTCGGAGACCTGATCCTCACAAACAACAAGAGAAGAAGTTTCAAAAGTATGTCGTAGTCTCCGGCAGCATGGAAGTTCCAGCAGTGTATGGCGATCGCTCGAAACCCTTTCTTATTATGGAATCAGAGCTAGATGCCATGCTGACATTTAAGGCGATAGAAGGAATTTGTTGCGTGATCGCACTGGGCGGTGCGCAAAAGAAGCCTGATTTAGAACTACATCAGCATCTTAAACAATCCTCTCGTATTCTTCTTGCCCTCGATTTTGATGAAGGTGGCATGAAAGGCAACCTATTCTGGCGATCGATCTATCCCCAGCTACTTTTTTGGCCCGTTCCGGAAGGCAAGGGACCTGGAGATGCAATTAAGCTTGGGCTTGATCTTCGACTTTGGGTTGAAGCTGGACTCAAAGCAATAAAACTATAGTTAACAAAAACAAAGGAAATACCATGAACAATACACCAACCATTCCAGAGAAAGCTGATATGTCTCGTCCTGGATTTAAGGGTTATCAACTTGAAAAGAACACTTCTTCAAAGAAATTTGGGAAGTGTCCGATCCAGTATATTCTTGAAGGAGATCAGGAAAAGCCAAGGGCTTCTATTATTTTGAATCCCAAAGAGCAATGGTGCCAGTCACCTGCGGAAGCGTTACAATGTGCTCTAACACGAATAACTGGCACTGATGACCAAGATCTAGCGAAAGACATCATCGATAGAGCTATTTTGGCAATGCCCATCGCTAATGGAAAGGAGCATAATACAAATGTCGTCTACCAGTCTTTATCTGATTGTGGGGCTAAAGATTCTTTGGAAGCAAAACTTTGCGCGCAATGTACTGCCCTATATGCTCAAGGAATGCAATATCTATCCCGAGTAGAAAAATCTGATATGATGTGCCAGATCGAATTTAATATGAAATGCGCCATAAAGCTGCTTCGCCTTCACAATGAAACTACAGAGGCGTTGGCACGTTATCGTCGCAAAGGCGAACAAAAGGTCGTTGTACAACATGTTAATGTGAATGATGGTGGCAAAGCGATTGTTGGCAATATGATATCCTAAGTGGGGGGGAGGGGTAATGAAAAAAACGAGCGAGGTACCCCATGATTCGAGCGTATGCGGGGCAAAATCAAGAACAAATAAATATCAACCTTGCAGGCGTATTCCGATGATAAATGGTCGCTGTCATTTGCATGGAGGCAAAAGCACTGGCTCGAAAACTCCAGAGGGAAAGTTAATTCAAAAAATGGCTTCTTGGAAACACGGAATGCGATCAAAGGAGGCAATAGCGGAAGCGAAGACTATAAGGCAAATGGTACGTTCCTATCGAGAGGAATTAAAATGCTGATAAAAAAGTTGAAAATACTATGTCTAATAGCGTAGAATCTCATCAAATGGGCGTTCTCGGTCTTCTGAAAGGTTTTTTAGTCGTTGCCGACTAGATTCTCCAAGATTCTTTTTGGCTTATTGTTTGCGTTAACCACTAACAATAGCCTCCATAATATTTTTTAGGGTTCATTCAGCATGAAAAAGCTTAGCATACTCAAATAACTTATTAATATTTGACCCTCTTCGTTGCCAGTACATTTTCAATGCTTCCAGCACGACATCCATGCCGATCTTATTGCGAAATTTAACGTATTCCGCAATCAGATTGAGGTGAAATTTCTGTAGACCGATTTCAGAGAATGTTGTATATTGTTCGGTATGAGCCGAACAGTCCGAACGAAAAGCCAGGAGCTACAATGGATTTAAAAAAAGTTTTAGATAAATTTGGGCTTTATTTTGATGGAGTAGGACTAAGCAAAACTTATGGTCGTATGTTTGGATTTTTTGTGACTGCTACCAAACCTATTTCAATGGGACAATTGGTCGAGAAATTACAAATTAGTAAAAGTACTGCAAGTGTAGAACTAAGAAGGCTTTTGACATTAGGCGTCATCGAAAAAATATTAGTCCCTGATGAGCGCGCAGATTTCTATCAATTAAAAAAAGATATTTGGAACTTAAATCTTCATCAAAAAGTACAAGATGTTAAAAAATTACGTTCTATCATAGAAGAAATTCCTCCTAAAGCAATGGAAAGCTTAGTGCAGCTTAAAGAAATGGCAAATTACTGTGCTTTTTTAGAAAAGGAATTGAAAATTCTTATTAAAAAATATGCAAAATTATTAAAGGAGAAAAAATAAAATGAGAATTATGAGTTCAAGCCATAACACCAATCAGACACAAATAAATCTTAAGAGGAATTTATGTTTTCTAAATTTTGTTATACTCTAGCTTTTTTTACACTATTTTTAAGTAATCATATGCAAGCTGATGATGCAAAAATTCGGGCGATTGATATTAGGGAACAAGGAGTTGTTGGTAAAATGTTTTTTCCTGCAACCTTGGAAACAAAACCTGCTGTGATTGTATTTAGTGGGTCTGATGGTGGCTTTCATGAGCGCCAGGCAAAATTATTTGCTGAAGAAGGATATATTGCCTTAGCTTTAGCATTTTTCCATGCGGATGGATTGCCAGAAAATTTAGAAAATATTCCACTTGAATATTTCCTAAATGGCATCAAATGGTTAAAGTCGCAACCACAAGTTAAATCAGATAGAATTCATCTTTATGGACCCTCAAAATGCGGAGAGTTAGCACTACTTCTTGCTAGCAAATTTCCGAATGAGATTGCCTCTGTCATAGCTGTTGTGCCTAGTTGCGTAACATTTGGAGGTATCCCCAATGAAAAAAATGCTTGTTGGACTTTAGCGGGAAACCCCTTGCCTATAGCACCCACTCCAAGCAAAGAAGACGTCTTCAAACAGCTCGAAACACGTACAACAGTTGACTTAGTTCAGATATATCTACAGAAAATGCAAGACACAGAAGCTTTTGAAAAAGCTCTTATCGAATTCGAGAATATTAAATGCCCAGTTCTTTTAGTTTCAGGAAAAGATGATAGAATGTGGCCTTCATGGATTTATGGAGATATCATTATGCAACATTTGGATGAAATAAAATCTCCTATTTTTAGAAAACATCTCAGTTACGAAGGTGTGGGCCATATGATAACCAACCCTTATGACCCTGTATTAACAGAGGCTTTTAGACATCCTGTCACTGGCCTATTATACGAAATAGGGGGTGATCCTAAAAAACAAGCATTTGCTTGCAAAGACTCTTGGAAAAAAATACTTTCATTTCTTTTAGAAACAAGCGAATAGCGCAAATTAAACGAAAATTTTTAGGAAATCTAATGAATATAAACAAAGATAATGAAAAATGTGAAAACAGTAGCCTGCTTGAATCATTCTCTCAGGAATCTACTAAAAAGGACTTAATCATTGGTTCCTGGTCAGGGACTTTAGATATTGGCATTGCTCAAATGACTATAGTTCTTCATATAGAGAATAAATCTAATGAGGTTTTAAGTGGGTCGTTTGACTATTTGCAGGAGAAAATGCATGGACTGCCAATTGATTCAATCACATTCAATGAAGAATTACTAAAATTCGAAATCAAAACATTTTCAGTTAAATTTGAAGGCACTCTAACTAACATTGAGTCTGAAATTTCTGGTCAATGGGTTCAATACGGAAAGCTTTTTCCGATTATTTTTAAAAAAGGCATTGAAGCATTTCAAGTTCCAAATCGCCCACAAGAGCCAAAAAAACCATACCCTTATAGGGAAGAATTTGTCTTTTATGCCAACCCAAGAGCAAACGTTAACTTGGCTGGCACATTGACTCTACCCTTATCAAATGGAACTTTTCCAGTTGTTATATTAATACCTGGAGCAGGACAGAGCGATCGTGATGCTTCCATATTAGGTCATAAGCCATTTTGGGTTTTAGCAGATTTCTTGACTCGCCAAGGTATTGCGATATTACGATTTGATAAACGTGGATGTGGCAAATCAACAGGTGATTTCAATGCAGCAACAACTCAAGACTTTGCAGATGATGTTCTTGCTGGAGTTGAATATTTGAAATCTCGAAAAGATATTAATCTTAAGCAAATAGGATTGATTGGTCATAGTGAAGGGGGTCTTATAGCTCCAATGGTGGCAGCAAACTCACATGATATTGCTTTTATTGTCTTAATGGCAGCTTGTGGTGTGACTGGTGAAGAAATTATGTATGGATGGGGAGCGGCGATCGAACGAGCAAATGGATCTTCACAAGAAGCAATAGATAAGGATCGTCAACAGAAGAAGGAAAGGTTTTCGGTTCTAAAAGGAGAGCCTGATTTTGATAAGGCTGCTAAGCAATTACATGAAATCATTAAAATTCAGAAACAAGGGGAAACGAATTTTGGCTCTGAAGCAATAGATGCAGAAGTAAATTACATGAACACTAGATGGTTTCGCTACTTTCTTACTTGTGATCCAATTATTGCCCTTAAGCAAGTTAAAATACCAGTCCTTGCAATTAACGGTGATCTCGATCAACAAATATTCTCTAAAGAAAATCTTCCTGCTATTTCTAAAGCTTTAGCAGATGGAGGGAACAAGGATTATTCAATAGTTGAATTGCCTAAGCTCAATCATCTTTTCCAAACTTGTGATGATGGATCATTCGGTGAATACGCAAAAATTGAAGAAACAATTTCCCCTGCAGTTTTAAAATTGATTGGCGAATGGATCGTGAATAGGTTTTTAAAATAAATAGACTTCTATGCCCAAGTACGTAAACCAATAATACCCCAATATGCAAAATAAACTGTAGTTATCACTAGAGCAATAGTAATCATTGTCGAGTATAGATGGACATCACCGCGAACTTCATGTTTAGGAGTTCGCCACAAAGCGATAACGTTTGCAATTGATGCTGCAGAAAAAACGATGGTTGCTAAAAATAAGGTAAAAGACCAAATGGTCAAATTTCCCAGACGCTCGATAGCAACATCCATATCAGACAAAATGCATACGACAACAATACTTAGGAGGCTCAATACTGCGATTAGCGGCCATAACAGTATGCTACGTTCTGCTAGATAGCGATGCTTTTTACTCAGAATTTGAAAAACCCAAAAGGGCGCATAAAGAAGAGTTGAGGTAAGAGCCAGTAAAACAAATCCAGCAGTGATAATCTCAAAAATTGCAAGCCATGTAGGAATGCGTTTCAAAGTCACATCTAAGGAGGCGTTTCTTAGCCCCCAGTTAATTTGAATAAATTGTCCTTCAAGATTTGGCGTGAGCAACTTAAGCGTCGGTTCTGCATCTTGAGATTCATTTAAGGGCACATAACGAAACTGAGTATCAGTGACAGGAAGAAATATTGCATTTCTTTCGCCAAGAGAATTAACGAGGAGCTTGTTGTCTTCAAAATCAATATAAGACAGGCCAATCAAACGCTCGAGAAAAGAAAAAAATTCCATGCGAGGCGAATTGGGCTCATACCACCCGCTAAATGCATTAGTTTTCTCAGAAAGGGAAACCACTGGGGGAAGAGATGGTTTTGGCAATTGGCGTGTGATATATGCACGAATGACCGCTCCGGCTTTCTTAAAAGCCTCTCGATTGCCAGAGTTAAGGCTATAAAAATAACCAATGCCTTCTTTGGGCATGTATGCCATGGCAGTAAGTCCCCCTGGAACATTACCATCATGCCCATGATATAGAAAACCATCGTAGCTGGTACAATAATTACTTAAACCATACCCTGCCTGTAAACCTTCTTTGGCAGCCCAAGTGCTAGTAGGAACTTCCATTCGATTAAAAATAGTAGCTGGTATAACTTGTGTGCCATGTATATTGCCGCGATTAAGATAAAACAGAAGATAATTCGCCATGTCATTGGCGCTAGCATTGATAGAGCCGATAGGACGATAAAGTAGATTCCAGTAGGAAAGAGGCGTTTTTCCGTCGCTATGATAAAGCGTTGTAGCTAATTCCGAAATCGGATGAAGGTATGTCGCTGTCTGCATTCCAAGAGGCTTGAAAAAGCTTTGCTCGACATATTCTTCGAAATTCTTACCAACAATCTTTTCCACTATATAAGCTGCAACGGCCGGTCCGGAGTTACAATAAGACATACGCGTACCAGGACACCAGCGAGAGATCCGTGAGCTGTGGTCATAATCAAGCGTCTCAAAAGAAGACATTGTTAAAGGGTCTTTGGCAAACTCACGCAAATGCATGTCATCCCAGCCAGTAGTATTTTCTAGTAGATGGACAATGCGCACTGGATTGCTCGCCTCCCACTTATTGCCAAACCAAACTTCGGGTGCCAGTTTTTGCATAGGATCTTCAAGTGAAAGTCTGCCCTCATCAGCTAGCTTAAGGACTGCAAGCGAAACAAACCCCTTAGACACTGACCCTATACGGAATAGAGTTGTTGCATTTACAGGCCGATCATTGGCTAAATCGGCTTTACCTAAGCCGGCTATCCATTCGGGACCGTCTCGATGTACAATCGCAACAGACATGCCTGGTACCTGCATTTCTTTAAGTACATTTTCAAGTTGTATTTGCAACTCTTCGATTGACTGAGCAGGGGCTTTGTTTGCAGTAATGTTTTGGGAAGAACATGCGACTCCAATCAAACCAAAAATAAATATAAAAATTAGAAGTCTTATGTTTAACATAGTAAATCAATACCAGCCTCGCTCATGCATGGAAGAAAACGGCAGAGATCTCTTTCTTTTTTGCCATTTACCTTTGTTAAGGCTTTCTGGATAAGGTCTTCAAGGAGTAGATTTTGTAACATGTAAATCCTATCAACACAGCAATTCTTTAAACGATTTAGAGCCATATTCAGGTCTTAGATAATTTCCATTCTTTGTATGGACAACAATCGCATGTAGACGTCCTTCATCAGCCATCGCGATTGCAGCATCTTTTAAAAGCCAACGTTCGCCTTTTATACTTTGTACAAGATACTCCGAAATGACCCGTCTTTTACTCATCCGAGTCCCTGTAATATTTTCGACTTCTTTAAATTCCTCGTGCCCTACTTGCCAGCCCTCATGTGTTTCCATAGCTTTAAGCAGTTTTCATACTCTTCTTCATTCAAAGATTTAACAGTGCGTTCCATATCAAACTTAGTTTGAATCCGAATAGCTCTGCGGTAGATCTCCACTTCTTCTCCAAGCAATCGACCCAGTCTTCCCATTCTTATCGTGATAACGAATAGTCATATTACCGTCGGTATCATAGTAAACCACGGAAATCCCGGGTGGTTTCCCTTCTTCAGCTCTAAGGAATTTCTTTTTATTCATGGAAAAGCACCTCAGCAATTTCTACTACAAATGCAGTGTGACAGTGTGCAGGTTGCGCACTAATCACTGCATCAATCACAACTTGTTTATTTTCATAGAGTTCAATATTAGTTGGTTTTCCTGAGAAAGAGGAATCTAAAGTGACCAAATTAGCATTGGGTTCATCTGCTTTTAATTCCGAATCAATAAACTTGCCTAGATAATCGTTAGAAGTTACTTGTGATTGGGTCTCAACTAGATGCACCAATGAAGCTTCATCCACTTGTAAAATAGTTCTTGGTTCTGCCCAGTCCCCGTTTTCCACGTTAAGAAAATGCGGCGGGCCTGGGAAAATCATCTGTTTAACGATTCCTTTAAGTACTACATGCTTATAATAGCCTGGATTTTGAGACGCTCTTACGTGATCCTGTTCAGTAGGTTCTGCAATAAGAGCTTGGAAGCTCAACAACCATATTGCTATAAAGAATTTTATTATCATTTTTTACGACATTCACTAATTTTTTGTTTAGATTGTACAGCATATCCTATTGCTATTCAAGGAGTGATTGCTATGAAAAATTATTATCAATCATTCGTTTAACTTATATTTTTGAACCTTACTTCTTGGCTTATCTGGTATCGTATAGGCAATCACGCCTTGATCAATCAAGCTCTGAAAAACTTTTTTTAGTCCACCTGAGATGCGTTGATGTCCCAGAAGCTCAGCAATTTCGGCCTTCGATAAGGAGCCTTTACGCAGTAAATTGACTACCTCTGCTTCTATCGACTTAGGCCTCAACTTGGGCCTTATCTTGGGCCTCAACTTGGGCCTTTCCTCTGGTATTTCCCCAGTAGCAAAGAAGACTGATGGTAAGAACGTGGTGACAACAGATTCAGCACGCACTTCCCAGATTGGCTTGGGATTTCCATTTTCTTTACACCAATCGATAATGTTGAGCGTACCCATTCCTCACTTTTCAATCACCCCGGCGCGGTAAAATACGCTAGCGATGATAGGATTCCATGGCTTAGATTCATGCGGTCTTGTCAGTTTTTCAGGAGTCATATCGAAATGAAAAATTCCGGGATTAATGATTTCCAAATGGTCATCATACATTGCAATGGCAACAGCGCCACCTGGCGTCGTGTAGTCCCTGTGGCAAATGCTGTTTGCGAGGGCTTCTCGTGTAGCAAGAGGAGGATAAAGAGGGTAATCCTCCCTAATCATTTTCCCAGGTACAACACGCCCGGAGATAGGGATATGATCCAGTAAAAACGACTCACCACGCCTCGAAAGATCAAAACCATTCCCCCAGTAATTGCGGTTGTCCATAAAGCCGCCTAATCGATCAGTTCCTCTAAATCTAGCCAACCTAATAGATAGTTGAGGATAACTTGCAAAAAGCCTTTCACTCTTTCCATATAACGCAACGGCTGCATTAATGAGATGCCCATCGTCAAAAAGGCCCAACCCACGAAGAATAGATTCTGAATCGGTATGAGTGGGCTTTTTCATGCGCCCCAATGAGATAGCATTCTGGAGGGTTGCTTGAATTTCCTCTTCATCTAAATCCTGTATCGTTACCCAATCGGGAGCAAGCTCATTCTCCCATCGTCGGTGAGCATGAAACTTCACTAAAACACGCTTTTCATATTCACTACGGGGCATAATTTGTGTTGTAGGGCCGTGTCGGATATAAGGACGTCCATCATAACAATAGGTACCCATTTTTCCAGAGACACGAATAACAATCACAGCTTTGTCATTACCTATGGAGAGAGTTTCAATTTCCGGAAATGCTGGTGGTTCAATCCTACGTAATTCAAGAGAGATATCTTCTAGGGTTTTTGCTGTTACTTGTTGGCCGGTGATTTCACCTCTGTCTGATACGCCAAAAAGAAGAAATCCCCCGAGTCCATTAAGTAACGCACAAATAGTTTTAGCGGATTCGGTACGTTGCCCTGTCGTCTTTTTAAACTCCAGATTTTCTGATTCGCCTGCTGCGACCAGTTTTTGTAGTTCTTCCAAAAGCATAGTTATTCTCTATTCATGGTTATTGACTCACAATTGTTTCAATGATGGGTTGAAGAACTTTTTCAACACGACAAATTTTAGCATAATCGTAAAGCTTATCAAGATCAGTCCGTCCTTTTTTCCAGTACTCCTTGAATGCCTCTAAAACAACATCCATTCCGATTTTTTGTCGAAATTTAAGACAATCAGCTAAAGTTTTTTCTACATTATAAATTCT
>Ga0206928_1088_pt1 | contig 24033 bp, 8 predicted proteins | sample Alteio_BWOrgHeat_21_FD_152941 | JGI IMG/M metagenome (GOLD analysis project Ga0206928, IMG submission 152941) | Enriched cells from forest soil in Barre Woods Harvard Forest LTER site, Petersham, Massachusetts, United States -... | ecosystem: Environmental > Terrestrial > Soil > Temperate forest > O... | reverse complement strand
GTCTTAAGGAGCTCCCCGATTGCTTTTTTCTCATCAACGGTTGTCACATATTTCGTCGACCAAGTCCATGTATTTTCTATCGGTAAATTATTGACAATTAATCCGCATAAATCAGGTGCACTTGCGGAATTTTCTGCTGATATATATTCTTTAACGGCTTGAATTAAATTTAAAAGATTCAATTCAGGGATGTTTTCTAAATAGATTTTATGAACATTTCCTTTTTCTACTAATGCCAACATAAGCCGGAAATTGATGACATTCTGCCTGTTTTTATTGTTTGGAATTAAATCATTTAGAATCGTTGATTTATAGTTTTTATCCGCATTATTCCATAAATTTTCAGCTTCGGTATACTTTAAACAATAAGTCTTTGAAGGTGCCACGGTCGACCAGAACATATGCATCAAACTCCTGACTATATTGAAGAACCGACCGCTCAATGAGCTATCCGTATAAGGTTCCGTCTTTAATAAAAACAAGAAGAGGTTTTGTGTGGTTTTAGATCTGATGTCACATTTTAATAGCCACCTGTTTGCGACTGTGTATAAATGATGATTATCAGGCATTAAGGAAAAAACAACTTCCCTGGCAATATCCGTATTTCCAGCAGTTGACAGCTGTATTGTGGTTAAGAATCCCTCAAATGTTGCTGCATCAATGTTTACTTTAGGAATCAAGTGTTCCTTTATGAATTGAGGGTATAGAGCTTTTCTTTTGTCTTCTACAGTCGGATCACAAAGTTCTTTAATAGTCTTGCTAAGATTCTCTTCAGGAGATCCTGTCAGGTCAACTTTTAGCCTGAGTGCACTTAAACTTTTATATAGCTCGCTCGTAGGATTATTAGAAAAGATTTCGGGGTTAGAAATCCATTTCTCCAGACTTCCTATTGTTACTGAAACAGCTTGATTATCCAGGACGTTGTTTTTAAGATTTGTATTCAAAATCGTCTGTAAAGCAATTAAAACTGCTTTGTCGCCTAAACTATAAGGGGTCTTTAAAAAATATGCAGATAAGCACTTAGTAATATCCTGTGTCACAACAGGAATGTCTTTTGTTTTTATTGCATCAAGGGAAGCAAGCACATCATAATTGCCATTGGCTAACTTGATAAGGTTTGGCTGATATCCAAGAGAATTCAAAAATTCATCCCTATTCGTTTTGTGGTGATTCAAATAATTTTTTAAATTACTGTGCTTAAAAGCTTTCAGTTTGCCACTAGAGGCTGCAGCGTTTAGTAAAATATGGTCGATAATTACGGACTGTTTGTTTAACGAGTGGAGAATTTCATCGATTGATGAAAGAAATGCTCCATTAATATTTTTTTCGAGTAAATAGTCCAATGTTTTTAACATTGAATCTGTGAGCTTAGGATTGTTAAATGAATTGACCAGTTTTTTGAAAGTTTTAAAAAACCAATCATTATTTGCCTTCACAATTAGATTTGGAAGAATATTTTTGAGGGATTTCCCACGGAAATTATCTTCTGTAGTCGCAAAAAGATCCTCTAACGCACGTTCAACATTGACTTCTGCTTTTAAGTCTGAGTAATCAGAAAGAAGGCGAAGTTCATTGGTTAAATTGATGCATTGAGATTCCATCGTATTACTTTTGTCAAAATGTATTTCTAGTGCTTTGATCAATTGTGAAATAATCGGTTTATTTCTCGCTTCGTTGCTTACTTGCGCTGTCCTGAAAATAATAGTTTTTAAAATATTATTTAAAGCTTTTAAGTGTGCTTCAGGAAGTGACTCAGTGTAAAAAAAGGATATAAGCGTATTATAAGCTTGATTGAGTATTCCTTCAGATTGAGAAACTTTTGTTCCCAAATTAGGGATTAGTCTTTTAGCAAAATTATCATAGGAGAGCGCTTGGCGATTTAAAGTGCCGAGCTCATACAGTTCCGAGAATAGGTGGAAATCGTTAGCGATGAAATCCTGCCTTCCATCGCTTGGATATCTTGGTTTATCCCTGGAAGAAATGAGGGCAATGATTTTTTGTTCACGTCCCTCAACATATTCGATTAAGTTTTTATGCTCAATTTGATCAGGATAAGCTTGAAGAATAGCTAAAATGGCAGAATCGCTCAGTTCCGATACTTTCGGTTTGTCGTTAAGGAATTTTTGAGACCAAGTGAAAAAGGCATTCTTCTGAGGTGTTATCCCATGGATTGTGAAGGCATTCATGATGTTGCCGAATACCGAATCCCATTGATCCAGGCTATATTTAGGATAGGTATTAGAAATTTTATGTAAGTCGAAAAACAGCCCTGATAAAGCTTCAGGATTTACATGTTCCGCTTCCTCAGCTTTCAATAGAAAGTTTGGAATGAAATAATTAAAAATTTTGTGTGTGTGCGGGTTATGTGAGGGGAGTTTTTTAATTTCTTCAAACCCGAATTGTTGCCGCTCTATCATATTAAAGGAATAGTCGGCAGCTAAGCGGATATTGCCAATCTCGGCTTGCAATATATTGAATGTTTCATCCGACTTTTGGCTATAAACATCTAAGGCGGCCACTAAACGTCGCAACTTAGCTTTATCCTCTTCCAGGACAGGGGGATTGTCTTTGACACCTTCGGAAATTTTCCCGAGTATTTTATGCCAAAATTCCTTCGGAACTTCTACTTGAGGAGCAACTTCAAAAACCGCTCCCCATTTCCCTGCCAGATCACTCAATGATAGCGCGGGCTTATCAAGGGTTTGTATGCCGGCCAAATCGGTGAATAAATCAAAATCTACCAATCTCCATTGATTTAAATAAGCAATCTCTTGGGGTGTGAGATTTGGAGTGACTTCAAATTTCCCCGCTAATGTCATGTGCTCAGAGGGATATTGTTCAAAGTAGGAATTGTAAGCTTGATGATCAATGAGTACTTCGTCTTTCCTTGAGAGTAACTGGAGCAACAGTAGATCGACCCATGGCACATTTTGGAAATTGCCAAGACCTTGGTTCAGCCATTTAGCAGTAATCGCTGCAACACTGCTTGGGGCATTTTTTGCAAAAGGTTTTAATGCCGATGATTGTTGTTGCGAGGTAGGTTGAAATTTATTTGGATCTTCCTTATCAATCCAATGACGACTTGTTTTGGCATTTTCGTAAGAATCATTGAGCATTGTGGTGATGTCATCGGCAGAACAAAGTCCCGGAGCAACAGCCAAGCTATCGGGAATAAAATTGGAATAATAGAGCCTATCTTGTCCATAAGTATTGGAAAATTCTTCCGGTAGCATGTAAAGGGCGTAAAGTCCACGGGCTTCCTGATCCAGATCTTGTTTGCTTAAGTATGAGAATAATCCATATAACCTTTGAAATTCATATTCATTCTTATTTGTTTTTATTTTTTTCAGGGAAGGTGTTAAATCGTACCCGTTAATTGCTTGATTGGCCAACAGGATCGCTTCTTTGTTGTGAGAGGATGAAATTTCAATGGCTTCGCCTCTTATCGCACGATTATCGGGACCGTTTATTCCCTTATTCGCAAAGTGAGAAGCGATAAGCTTAAATTCACCCGCAGAAGCAGAGTCAGCTAGCAATGGCAGTCCCCAAATAGGATGTAACAACTCACTGAGTGCTTCGAGTTGCTCTTCAGATGCTGTGATTTTTTTTGCAGAATCTTCTGAATTTGTATAAGTACCTTCCAAATAGGTGAAATCTGCATCTTTTCCTGCGTTTGAAGCAGACCAGGAAGCGCCCCATTCTTTTTGCAGTTTTCCGGATAGGTGAGGGACAGCTGTCTTTAAAGCTGTGTAGGTATCGGCAAGTGTCGGAAAAAAGATATTCATTAACCAGCGGCGACGTACGACGGCATGATCAAATGCATCCAATTCATTCGGCCTAAAGGAAGCGGCTCCATTATGTTCCTGGATGTCAAATAGGACAGGAAGTAAGGGGACGACTATGTTTGACCATTGCGCCATATAGGTTTTTAAATCAGCACCTATGGCATTTTTTATCTGATGTGCAAGGTTTAGCCAGTCTTCATTGGATAGGCTTGTATCAAATAATAGAGATTGAATATTTTTAATATTTTCTACCATAGGACTGGAAAGTAATTGTTTTATTGTATCTAAACGTATGCCGCATAGTTGGAAAATTTTTGAGAGATTGCTATTTAAGAAACGTTTGAGTGTTTCTTCCCGATTCACTGCTATTTTAAAAATAAATTTGTTTAGAATTTCCCGAGGTTTGCGTCCATTTTTCCTCATCCAGCCGGCTAAAAATTCCCCTTCTTCCTTAGTGTATTGGGAAATACCTGACAATAATTTAGCTTGAGTAACAAGCTCGCTAATTTTAGTTTGGCTAGCTTGAGAGTTGTTTGGATTAACCGGAGTTGTGCCTGAAGAGATCATTCGATTATCCGTAAGGTGGTATAGGGAAAGATTGACTTCATGGCTTTTATCGACTTCAGGATGGTTTCTGTCGTCTTTTAGCTTCTGCAAAATCTCTTCGGCCTCTTTCAAATCCACTAGTTTTAGTTTTATGGAATGAGTATTTCTGTCTTGTATGAGCAACGCATGGGAAGCAAATAATTGGAAAAAATAGTAAGGGGTATAAACAGACGAAATGCCATTCAAATGTTGCCATAGAGTAGCTAGGTTTAAGCTAAATAGAATATCGCTTTCATTGATTTTTAATGCATGGCTTAAATTCGGGTCCAAACCTAGTAATTCGGCTGCGCTAATAACTGGATTAATCCCTTTGGAAGACATTGTGTTAAGTTCTTCAAAACTTAACTTCATGATTTCTTTAAGAGTAAGCATTTGATGGGCTGTTTTTGCAAATACGTTTTCAGTCAAAGGAAGGTGAGGATGGGCAGTATAAGGTTGCCTTCTTACTTCGCGAGGATTTCGATCCGCAATTGGACTTTGTTCTGTTTTTTTAAATTTGATTTCGTTGCGGGTTTTTATTCTTTCCCTTACTTTTTTATTTGCATTATTTTTTATATTGTCTTTGATCTGGTTGTTAGTCCTGGTTTTTTGTCCATTTTGCAACTCAGAGTCTACTGTCGTTTGCAATGGACCGGGGAATTTTTCGGAAATGGCCCGTAGCTCTTTTTTTATGGATTCAGTGTTAATGTTGGAGCAGAGTTTTGGTTGTATTTTTATGGCTTCAAATATCGGGTGTTCTAACCATTTTTTTAGGCGAATTTTAGTCGCTTCTTCAACAGATGTTTTGCTGACGGTATATCCATATTGATCCCAGGGTTGCTCCTGAATATTTTTGAAGACAAGCGTTTTCATGATATTGAAAATCTCAATAGCTTCTTTTGGATTAGATTTATTGAAGAATTCATTCCAAAGGGGAGTCAATAGAGCCATGCGCATGCGCATTTCAATGGCATTCCAGTTATTTTCTGTCTCTTGCATCACTTCGTTAAATAATGCGTATTGGATAATTTGATCAACGGTTAAATAATTTTCGACGACTGTGATGCCAAGGTATTTGGAGAGTTTGTCGGTAATAATGTCGAAATCTTGTCCCAATACGACAAATTCCAGTTTTTGTCCTGATCCCAACCCACGTGCACGCATGGATGCTTGCAATAGTTCAAAAAAGCGGACATGCTTGCCCACTAACAAAAGGGCATGGCTGTTTTGGTTGATCAGGATATTGGAACCTGTCGTATGGGCAACTTCCCACAATGCAGCCAAGGATGCAGCAGGGAGTTTGCCATCAAAAAGGCTTGGCTCATTTTTACCTTCACTGATTACTTTGAGAACGTCTCCTTCATAGTAAACAACATGGTTGATATGCGTGTTATTTTTGTGGATTTGTTCCAACATGGCACGGGCATATAATTCAGTTTTATCTTTCTGAAGATAGCCTGTCATATCGATGATGCTTCCTGGCCCAGATTTCGAAGAATTATAAAGTTGATCGATCCACTCTTCCGGATTACCTGAAAGCAACACCAAAGAGGCTTTGTCCAAACTTGAACTCTTGATTCGTTCGGTGATCCTTTCTGAAGTATCTGAAAGGAAATTATTTTCGGACAATTCGTAAGGATAAGTTGCTTTGTTATAAAGCGTTCCTGTCGTTCCTTTTAATCCATAGCGAGGCTTCACAATGATCGGAAACATATGTGTGCTTGTTTCAATCTGGGAAGGATAGATTTTTTGCTCAGGCAAGTAATAGTCGCGGATAAATGGTAATTGCCTTTCAAATTTTTCATTAACCCAGCTTACAAGCTGTTCAATCTCAGCTTTTGTGAAAGCTCGTGTTTTCAAACGACAGCTTTTCCCGTATCTTATGCCAAATTCCTTAATCAAATCATCGTTAATATCCAAATTCAAATCATCTACCGCTACATCAAATCTTTTATTGGAGGATAGTTCGAATGTTGATTGGATCCTGTCTTGGTGTTTTTCCACAAAATTATTTAAGTCCGCTAAAATAACCTCTTCAGGAATTTTAATTTGAGCAAATAAAAAGGTGGTGAAATAAAGGCGAACGATACTTTTACCAAATTGGGAATCCCAAAGAGGTGTTCCGTTATCTGCAGGGATGGCGGAATTGCCCTGTTTGTTTAAGACATAATGCTTGCCAAGCTGCGCTGTACTTGCGTAGGAAAAGACTGAGCGTAAACTTTCTTTTTGGACTGCCAAAAAGTTAAAAAAACGCTCATTGAGCTTTTGATACTCCCCATTGATGTAGTCCAATTCTTTGGCAAATTCGGAATCATGTTCCATTCCTTTCATTTTTTTCCGATCACTTGGAAGAAGTTTTCTTACAGCCTCATTAAGGGCATCCCCCTTTAGGTTTACTGCGCTTTTGATCCCTGATGGATAAAGATTGGGGAAAAGAAAGGTTTTTTTCAATCCATTAGGCTTGCTGGAGAGGTAGTCATGGAGTCCTTTTACGACAGATTTGTCCATTGCTTCGACAAGTTCTTTACAGCGAGGGTCATTTGTGATCCCTCTTTCAAGCAATGTTTTAATGATTTTAGGGCTCAGGTTATTATTAAAGTCATTTTCATTGAGCGGTTTTCCATCTTTGCCTAAAAAAGGAAACGTCCCTTTCTTGTCGATTTCAGGCTGCATCAAGACGACTTTTATGAAGTCGATGACGGCATCCATTTCGTCAACTGCCATACACATCGGATTCCCTAAAGAGAAATTGTAGGATGTGAGGATGTCCATGATGGCATGAATCTCATCGCCTATCGATTCAGCTGAAGTTAGGAGCAAACGGAATAAATCTTGCCAAGCAATCACTATTTGATATTTTGTTTCAGTAGGATCTTTTTTAAGTTCGTCAATGCTTTCATAGCACGAATTAATCAGGGTTTGGAGATCCGTGGCAGACCAGATCAAAGGGATTCTTTGCTCAATCATGCGGGTGAACTCTACTTTAAGGGAATGAATTTTCTCTGCAGTCCATACTTCCCTATCGATCGGGATGACGCGCACTTCCATTTGATAGGCTTGATTGATCCTTTGCTGCAAGTTTGCGGCTGTCGTCGGTACAAGGGCTTCCGGCGTCACATAAATAACCAAGGTCTTGCCATCGGCTAATAAACAAAGCACAGCCGGAGTAATGATATCTGTCTTGCCAAGTCCCATGGCAAGCTCAACGAGCGCCGCCACTTTTTCTTTTGGAGCGAGTTGTTTGATGGCAGGAATTTGTTCAGGCCATAGCTCGATGTCGAATTCGGTTTCAGCTAGTAGCAGAATAGGATCTTCGTAAGGATCATAATTGGCTTTTTGCGAAGCTGATTTAATGAGTGCGGCTACGTTAATTTGCCACGTGGCATCTTCTTTGTTGCCTTTGACTATGTCTCCCATTTGGCGAAGACTACGTCCGATCCTTTGGCTTTCTCGCTGCTCAAGCATAAGCTTTAAAGTTAGCTGAAAGATTTCCATTCCATCTTCGGATGATAAGTTTCGGTTAAGTGCGTTTAAATGATTGAAGTCCCAGCCTTTTGCTAAAGCAGCCTTGGCATCGGCAATGGTGAGTTCCCGTAAGGTTTTCCGTGCAATTCCAATTTTCCTGTGCTGGCGCAGGGAGGGATTTTGCGGTTTCTTATTTAATTTATTTAAAAGCGTTTTCTTTGAGTTTGCCAATCCTTGATCAATCGTCATTTTTTGTTCATTAAGTGTAGCGATATGACTATTGAAAAGGTCACTCTTGACAAGTGTATAATGATTGTTAAATTTAGTTTGATTTGAGAGAAACTTGTTATAATTGTCGTGCTTAGCTTTAAAGGCTTCAGCGAGCACTGGATCAGCATTCGAAAGATTTGTTAATGCAAACGGAGAAGGTGGGAATTCTCGTTTACTTTCAATTTTAGTAAAACAGCTTTCAATATTTAGGTTTGAAAAGGTTGCGTTAAAGAGTATGGTTGCGGGCCTAGGTATCGCAAGGGAGGGGGAAATCAAAGGGGGATTGGTCTCCTGCATAAGGTTAAGCAAAGGTCGTGTGTGAATGGGTCCAACAAAGGATTCAGTGACTTCTTTTGCGCGTTCTGCCGATAATGGAATTGGAAGAGCATTAGGCACGACCCATTTTTTCCATAGCCTAAGGGCTTCTTTCAGTTCCGCTCCTTTTAAATTTTTCATGATAAGGTCAAAGGCAGTACTCTGTTGGGCGTGTGAAGGTAAAGTTCTTATACTTGCAGCCAGATCGCTGTGGGAAGCGACATCTTCTTCAAATTTTTCATAAGAAATGTTCTCATTTTTAGAAATCGATAATAATGCGCCGATCAGATTAACCTCTGCCTGCATATTATATTTTTCTTCAGATGTTTTTCTATGATCTGAGCCCCAAGTCGTGAGTAGATCAACCACAAAACGATAACGAAGTTCCAAAAGAGAGATCATGGTGGTTTTCAAATCGTGACGTGAGAGAGATGAATCTAAACCAAATTGATGCGCGATTTTTATTTTAGTGCTATTCCCAATATCTACGGGATTTTCTAGCAAGCGATAGAGGGGGAGAATGTTTTCAGGAAACGCCATGACAAATCGAGGTTTTTGCGAGGCGATGATATTGATGATTGGGGAGTCATTAGTTCCTGCAGGGAAATGATGTGGTTGAATTTCAAAAGTGTAATCACCCGTATTGGCAATATTTTGATTACCTTCAAAGGGGAGTTCCGGGTGTTCCGTTTTAAAATCGTTGATGAGGGGGTAAAGATTCGAAGTTGCTTTAGGGACCGGAGGTAGGTTTAACGCACGGGATAAAACAGCTGTTTGTTCCTGAGATAGTCTTAAATCGACATTAACTTTATTCACGTGATAACCGTAAAAACCGTAGTCTGCATTAATCACCTCTGGGAGATTCGGGATTTTTTTCTGGCACTCTTGGTTGATTTGGTTGAGGTTGTTCAAACGAAAAATCAACGCGGCTGCCTGAAGGCGCAAAGCGGCTGCATTTGGGGAATGATCTTGGTTTAGAGAGGCAAAGGAGATAAAATTAATGAGTTGTTCGATAATGGTTTTATCGACATGGTCGCTCACGCTTTTTTGCACCTTGTCAAAGATCTGTAAATATTTGGAAGCCTCTTCATATCTCCGTTCGCTTAAGAATATAGTGGCCAAGAAAAGATTGGCCATCATGGCTTCTTGATTGGTTGATACCTTTGGCTCTAAAAGATGACCTTTAATCTGGTAGAAAAAGTAAGGGATTTTTTCCTTCCAAGAATGAGGGGTAGGCGCCAATTTTGTCGGGGTTTTTAAGCCACCTGTTTCCTGTTTTGTAAAATTTCTAAAAGGAATGAGGATCCCGTTTTCTTCAATCCCATCATTTAATTTCTTGAGATAGAGATAAGTCGTGAAATCACCGAATAATGGCAATGACTGTTCTCCACTGGCAATCCCAAATCCATAGAGCTTGTTACAGGTCAGTAAAGGTTCTTTTTCGGATTTCTTTGAGGAAAATGTCAAACCCAATCTGGAGAGAATGATTTTGCTTAACTGGTTATTTTTGGAAAAAGCAAACACATAGTGAATATTTTCCAGCCTGGATAAAGTCGACGAGAGCGATGTGTCAGTCAAATTAACGAGCATTAATCCCGAATTTTCTTGCGAGGGGGTGATGAATTCAGCTGTGGCTTCGCCTAATGTTGAGTATAATAGATTCTTGGCTGCATTGTATTTATTGGTAGATTTTAACTTCAGCTCGATAATCGGCTGTTCCTGATGACCTGTAAAATACATTTTTTCAGTCTTATCTAATGAATACCAAAAAACTCCACCTTCATACCAGTCCGCACCCTCTTCTTGAGCAATATTAAGGTCAATGTTTTTATAAGCAGGCAAAGCCTGATACCATTCACCCTTAAATTCCCTTTGTGTTTTTACGGCATCGTTAATAATGACAAATTGATAATTGAAACCTTGAGAATTTTGAAAAATATAGGCATTTGGCTTGATTCGATCTAAACGGTCTTCTTCCGATCCTACAAAGGAAATAAAAAGAGGATTTGTTTTTAGAATATCAGGAAGTTGGCTTTTTCCCAGGGTTTGCTTCTCAAGCCTTCCTGAATCAGGGTGGTAATAAATGGTTTTATCTGAATTCACATAACATTTTGTGAGATCATACCATTGCCAAACATCTTCATTTTGGTCCGGTTCCAATCCACGCGCAATGGTATTCAAGATTTTATTAGCATTCTTCTGCGTATTGAAATGATGTTGCGCACTTTTTACCAAATGCCACATTCTTTTGATTTCATTGTCGGAATTATGCGTAAGTTCTTTTGGAAATCCTTTGGCATGCAAATAGTTGATTGAGGTAAGGATATCGGCTGTTTCATCGAGAGAAAGGGATGTGTGTAATTCAAAGCTTCTTAGTCTGAATAAGTGAATGATTTGCAGTCTTGTCAATTCCATTTCATGGTTAGAATCAGCGATAATTTGCGAAAAAATTTCCTGGCTATTTGGAAAGTTATTGAGATCGATGTCATGAAATTTTTCAGAGGCGTTTTCTAGATTTTTCTGGATAATCCTTGTCAGGTAGGTAAAGAATCCTTCCAATTCTGAATGACCTACGAAATAGCCTATGATTCGTCCTCCATCGCATAATTTCGCTAAGGCTTTAATTAAGCCCTTGTCGCTGTCCAGGTTATTTTGGAAAATATCAGGATCGTGAATGTATTGTTGAAGAATCGCTAAGAAGTCTTGATTAAAATAATTGGCCGTATGTGTGCTGAATTGGGCTAATAATTCAGTGATTTTTAATGTGGCTGTTGTGGAAGTGGCTGCGTGGTGCTGGGATTGTTGATGCCCCAAGATAGTCACAGAGTCTTCTAGAATAGGGGTTAACACTTCCAATTGTTCAATGGCACCTGGATTATTCTTTATAAAATCGTTAAATTCTATTAGTGCCTTGTTTTCCAGTTTGAGTTCGGTGTAAATTTTTTGAGGACCGGCAGGTTTCGGTTTGCCAACTTTTTCAATCAGGCGCTGCGAGCTTTGTCCGTGATCGAGCTGTTTGGATCGGGTGACATTGAATAATTCGGAGGAGGAGACTTTTGGCAATGAAATGGAAAGAGGCTGATAGTTGGAAAATGAAAGGCTTATTTTCTCATAAGCTTGTGAGTGGATTTCCAGAAGATTGTTTTGCAAGTCTTTAAGTTGTTTAGCTAATATTTTTCCTTCACTGCCCGTGAATCCGCCAACTTCAATTGCCCTTTGGATAGATTCTAATGTCGTTTGAATTCCTAGAAAACCAAGAGTTCTTTCTGCTTCGCCTTGGTTTTTGTTTTGTTCACAATAAGCCTTGGTCGCACGGAAAAATGTTAAGGAACGCATCCTTTCGGCTAGACTGGTTCCCATCAAATTTTTATCGATAATTGCAAGGGTGGAGGCCACAGCACAATTGTCGATCAGTTGTCTTTCTTTAAATAATTGGGAAGAATCTTTTCTTGAAGTTATTTCTCCGCCAAGCGAATTAATGGCTATTTTATAGAAAGCTTTAACATCCCAGTCTTCCAAGCCTTCATCGGCTACAGTTTGAACTATGGCTAAAAAGCTCGTAAAGGCACCCCCGGCCATTCTCTTTGGATCGATATTAACGATTTCGTAGAAAGGCAAATAAAAGTTTGTTTCACCTAATCTTGCATGATATTTTGTGCCGTCATTAAGATCAAAGAGGCGTAAAATCATTTTGTCCAAATGGTCTTTTTCTATCTCTAAAACTAAACTATGGCCATCTAACTTCCCTTCTTTTTCAATTGTCGATATCACCGGAAAAAAGAAATTCTCATGAACCGCTAATTCATTAAAACGATCTCCAATCAAAGTTGCTTTTTGAAGGTGATCACTATTAAAGACCTTTACAGCAAATTCCATCTTTTCTATGAGCATTTTCATTAAGTCATAATCATTTTGAATGGAATTTGGAAATGTTGAGTCCTCTATAAGAGAGTGGCATGTTTCACCACGGCAGTTGCTTGAAAAATTTTGATGGGATTCAAGAGCTTGAAAATAAGCTTTTTGAGTATCCATTAAAAACGATAATGTTGAATTAACCCCAATTCCTTCTATATTTTCCCCTGAAATTTTTGCCCCTTTTATTTCCGGTCTAAGGATACCAATTAAATTACCGTATTGGGCATGTGTGGGTGCTTTTATTGGAATATTAAGGAAATCATTGATTAATTGGATATTTTCATGTTCAGGCAGTAAATTATAATTTTGTACAGCCGAGTCGAGGCTAACTTCAGGAAGTTGTTTGATTCCATTATAGGAAATGGCAGTGGATTTGCCTACTCTATGATCTAATTGAGAGAGCTTAGAGGCAATGATTGAAGAGGAAAGATTAGAATGATTTTCTAAAGCGTGAATGACTCTTTTGATCTCTTTTGCGGCTTCCGCATCATGTTGTCCGTTCTGCGCATTAATATTTTTTTGGATGGCATGCGCATTTTCCAAATGAGCGATTTGCGTGCTTAGTTCATTCTGTTGATTTAAAAAATCTGTAGTAATTGAATGAGAAACCCCATTTGCAGCGATTAGCAAAGGACTGTCTACGTTAATTTTTTCTGCAATCTGTCCTTGAATCTTAGAGGCAGCTAGTTCTTGATCCTCCAAAAAACAATTGGAATTAATGCAAACGCGATTCCATCTGGCTTTATAGGGATTGGAGTTGGGATCTGCATGGGGTAAGTTTTTTATCCTGGCTGAACGGTAGCTTTGGATTGCCTTTTCAATCTCGGCTTTTGGAACTATCTGATTTGGATATTTTTCTTTGTATTCATTTAAGATTTTAACCATTAATGGTTGGTTTTTTGTAACATGCGACAAATTAAGTTTGGAAAGATCCCTTGTGAAAATCCCTTGCATTCTGTTCAGCTCTGAATTGAGTTGGTTTGCAGCTTCTTCACTTAGGGCCTCCTCCTTAAGCTGATTTTCCTTTGCTGTCATCGTTAAATGGATATGATAGCGATTGTATAAATTGCAAAATTCCTGACCGGCAAGTAGAGTGAGAAAGAAAAGATTTCCTAGTTGTTTTGCGGTAGGACGCCATTCTTCTGAAATGTATTTGAGAGGGTTTAAATAAGAAAAAATTCGGCCGATAAGTCCTTGTGGAATAGATGGACGGGATGCAACCAGATGTTGCCATTCGACAGTGCCATAGACTAATTCCTCCGATTTCTGATATTTCCTTATAGAGGGATTTATTTTGTTTTTGGCTGAAATTAAATGATCGTGCAATTGATCGAGATAAAGTTTTAAGCACTCCGGCAGATCATCAAAACTATTGCGTAAAAATTTCACTTCTTTGCGCATGGTTTGTAGATGGTTGAGCAAGCTATTAGCCTGTTTTTCTGCACTTTTTGCCTCTATTGGATCCTTGTGGGTCAGATAAAAATCCAGGTAATTGACGTGGCTTTTCAAGGCATCTTCAACATCATCCACAAAAAGCATCACTTCATCTTCAATCCATTGCCTGTGAATCTCATGCAGGTTATTCAGCTTAAGCAAACATACGGTAGATTGCCCCTTGCTTAACGTGTTAACTTGGTCATTTAATGCTACTGTTGCTTGCAATAAGGATTTCAAGTTTGCGAGCGAGTCAAGAGGGTCTTTATCACGGCTATCGCAAAAATCTTCAGCCAATTCGAGTATCGGCGCCTGCATTTCTTGATAAACAATTACAGTTTGAACTAAACTGTTAAGTTGAATAAGCATTTCGCTAGCTTTTGTGACTTCTTTTTTTAAATGATCTGCAATCTCCTGTTGGATATTTTCGTTTGTAGAAATATTTTTAAGTTCATTTTTAAGAAGTGTCAATTCTATTTCGCAGTTTGTAATTTCTTTTAAATCTTTTTCTCTAACTTCATCAACCATAAGGAAAAATTCTACTAATCCTTCTACGCGTTTAATGATCGACCTATAGTTTTTGCTAATTGCTGGGGATTGAACAAATTTCAGGCAATTTAAAGATTCACGTGTTTTTATGTGTGTTGTTTCCAAAAAGTTTCTAATAGAAATAGAAGTGTGGGGAATGATCGCAGGAGAAAGCGAATCTCTTCTTATTTTATGAGGATCGAAAATAGATCGGAATGGAAGGTTAGGTTTTAAAGTTTTTAATAAATTGTTTTCATTAAATACGGGATTTGAGGTATTGCGAAAAATTGGTTTAAAACTCATAAATCACCATGTTTTAATTATTAGTTTTTGAATTATTCTATAAACAAACAATTTTATAATAATGGTCTTTATATTTCAATGAAAAATGTACAAAGCCGAGTAGGGGTGTTCATTCAAAAGCAAATTAGGTAGTCAGATCGGGGTAATACAGGTAACATTTGATTTATTCACATAGGTAATTTTTAAAATAACAAGATAGGTAGGATCGCAAGCGGTAGGATAAACAAGATAATATTTTGTTTGTTTTGCCAGTGTCATCAATTTAACAAAATATGGTATTACATTTTTTGCCATTTGGAGTGCGTGTGGCTCTGAGGCCGCTTTTTTAGTCCGGCTCTGCCGGCGAGATCACTAAGGAGGGCGAAGTATGTGCCCACTTTTCGTTGCATGTGATAGCAGAAGAAAATTGCTTTTTGTGAATGCCTAGTCAATAAGAGGCTTTAACCACACCTTCCTGAGTGATCTCGCCGGCAGAGCCGGACTCGTCGTAAAAGCGGTGGCAGAGAGGCCGAGAAAAAATTAGAATGCGAGCGATTTTATCAAGATTTTTTCGCAGATTTCAAATTCCCTCCCCTTCCATAACGTTTACGTTCCGTTGTGGAAGGGGAGGAAATTTGAAAGATGCAAAAAAGCTTGATAAAAGTGCTCTGCATCTCTATTTTTTCTCGGCCTCAGAGCCACACGCACTCCACATAGCAACCAGCGCCATTCATTCTCTGATAGCCTGATGCGTATGTGGCGAGCCACACGCTTATACCCCAATCACTTCAGCCTGGCAACTCCATAGTCTCGACGGGAGGCCAAAGAATTTCGCCTGTAATAAATGTTTTGATTTGACCTGTGTTTAATTTTAAAGCAAGGGAACCATCTTGGTTAATGGCATGAAAGGTGCCTTTCCAAATCTTTTGATTGTCGTGAAAATGGATGAGTTTTGAGGGATCAGCAGAGAGAGATTTCTTATAGGGTTCAAGAAATGGGGCAAATCCTTTTGCAAAGAATAAATTGAGATCATTTTTAAAAATAAGGGTGAGGTCGGATAAAATTTCTTCAGGGTTGAATGAAGTTTTTGTTTCTACTAATAGAGAGGTGGCCGGTCTGTCAATCAACATGAGTGTTTCGAAGGGCATATTGATATTTAGACCGATGCCGATAATCACGCAAAGTTTGTCTAAAGTTGTTGTTTCGGCTAAAATTCCTCCGATTTTCTTTCCTGAAAGTAAGAGATCGTTTGGCCATTTAAGCATTGGATCTACATGCAGCCTTCTTAAGGCGGCAGAGGCGGAAAGGGCTAATACTTGAGGAATATTTCCAATTTCATTTGAGTATTTATCAACGAAAAAACAAAAAGTTGCATAGATATTTTGCTTGGGTGGTGATTCCCAGCGCCTTTTGAATCGTCCCCTTCCGGCAGTTTGTTCATCTGCTGTGACTAAAGTGATTTTATCCTGCTGAAATTCATGGGCATTGAGCTTAGCCCAGGTATTGGTGGACTCGATAGAGTTGAAGTGATAGCGAATGATTTCCATAGAGATAGAGTAGCGGATGGAAGAAAAAAAAGCCATGCCAAAAGGGTTCAAAAACTATGATTGGGATGATTCCGAACGGATTTTAGTGAATTCATGGGGTCTTCTAGGATCGTTAGCTATTCTATTTAATAAATTCTTAATGGGTTCAGTTGCCGTTTGTAGTTTTTGAGAAAAGCGTAATGCTATTTTATGTGGCTTAGGTAGTTTTTTTAAAGTTCGATTTCGGATTTTTTCTGTACAGTTTATTAGATAGCCCATATTTTTTATTCTATTTTTGAATTCTGTATTGTATTTTTCAATGTCTGAATCCTGCCATGATTGTTCATTTTCGATATTTAAAAGAAAACGCATACCTACTAGAGTAATGATGGTTGCTATCGTTAACTCCAATAGGGTGACAGTATATTTAGGGGGAGATAGCTGAGTGGTGAACAATTTAAATATTATGAAAGGAATGCTGTTTTTATTAATATTTGCAGAGTTTTTTTTATAAATATTTTGAATGTAATTGTTATATAAGGCAACTTCCGTATTTTTTGTGGTATTTATTATCTTATTATTATGGATATTTATTATCTTATTATTAATTGAACCTCCTTTTAATTTAGTAACACGTTTTTTTAGAGTCTGTGAAATGGTGTTGTCCAAGCGTTTTAAGTGTTTTTTTGTACACGAAAAGTGAGGGGGTAAATTTTTAGTAGGATCAAAAATAGGGTTAATTAAACAAGCTTTAACTTCGGGCTGAATTGCAGTTGGAGTTCTAATCGTAACAGGGACATAAGCGATGTTTATGAGTTGAGTTGAAGTAAGGGGATTGGATTTGTTTGAAATTTCAATTCTTTTTTCTAAAGATTGCGAGGAAATTAAGGGAAGTGAGGCAGCTTTCGGATCCAAGTTCAAACGTTGATCCAGGCTGGAATATAAAGCGAAGGTCGAAGCATCAGTGTGTTTAACGCTATTTTTTGGAAAAATGTTTAGCGGAATTTGAAAAGGCAGAGGTGGGTTATCGCCATTTTTTTTTTTAGAGGTATAGGTTGGAGGGCCAAGTTCGTTGATCAAGGCTCCCAGAGTTAGAAGGCCCACTCCTAGAATAGCCATTTTTAAAGCTGTAATGAGATAGTTGTTTTCAGAAGGCTTTTGATTGTTGTTGCTGGCGGCACTATTTGATTGTTTGAGATTGAGCTCCGTAAGATAGGTGTCTGAAATAGTTTTAAAATCTAATTTTAGCGCCTTGGCACTTAAAAAAATTGATGCTGGGTTTAGAGAGGGTAGAGACTTTTCTGAAAGTTCAATAAGGGATTTTTTGAAATGGAGTTTTAAGTCATTATGATTAAGTTCTTTAGTTAATAAGTAACCTATAGCCAAAATAATTTGTGCATTGTTAATACCGATGTTTTCAATTCCATTTAATAAGAAGTTAACATTTTCAATTGCATGAGTGCCATCGAGTGTTGAACAAAAGAAAATATCCGAGCATAATTTTTTTAAATAGTTTTGACCATAGGTTTTGGAGTTGGAATCAAATAAAAAGTTGATTGTGTTAGTGACGTTTTTGCTTAAAGATTCGTCTTTTTTGAACCATTCTTCATGGTTTAATAGACATCGTACTTCTTCAATGAAAGAATCGATGTTTTCCGTAAGATTAGAAAGTGTGAACTTCGACTGCGGTATTGGAGCTTCTGATTTTGCGGGTATTAAATAACTCGAAACATTGAGAATTTTCAAAATTAATCCTCCCTTTTTATAGAGCAATTTTCTAAAAAATTACAGTATAGAGGCATCGCAATAAAATCAAAAAAATAGTGACTTAGGTAGAAGGGACCAATGTCCTTACGCGCTTAGCACCTTCAATCAGACCGCTACGACATAGGTGCCTGGCATTGTTAAGTTGACACCATTGCGTGAAAACATACAAATAATTAAATAATAATTAAATAATATTCTTTATATTTATAGTAAATGTTATAATTCAGTAATGTTTGAATAAGGAGTTTACTATGATACCGCCTGATAAGCCATTTTTAGTAGAAAATTCATTACGTGTTGTCCCACAAGATGATGGCAAGTTTTTAGTGTCTCAAAATGTAAGAATGGGTGGAGTAACAAAGCAAATCTCTTTAATTTTGAACGAATCTGTGTCTACTAAAGTAGCAGAGGAAAAAATTGATGAGATATTCCGAGAATTTCTCACCGATAGTCAAGAAATCTTATTTCTTCCCTCTCACCAGTACAAACTTGAAGATGTCCCGCCGTCAAAGAGGGATTTGCCGCTTATTCCAGGAGAAAAGAGGGGTTTACCACCTACTCCGGTAGAAAAGAGGAATTTACCGCCTATTCCAGGAGAAGAAAAAATTAGGGATTTACCCCCCCCTCCAACTACTTTTCCGACTATTCTGCCGGTCGACAAACATTTGAGTCCTATTGCGGAACAGACCGAAATTAAGATTAGTTCAACAAACCCATTCAAAAATTCAAACGACGCAGTCATAAACCCTGACAAAACCAGCAAGAACTTACTGACATCTGAAGACTTTATGGCAGCATTAGATCAAAACCCATCCACCCTTTCATCGCGAGAGAATTCCCCTAAAGAAACCGGTAAGGTATTTGCTGATGAGTTCTATATAGCAGATAAACTAGTTGCGACAGAAAAAGTGGTCAGGGCTGATACTGTCGATTCATTAAGAGAGGGATTGACCGCAAAGATTGCTTATCTTGAAAGTAAACGCACAAATTTGAAAACAGAAAAAAATAAAGAGAGTGAGATCGTTGTTTTAGATAAACAAATAAAAAAACTCCATGATGATTTAGCAAAGTATGAAAAACATCTCAATGGTGCTACTCACGGATCTGTTAATATGCCTCGCTTTGCTTTTCGCGGCTTAGGAAGAAAAACTGCCAAAAGTGAAATGGCGCCGGTTTTAACTAATTTACGGATGCACACTGTTAAAAACGCTGAAGGAGGGACTGTCTCAAGAGTCTCTCGATCAGGGGCTGTGACCGATTTTAGAAACGGGGAAGTTAGCCTACAGGAATTAAAAGATTTAAAATATTTATCATCCACCTCTGAACTATCAAGCTCTTCTCAAGGTGAACATAAATTAACGCAATTGAAAGAACTTTATTTAGAAAATGGAACGAGTACAAATTACCTTTCGGTGGCTCTGTTAATTAAAACTAAGGCGCTTGTGGGTTATGGTCCTGAAGCCCTGGGAGTTACTCCTGAAACAATTGGGGAAACAGAATTCAAAAAACTACAAACTCTTTTAAACAAAATTCAATCCGCTGTCAACTTAGAAGATGAAATTGCAGGCCTAAGTGTGGCGCAGAAAGATATACTTAGACCTTTAGTAATTAATGAGGTTAAACTCAACGAAGTGATCGCAGAACGCAGCGATTTTATCATGCAATTGGTCCTTCAGGATTTGCAATTGCATTTAAAAGAAAAGCCCCATACCGGAAGCGATCCAATTTTGTATGCCAGAGCCTCATTATTAAACCTCAATAAGCCGGCGATTAAAGAATCGGAATGTGTGATTCATGAAAGGACTCAAGGACTAGACATGAAGGCTATTTTTGATGAATTAGCCGGGGGGAATGACAAGGGAAAAGAAATCGTTTTTGACTGCAAAGGTAAGCAGCAAGCTTTTATAGATGACGAGGGGCGCATCCATATGCCCACCGATTGTGGTAAAGGTACGGCAAATCTAAGACCTGCATTTTTTAGTATCTGCGTTCAAGGTGAGTCCGGAGATACTTTAAATGTTGGCATGCAGCGTCAGATCAATAATGAAACGATAGAAAAATTAAAATCGACTTATGGAAAGACCGATGAGTTCATTAGGTTGCAAAATTCTTTGGCAACTTTATCTCTAAATGCAGATATCGATCCTAATAAGACTGTTGCGCTTATCAATGATTTTGTGCAAACGAATGGAGGATATTTAGGAGTTAATTGTTTTGGTGCAAAAGACCGTACAGGCTATGTTTGTGCCCTCATTACTCATAATATAGTCGCTAAACTTGCTAGAAAAGCTATAGAAAATAAGGAATTGGAAGGTCCAATTTATTTAGATTTGGAAATGATTAGGATAGGACATCAATTGCTAAAGGAAAATGGTGTGGCTGCTCGTGTCGCAAATGACAATGCGGGCCATACTACATTAAAACTAACCCGTTTCGATTTATCACTTTACAATACGGGTTCGGCAAAGGGCAAAATGCTCCGCATGTCTCATGGCTGCAATGGCCTTGCGATGGTTATCCTTCAAAGGAGCAAGGCTTTTGTGGGGTTATCCCCACTTCAAGTCAGTTCTACTCCAGGCCAGCTTTATAAAGATGAGTATGAAGCGGCCTTGCCTTCCATCACGAAGAAAATCCGAAATATTTATAAAAAAGCCTTCTAATGATAAACGGCAAGATGCTGCTATGTGGAGTGCGTGTAGCTCTGCTACCGCTTTTACGACGAGTCCGGCTCTGCCGGCGAGATCACTCAGGAGGGTGGAGTTATCGCCCCTTATTGGCGAAAGTGGGCATGTACTTCGCCCTCCTGAGTGATCTCGCCGGCAGAGCCGGACTCGTCGTAAAAGCGGTAGCAGAGCTACACGCACTCCACATAGCCTGAGCACTGGCCCGCTGCTACGTTGTCTTTTATGCACATTTAGATTACAATTAAAATAACATCAAAATCACCTCTGCAATCCTTAATATTTAAAATCTCATGTGGAATTATCGCTATCTTTCATTAATTGACTTCCGAGTTATCCCTGTGATGCTGGGATTGATGCTGATCAGCTTATTGGTTGTTTCTTCATTCAGTGCTGAATTCACAGCTGATGGAGTAGAGGAGACTTTTTTTACACCGGTTGCCAAGCAGCAACTTCGCTGGTTCGGCATTGGTTTTTTTGTTTTTTTTATAGTTGCCGCCTTTGATTATAATAAGCTCAGGGAATGGACTTGGCTACTCTATGGGGCTATCATTTTGTTGTTGACAGGATTGTTTTTCACCGAATCGATCCAACATGTGCACCGTTGGTATCGCATTCCATTAGTGCATGCGAATTTTCAGCCCTCTGAATGTGCGAAGCTGGTGGTAGTGATTACTTTAAGTTGGTTTTTGGAGCGCAATTATACTGCTGCAGCTTCTTGGAAAACAGCTTTTTTGGGAAGCTTGATTGCCGGTATTCCCTTCCTGCTCATTTTAAAACAGCCCGATTTAGGCACGGCTCTCGTTCTTTTTCCGATTACCCTAGTGATGTTTTACTTTGGCGGTGTGCGCCCCAGTGTGATTAAATTTATGACTAGCATCGGCAGTATCACTTTAATTATCGTAGCAGCTTTATTCCTTAACATTGTTTCGCATGAAGAAATTAGACCTTATGCCACCACTGTTTTAAAAGATTATCAGTTCGATCGTTTAGATCCAAATACACACCATCAAAAAGCTGCAGCCACGGCCATTGCCTTGGGTGGACTTTTAGGTCAAGGATGGCGCTCGAGCCAATTTACCGGTGGTGGGTGGCTGCCGGCGGCTTACACGGACTCTGTATTTCCGGCGTTTGGCGAGGAATTTGGTTTTTTTGGATTGCTTTTGATGCTGGTTCTTTTTTATGCTCTCATTTATTTTAGTTTTCAAGTGACAGCAGTTGCAAGCAATCAGTTTGGAAGGTTATTATCTGCTGGAATTAGTGTCTATTTAGCGATGCATATTTTAGTGAATATAGGAATGATGATCGGTTTTTTGCCAATTACCGGTGTGCCCCTGGTTTTAGTGACCTATGGAGGCTCTTCAATTCTTTCCACAATGATTGCTTTAGGAATATTACAAAGTATTTACAGTCGGAGATTTAGATTTTAATGGCGCATGATTTTATTTTTAAGCCAGGACTTTGGGTTGGAGAAGGAAGAGTGACGTTTAGCGCCTCTCCTGAACGCCTTCGATTTTACACCAAATGGACGATTGAAAAAGAAATTGAAAAAACTGTAACTAGTCAACAACGCGTGGAAATGGAAGGAGGGGGTTCGAATGTTTACAATACTTTTATCTTATCCGACATGACACCTGTTTCATTTTTCATCAATAATTTTATTAACGTTCAGTAATAAAGGGGAAGTGGATTGAATATAATTCTGCATTTCATTAAATTTTTGTTTCAGGTAATTGATTCTGTCTTGCAATTCAAGAAGAAAATCAGCAAGGTCAATGGCTATAAAAGGTTTATTAAGAAGTTTAGTGCAATGCATAATCTCACGATGGAAAGCATTTGATTTTTGTTGGGCAGGTGAATTTAAAAGATTGTCTAATTCTTCCCCTTCCCAGCCGCGAACGATGCATCCAGGTTTAATTTTCTGTGTCCAAGGATCATTCGTAGGGCCAACTCTACTAGCCTTTACACCTTCGACTAAAATGATATCGCCTTCTTCATAAGAATGGTTGATCAAATATCTCATGTAAGCTCTTAGGGCAAGATCTTCATGAGTTTCTGCAAAACAAATTAATTTAGCTTTACTTAATTCGGAATTTCCTAAACCTATGACATATTTATTTACCCAGAAATTATGAATCCTTGTGTGACAGGCTTTAACATCCTCTGTGGTTTTGAGTTTACTCAATTTGATAAAGATTCCGCTCAAATGGGTAGATTTATACTCACCACTTAAAGTTCTCAGTAACAGCTGACTATTATTTAATTTTTGGATTGTAAATCCAGTTTTTTTATCATAAGAAAGCATGTATTTGAAGCCATTAAAAAAACCACCCTGAGTTTTCCCTAATTTTTCTAGATTAGGACCTAAAATGGCCTTATTCGCTATCAAACAAGAATTTAAAGATGTAAACACTGTTATCCTTAAGTTTAAGTACGTATTTACATCTTTTGTGCAGCACAAAAGATGTAAATAGTTACAAATTTAATTATTAATTATAACCTATTTTAAACCAAACAATAAATTTTTACAACAAATTTTGTATAAATTTTGTATATTAAAACTTTTTTATAAAAATAATACTATTTGATGTAACAAATCTTAATCTCTTATTTAATAAATAGATAAATATTTAGTTGAATATATTAATAAACATAACAGTGCGGGTAGTGAAGATAGGCAGATCGAAATAAACTGCTATATAAGAATTCTAATGCTGCGTGAAGCTCAAAAAATATTCACACAATCAACTCCTATAAATTTAAAAGAAGCTAATGATAAATTTGAAAATATAGAAGAAGGAACCCCCGAGAAAGAGAAATATAAAAAAGCGATGCAATCTTTGATCGCTATCCCTGCTGATAATCCTGACTTTCCTGGGACCTTAAAAACCATTGAAAACAAACTGCATTCTATAAATAGAGCCATTGAATAAGTGCCTGCAGCCCAATGTCATCAATTTAACCTAAAAACGGCAGTTCAAGATGATAAAGTGATGCAATATTTTGAGTTAGAATCACTTTCGATGAATCCGTGGTACTTGTAGACTCCTTTAAATATTAAATTTATTGAGAAAATTGGAAACCGGAAGTCCCACTCTGCTTGCATTCTTTGCCTACAATTTTTCCTTCATTGACACGAAAAATAAATTCTTGCTGATCGACAGAAGATCTTCCCAAATCAATACGCTTGATATACGAATACTCTTGCTGTCCATTCGACAATGAACGAATGGAGAAAGGTTCCCCATAAATGTTCTTAACAGCTGAAATTTCAGTGCCGGCTGTCACTTCTACAAAATATGATTCCTGCATTAAAGGTGCTGTCGTACAGCCTGATATTAAACAAGCTAACAAAAATATTGAAAAATTCTTCATGATTTTACTGCTTTTTTCCAAATACGTCCATCAATGATTGTTCGAATTTGTTCCATCGAGGAATATTCTGCATGCAACATATAATCTCCATTATCTTGCAATTCA
>Ga0206928_1087_pt1 | contig 24231 bp, 20 predicted proteins | sample Alteio_BWOrgHeat_21_FD_152941 | JGI IMG/M metagenome (GOLD analysis project Ga0206928, IMG submission 152941) | Enriched cells from forest soil in Barre Woods Harvard Forest LTER site, Petersham, Massachusetts, United States -... | ecosystem: Environmental > Terrestrial > Soil > Temperate forest >... | reverse complement strand
TTTGAAATCCTTTCAAACTGAAAAGTGGCTCTTTGTGATGCCAGCGACCAGTGTTGTTAAATCGAAAAAAGATAAGTGGCGCTGGCTGATATATGGAGCGGAAGTTCACGCCAGTTTTTTAAAAAAAATGAGGTGAACAGGTGACTGATTCCAAGCTCTGAACTCAGCTGGGTGTCTGGCATTGCAATGTTGACAATCTTCCTTACATTCAATTTTAACCAGATACAACTGAAGATTGTCAACATTGCAGTGCCTGGGAAAGCGCCGATTAAAATCGGCATAGAGTAGTAGATGAAAGAGCTATACGTTGAAGTCCTAGCAGGACACAACGGCCACGAGTCATGCGCGGATAACCGAGAGGTTATACGGGAAGCGTTAGACAGTGGTATGTACAGGTTAGGTATTGAGCCCTGAAAAGCATCAAATCAGAGTGTCGACGTTGTCCAGGCTAATGGAAGACAAAATCATAAATATCGTTATGCGAGATGTTTATGAACTCTGCGTGGTCGGAGACCCTATACATGTACAGAAACTTTATGCGCGGGAATCGGGAAATCCTGCAATTGGCCTTAATCGATTATGGATTACATTTACAATATAGACATGCTGAGATGGTCCTATCTTGAAATAAAGAGAAATGCTGCTCCAGGTGTTGATAAAGAAACATGGCTGAGTTATGGAAAAGATTTAGAGGCAAATCTCTATAATTTATCCGATAGACTAAAGCGCGGTGCATATAAAGCTAAGCCTGTTAGAAGAGTATACATACCGAAAGCTGATGGGAAATTACGACCTCTAGGCGTAACAGCTCTGGAAGATAAAGGGGTACAGAGAGCAACTGTAGCGGTATTAAATACTATATATGAAGCAGATTTTAAAGAATTCTCATTTGGTTTTAGACCAAAACACAGCCAACACCAAGCGTTGGATGCTGTGTATATAGGTTTAAGAACGAGAAAGGCGAATTATGTGTTCGATGCAGACATTCGAGACTTCTTTAACAAGATTAATCGAGAATGGCTAATAAAAATGATCGAACATCGTATTGCGGATAAACGTGTAGTGCACCTCATCCAGAAATGATTGAATGCAGGAATCTTGGAAGAAGGAAAAATCATATATAATGAACAAGGAACACCCCAGGGTGGAGCAGCATCTCCATTACTTGGAAACGTGTTCATGCATTATGTATATGATTTATGGGTCCAACAATGGGGAAAGCAAAATGCGCGCGGTGAAATATTTGCCGTGCGCTTTGCTGACGATACAATAGTTGGATTTCAATATAAATCAGATGCCGAACAATTCCAATTAGAACTCAAAGAAAGACTCTTAAAATTCGGATTGGAATTGAACCTTGAAAAGACTCGACTGATTGAATTCGGGCAATTTGCTGCGGAAAATAGGAAAAGACGAGGGGAAGGAAAACCAGAAACATTTACATTCCTTGGATTCACCCATATATGTGGAAAAACCAGGAAGGGTAAATTTGCAATCCTAAGGCAAACGATAAAGAAAAGATTGCATGCAAAGATCAAAGAAATCAAAGATGAATTGAAAATACGCATGCATGACTCTATCCAAGAGGTAGGCCAATGGCTTAAAGCAGTCGTTACTGGACATTACCGATATTATGGGGTGCCGGGAAATTGGGCTGCTATGAGTGATTTTAGATACTTAATAAGTCAAAGATGGATGCATTCGTTAAGACGAAGAGGACAGAAAGGACTTATGACGTGGGATAAAATGACAAAACTTGTAAACCGTTGGCTACCACTACCGCAAGTATACCACAAATATCCGAGTGAACGAATTGGTGTCAATATCTGAAGGAGGAGCCGTATGCACTAATATTGCATGTATGGATCTGTGCGGGGGATGTCGAGTAATCGACATTCCTACCGCGACCACCCATGTCGTAGCAACTGATTGAAGGTGCTAAGCGCGTAAGGACATAGCTGCCTGGCATTGCTATGTTGACAATCTTCCCCCCTTTCAATTTTAACATCGCACTACTGAAGATTGTTGACATGGCAGTGCCTGGAACCGGCCACAGCTACGTTGCCTACCCCGTAAACAACATACCTTCTTTGAGGGCTCCTTCATTGAAGGCATTTTTATGCATTGAGAATCGATTTTTTCCAATCCCGGGTATAGGTGACTTCTGAAAAATCGCTGCAATACACGCGAAATACTTTTGCAATCATCTGGGCAGTGGTTTAGCTACAAAAAATGATAGAAATTTTGTTAAATTGATGACATTGGCGTCTCGCCTTGGTTACCTTTGCTAGCCCTCACTTTTAATTGCACTCCCGTGAACGCTTACAATTTTACATCTTTGCAAACGGGCGTATTGTCTGCATAAATCGAATCGATCAGCATCAAATTGGTAGCATAATATAAAAGGCATCCAAAATGTGCGGAGTTATTTTGGTTTTGTAAGCTTTAAAATTAAGTTTTTTATCCAGTATTTCCATTTCCTTTAAATCCTTTATTTTAATTAGAAAGTGGGGACGAAATATCGTCCCCACTTTCTAATTAAAATAAAGGATTTAAAGGAAATGGACGGCATGGACGAACACAATGGACGGCATGGACAATTAATGGACAACATGGACGATCTTCTTGGAAAGTCGTGCTGGTTCACGTGAGACGATTGCAAAAGTAAAACGGCATGTTTTACAGTGATTCTTTGGACTTCAACCGTACCCGGGATCAAAAAAAATTGATTCTGGATACATCAACAGCACTAGAATGTTTCCATTAATTGAATTTAAATTAATTCAACACGAAGGCACAAGGACACAAAGAAGGACTTATTAATCTGTAAGCTGAGTTGCATCATTCTGTAGACCACGCTGTTCTTCCACAATCTTTTTTAATTCTTCATAGGGTTCTTTGTAAGTTATATTGGATTTCTTTGCATCTGCATCATAAGTAAAAAAACAAACATATTGAAGAGGATCGCGCAAAAATGCAAATTCAATCCCTACATCTGTTATGTAATTTTCTACATTAGGAAACATTATACTTATATTCAGGTTAGCAATTGAAAATGATTCATCCAAAGCCAATTCCATTAATTTCTCATTCGCATTAATTCTTTCTAAAAACTTAGTAGAGATATCGTAAAAAAGCATTCGTGCTTCATTCAAAGTTGGAGTTTGTTTACCCATAAATGTAAGATTGAAATTTTTTATACCTTTAAACGAACCACCACCAACGCCAACTAATAGAAGATTATAAGTTTCTTTTACTTCTTTTCCGAATCGAGAAATTTCTTGATATGATGGTTCGTTAGGCATCATTAAAAAACTTTGGCATGAACACATTGTTAATGTTATGAAACAAAAAAAAGTAATAATCTTCATGCAGCCTTCCCGTAAATATTTTGATAATGTGATCCTTGCTTTTTTATAACATTTTGAAAATGTTCATTGCTGTACATATGATCTGAAAGAGGATTGCCTGTAGTGGGTAAAAAGTGCACATTCCCATTTTTTACGCCCTTGTAATACCCCACTGGGCTAAATAAAGGCACTCCATCAAGCGGACTAATATAATAGTTACTATCTTGATAATGCCCTTCTGATGCTATTCGCGCTGGACCAAAAGCCGTTACTTTCATCTTATCTCTTAGCGAGCGGTCTAAATTGTAAACGGTTTCCGTGCCTCGACTATGTGCATTCATGAATATGGTGGTTTCATTCCGAAGCTCTCCTTGCGCTTTAAGAATCTTGTGTGCCGATCTATTGGCAGTGAGCTGTGCATTGGTTGGGATGCCTAATTTTTGGATTCCAACTTCCAGCAAATCAAGGATAGTTCCGTTACCACCTGAATGTAAACCGTAAACATTCACTCCTCCATAAGATTCTGATAATTCTGCCATGCGTTGGAATTGCTCTTCCCTGGAAGTGCATATTCCGTTAGCACACATAAAAATATGCTGAGAATTTTTGTGGTCTTTTCCCTGGTGGAAAAGGAGTTGAGATTGGTGTTGCGACCAATCGTAAGCAGCCGGATTTTGACCTCGCAAGCACCATCCCCCAAACTCTACCAAATGATTCACATAGGGAATAGGGATTTCTTTTCCGACAAAACCAACGATATGACCCGGGATTTTTGCAAAAAAAGAGAAAAGCTTTGCGAAGCGAACGCATATATTTCCCAGCACAGATTCGAGCCGATCGGCCATGCCATAGAGACCGTAAAGATCAAAATGGGTCAGAGGACAGTTCAGTACATAGGCATATAAATTGGGACCTCCTTCCCTGCCAATGGGATCAGGAGTTACCCAACGACCAATTTCCGAGTCGTAATAACGTCTGCCAAAATACACTAAACCCGATTCTGCATCGGTGCGCTTGCTTGAAAACCTCCAAGGGCTGATGGCTTTTGATCCATCAAATAGTTCTTCTCCAAATGAGGAATAACGATAGGTCTCCACAATTGCACCTGTTAGACTGTCAAGTAGACAAGCAACATTTCCGATGTGGTCGTGTAAAGGCACTAACACTTTTTGATCGATTTCGAACGCAATGGCTGCACCAATTTCCGCACCTTTACCTAATCCAAGAATTCGTAGCTCTTTGATTTCTCCCCTTGCATTCACCGCACCGATTTCATTCTCACCCTGATAGAGGTAACGTATTGTCTTTTGTGCTTTCCATTGATTTTCTTCTGAAACGTAGAATGTTTTACTTAAACGCCTGTTATTTTCATCGTAACAATAGGTGAATTTTAGTCCCTCTTTTTCAAAGGTAATCAGACGATCTAAGGCATCATAAGTAAATTGTGAAGCTTGTTCATCAGATTTCTTGCCTTGCATATTTCCATTTCTGTCATAGCTATAAACAAATATTCCATCGTTTATTATTTGATGCAAGGGATTGAGTTGATACCGATGATCATTTTTTGTACGTCGGTTGTAATGTGAATCATAACTGTAAGAATGGATTGCTGCTCCGTTTTCATAGGTGATCTGGTAGAGATCATCATAAGCATAATTTGCTGAAATTTCACCTAAACTGTCATGCAATGAAGTCTCTAAAATATTTCCTACGGAGTCATAGCTTTTAATCTGCTCGCTCCAACGATTATCTTCGGTTGTCACGCTTTTTAATCTTCCTAACACATCATAATGATAACTTAAACTGCCGGCCTGATTAGCCATCAATGCTTTTGTTAAATTTCCGGAATAATCATAGGATTGGTACTGATGTGTGTAAGTGACATGATTCGCTGAATCAAGCCTGTTTACATTTTTAAGTTGATTAGCATTGTATTCATAAGCAATTTTTGTACTATCCGGAAGCGTAATTTCTTTTGTTCTTCCTATGTAATCGTAACAATAATCTATGTTCAAATGATTCCCTAATTCTTCGTGAATCAAAAAGCCGTTGGAATCGTATTTTCGGGCCGTTGCCATTTTATTGATACGATCTTCAACAAGGATTGGATTGCTATTCAAATCATATTGATAGGAATAATCAATTGTCCCATCCGAAGATTTAAGGATTTCTAATCTTCCCATTGCATCATAAGTATGGAATAAAACAACTCCGTCATTTTTGATAAGGCTTTCTTTTTGACCAAAAGTATTGTAAGTGATCTTTGTCTGTTTTTGTTCAGGATTGCCGTAGGCTTCATAACAGGAGGTCAAGCGATTGCTCGTATCATATAGCATGATTGAAATGATTTCTTGGTCTGATTCCAAGGGACTGATGATCACGTCTACAATAGAACAAAGATTGCCATTTAAATCATAGGATTGCTCTTGTTTTTGAATCGTTTTTCCATAGGCATTTTTTTTGATTTTTTCCACTGTTCTTCCAAGCACATCAGCAATGGCAATGGTGACATTTCCTTTTGGATCTGTGATTTCTTGATAGGCTACAAGTTGACCTAAGGCATTGCGGTAATCGTATTTGGATACAGTCACCGTTTGATTCCCTTCTCCATCAACACTTAGAATAAGCGTTCCATGGGAATCATAAATGTGTTTTGTGATATTGCAGCCTGTTTGCGTATAATTAACGATCTGGCAAACATTTCCTGCAGCATCATAAGTGTAGTCTATTTTTGAAACCCAGATATCATGTGCATCAAATACAGTTTCTGCTGTCACGCGATTAAGCAGGTCGTAACCTTTGGTTTTAACAATCACGTCTTCGGGATTTGAACCATAAAACTCAGTGGTTTTATTTTGCCTCCCTAAGGAGTCGTATGAAAATGTGATTAAATAATCCCCTTTCTTTTTGCTTTTAACTTTACCATCCGGGTAATAAGTATAAGTGGTGACGAGACCTGCTGCATCCGTTTCTTCAAGGATATTAAATCCACTATAGGCAATTTTTGTGCTTGATAAGAGCTCTTCATCGGCGCTAAAAATATCTGTTTGAATGGGACGATTAAAATGATCGGAGGTGTAACGCATGATTGTATTATTTTTTGCTTTTGATTCCTTGATGGTTCCATTGAGATGATAAGTATTTTTTTCTGTAGTCCCGTCGGGATATAATACTTCCGCTAGTTGTCCTCGTATGGTATAGCGCATCTGCTTCGTAATTCCTTTTGCATCAATCTCTTTGGTCACGTTGCTCATGGCATTATATTCTTTTTTTACACTTGCATGGCAAACAGCTTTGGCTTCATTTAAAGTAGGAGGGTAAATTGTTTCAATCACGCGACCAAAGGCATCGTGGATGAAAAGTGTTTGATGCCCATTTGAATCCATGGTGGCCACCTTGTTGCTGGCTATGTCATAACGGTGAGAAACCATACGATTGTGACCATCAGGATGAATTTCATCTTCCCTAATTAATCGATTTATAAAAAGGTTCTCCTTCCAAATTAGCTAAAGGAGCATATTCACCACTTTCTTGTTGTGGAGATGATTTTTTACTGTAGTGACAAACAAGGTCTTCTTCATATTCATATGTGTTTTCTTCAGATTGAAGGTTAAAGAATCTAAAGAGGACAAGAACTTGTAAAATAGCTAAATTTGTGCGCATAATGAAGTACTCATAAATAAAAATTTAACTTAACAACACTTTTGAGGAGTATTTGTTTTTAAAAAATCAAATTTAATAATTCAAAATTGATTTTTTAGTCCACAAATTTTAAATATTTTTTTTGCGATGGGTTTTTATATCTTTCAGAAACGTGAATTTAGATGAGGGATAATTTTTTTAAATACTTATTCAATATATGGTTTTGGAGGCGTTTTTAGTGTAAGCGTTTAGAATGGACGACATGAGACGATTGTATAAGTGTAAATAAATTTATTCAAACACAAATAAATGGATTGCTGGAAGAGTGTGTGTTCACGGGGGTAGGCAACGTAGCTGCGGCCGGTTCCAGGCACTGCCATGTCAACAATCTTCAGTGATGCGATGTTGAAATTGAACGGTGGGAAGATTGTCAACATGGCAATGCCAGGCACCTATGTCGTAGCGGACTAATTGAAGATCTAAGCACGTAGGGACATAGGTGCCTGGCATTGCCATGTTGACAATCTTCCCCCAGTTCAATTTTAACATCGCACTACTGAAGATTGTTGACATGGCAGTGCCTGGAACCGGCCGCAGCTACGTTGCCTACCCCGTAAACAACATACCTTCTTTGAGGGCTCCTTCATTGAAGGCATTTTGATGCATTGAGAATCGATTTTTTCCAATTCCGGGTATAGGTGACTTCTGAAAAATCGCTGAAAACACGCGAAATACTTTTGCAATTGTCTCATATCGTCAAATCTTTCACTTTTAATTGTACCCCTTTCGATTATTTTCACAATTTTGTAGTTACTTATCCTTTATTGATAATAGCCTTTTTGGTACAACATCAAATAGAATTTCTAAAACCAGGGGCTAAAATTAATGCTTAAATTTTTTATCATTCCCATTTTCTTCATTTTTACTTTAAATGCTACACAACCCATTAATCAATATCATCTGACGAAAAATTTATCTTTAGAAGTTTCAAACGAATATGCACAAAACCCCTATGTTAGTGAAGAATTATGGAATTCGCTCTCCCCTTATTTTATTCCGGCAGAAAGTGAAGAAAAAGCCATTTTAGATAGCATTTTCAGTCAACGGCGTGTCCTGAGTTCCATTAAATCTATGGTCAAATCGGGTTTTATTCTTCTCACGCATCCCAAAGATAAAATCATTGTGGCCAAACATCCCTACCTTAAAGGTTATTTAATTAAAGCATACACAGACAATATGAACTTTCCTGATTTTTATTGGTGGAAGAAGAGAATTGACGGTGTGCGTGTCATTGAACAAAAAATTATCGAATATGGTTATCAAAAAATCATGAAGGTGCCAAAAAAATGGATTTACCCCCTGCCCGCAGAACCTTCTCCTCTCAAAGGTGCTAAATATCGAAAAAACTTTATCTTGATTGTTCAGGATATGGAAATACTGGATAAAAAACATAATTTTAAAGCTTACAAAACCAAAATGACTCCTCACATATTGGATGCTTTTTATATTATGCTTACCAATTTGATGCTAATCGATTCAATTTATGCAGACAACACGCCTTTTTGCAAAGATGGAAAATTAGCTTTTATTGACACCGAACATTCGCTAGATACTACAAGACCTGTCGCTATTACGACAGTGGCAAAATATTTATCCCCAAAAATGTATTCTTATTGGGAACAATTGATCGTCAATGGGGGTCCGAGGTAAAATTTAGTCGCCTTAGATTAGGAGGGTTTTTCTAGCATGCAGTTTAGTGCCAGGCACTGATGTCGTTAGAAAACGCTTTGTTGCGTGTGCTGGGAGCTAAATTCACAAGCTGGGTGCCTGACACCAGCTGAGGTCAGAGCTTAGTCACCTTAGATTTGGCTTAAGTATTTTCTAGCCAATTAAGGAGGGTTTTTCTAGCATGCGGTTTGGTGCCAGACACTGAATAGTTGCCTACCCCGTGAACATATACAACTTAAAGGACATGATGGAAAAAAAATCATTTAGTAAATCTAGTTTATTTTGCATATCGCGCATAATTTCTTCCTTATATTTAGGAAAATGCCGATCCAACCAACTTCCTAAACGTCCTATAAAAACTTTTTCCAAATCATATCGATAAAGTATTGGATCCTTGATTTTATCCTCGTAAGTCAACCTTCCAAGATCGATCCGGATCGGATGACCGTCGACAAAACCTGTATTGTACATGAAATTATGGTCCAGATCTATAACCCCGCGCTGGTATTCATTCACATACATGTCCATAATCTCGCGCAAGCGCTTTTCAGCTGCAACGACATTATCTTTTTTTAATAAACCTGAAATCACTTTCCTTAAAGGGATAGCCTTTTCCTGCAAAACAAAAGGCACTTCAGATAAATCTATCACATGACTGAGTGAAAAACGGTCAGTTAAATTGACCTTTAAACGATAAGCCGGATCAGGCACCAATTGTAAAAAAAGCAATCCCGTATTTTCCACGTCATGGGTCTCTGCGACTTGATACCCAATCAGAAGCCGATTCAATTTTTTTTCGCATTGATTTTTTTTAATTGAAATTAAAAAAGAAAATTTGCCCGATCTTAAGCAACGATTGTCAAAAAATTTCAAGACATACTTTTTATCCTGACTTTCAAATACAAATGATTGCTTTCCCCTATCGAGGTAATGAAATGGTTGGGAAAATATTTTATTAAGATACTCTAAACGTTCTTCTGTGATTTGCGAAACAGTGGCATTTGGCCAAATATATTTGATATTTGAAAGTCTAAATTGGCGATCGTAATAAGAATATCCTAACAATATAAAAACAAAAAAAATTGTCGTTACTATCAATGATTTATATAAGCTAGACATTGCACATGACTTTATTTTTATTCCATTAAATTATTATTTTTTTTTGACACAATACCCTAAATAATGTTAACACCACTCTACACTATCAATAAATATAAAAAAGCTCAAAATTAAGGAAATTTATGATTATACGAATTCTCGTGATGATGCTTATATTAACGCTTAATTTAACTGCTGTACCGGAAAATAAAAATAACGTTACTGATCTTAAATTAATTGCTAAAAACGCATGCATCAAAGCATGCGCTAGCTGCCGAGCAGGGCCTTCAGATGCTGAATTATTTTTACAAATACAAGCGGTCTTAAATAGCGAATTACTACTTTCACCCTTTCTACAACAACAATTGACTGTGCAATTAGAAACACTTGTTACTAACGGAAATATTGGTATTGTTGGTCCACAAGGACCCGTGGGCCCCCCAGGACCTCCTGGACCTCCTGGACCTTCAGGGGGAGCCTTGGATTTTGCTGATTTTTTTGCCCTAATGCCGCCAGATAATGCTGCGACTGTTGCAATCGGAGGTGATGTTGATTTTCCCCAAGATGGACCAAACAGCGGCACAGGATTGATAGCACGCACTGGGGCTGATACATTTAATTTAGCTGTAATCGGTGTTTATCAAATCCTTTTTCAAGTGAGTGTTTCAGAAGCAGGCCAACTTGTTATAACCTTAGATTCTGGCGCTGGTTCAGTAGAATTAAGCTATACAGTTGTTGGAAGGGCCACAGGAACTTCTCAAATAGTAGGAATGGCAATCGTACAAACAAGTGTCATTAATTCAATTCTTACTGTACGAAATCCAGCGAGTAATTCTACGGCGTTGACAATCACCCCACTAGCAGGTGGAGCAGATCCTGTTTCAGCACATCTTGTGATCACAAGAATCCAATGAGGATATAAATATGTCAACTTTAGTTAAAAAATTAAAATTTGCACTAAACCTGTTTTTGACCACCGCAATCGGCTATACTTATGCAGATCCTGCTTTCTTATGTGATGGGGAGCAAACAAGTTGCTGCGTGTGCCAACCAAAATGCGGCCAGGGATTCATAACAGCTGAATTCTTATATTGGAGACCCCATTTAGATGGGTTAGATCTTTGCATTCCTGGTAACGCTTCAGACACTGTTCTCCCCGATGGTAGAATCATCTCCATTTTTCGAGGAAAAGAAAGAGATCCTAAATTTGAATGGAATCCCGGTTTTCGAATTGGAGCAGGTTACTCTTATGGCTGCAATCAATGGGATATCGGAGCATTCTGGACGCATTTTAACTCCAAAGCACATGGATCACAATTTAATAATAAATCCAGGTGGAACATTGACTTAGATGTACTAGATTTTGTAACAGGATATCAATGTTGTTTAAATGCTTGTTGGACGTTAAGACCCTATGTTGGAATACGTGGCGCTCGAATCGACCAAAAGCTTCATCAGGGGGGATTACCGAATTTCACAGTATTTTCCATCTTAGATGACAACTTAATCGGCATAAATAACAAGCAAAAATTTGAAGGCATTGGCCCCTTATTTGGTCTTGAAGCCGATGTGAGTATTGGCCGTGGTTTTAGCTTATACATCAATGGTGCCGTTTCATGGCTATACGGTCGCAACAGAATCCAGCTTATAGATTCTCTAGCAACCACGGATGTTATCGATTATTGCCATACGGACAAAAAAACAAATTCAATCTTGACTGCCACAGATGCATCACTTGGTGTTCGCTGGGCGACTTGCTTCTGTTCAGATAAACATTTTTATCTTCAATTAGGATTCGAACATCACAATTATTATAGTTATGATCGCATTGGTGATCATGGTGATTTAAGTTTTGATGGAATACAACTTGGAGCTGGAGTGCAATTTTAAACAGGTTCTTAAGCCGGAATTGCCAAAATTCCGGCTTCTTGATACTATTCTTCAGGTAAATTCATATTATGGTAAACGACATCCACGTCATCAAGCTGCTCCAACCAATCAATTAAAGCCAAATTAGATTTAATTGTCTCTTCATCACAATCTACATAGACTTTAGGGATCATCTCCAATGAAGACTCATCGCTTTTAAAACCTAGCTTTTCTACAGCTTCTTTGACAACATACAAATCGGCCGGATCTGTGGTAATGATATAGAAATCATCGGCAGTCTCAAAATCTTGCGCTCCGGCTTCGGTAGCAGCCAAAAACAATTCGTCTTCTATCGCATGATTTTTTTGAATTTCTATGATGCCCTTTCGCTCAAAATTAAAAGCAACAGCACCGGGAGTCGCAACTGTCCCCCCACGTTTATTGGTTGCAATGCGCATATCAGAAGAAATACGATTTTTATTATCGGTCATGATATCGACAATAATTCCTACGCCACCATGACCGTATAATTCATAGGTCATTTCAATAAAATCTGCTTGGTCGACATTGGATGCTTTCTTGATATTGCGCTCAACTACATCATTTGGCAAGTTCACATCTTTAGCCTTAAGCAGGGCAAGGCGAAGCCTTGGATTATTTTTTTGATCAGGTCCACCTAATTTCACAGCACTGATAATCTCCTTAGCTACCCTGGAGAAGGCTTTACCTTTTTTGGCGTCTGCTTTTCCCTTACGATGTTTAATGTTTGCCCATTTACTATGTCCAGCCATGCATTAATTCCTAGTTATTAAGTTACCAAAAGAAAAAATTCTCTTTATTTTTTTTTATCCACTCATTTGCCAATTCAAAATAATGAAACTGCTCTTCCCTTTCCTTGAATTCTTTTGTATGGATATGGTGTTGTCCATTCGCATCATAGTAGGGACGACAAACATGATGAACCATTTCATGGTATACGACGTATGCAACCAAATAATCGGGAAACGAAGGTGAATCGAGCAAACGGTTGACCTTAATTAATTTTAATGAATCGTGATACAAACCAAATGTCACTCTTGAACGGCCACGACGATTAGGTTTGCCAAACCAAGTAATATAAAGATTCAATGCATTATTGAAATATTCCCGATTAAGATCGTTATAAATTTGTTGAAGATTGTAAACGTTGCCTTGACTGTATAATTTACTTTGATCCACTTGTTGGGAATAGTCCAGGTTTTGCAGGCGATCTTCAATAAAAGCTTTAACTGTCGGAGCAATAATTTTATCTTGCCTCTTTAAATAGCAAGCAAGGGCATCCATGACATTTTTAGGAGCACTTAAAAAGATGCGGTGAAGGGATACTTTTGCATAATCCGGTTCCCACTTTACACTTAACATGGTTGAGCGATTATCATTGATTTTAAGCTTTAATTTCAGTCCGGAGATATCCTCTAACTGTTTTTGTATTGTCATAGTCATATTGATTCACGCTGTTTGGAATAGTCCGATAAAATTATGATTGGTTTAGCAAATAAATCATCCGATCGAAGATTTTAAACAGGTCTAAGAACCTGTTTAAAATATCTATGATCAGGATGCTTTGCTGCTATAAATTCTCCGATCGAAGATTTTAAACAGGTTCTAAAGGGTACGTTCCATAAATACCCGCCCCGTATAGGTCCCATCTATTTCTTTAATCCAATGAGTTTGCCTTCCAAATTCTTCAAAACCCATTCGTCGATACAAATGGATCGCAGGATTTTCAGAATAAACTTGTAAATGCAGCAACTCAATGTGAAATTTATCTTTGGCAAGATGCATTAAATTTTTCAAAAGTTCAGTTCCGATTCCCTGCCCTCTATACCCATGTCCTACAATGATTCCAAATTCACATTGATGGGCCAATTTACGATATGGCTGCAAATAGAGAGTAGCCAAACCGCAAGGCTTACCTTCTCTAACAGCTGTTAAACTGCATTTATAACGGCTGAAACCTATCCATCGTTGAACTGCATCATCAATTTCAACAGTATCGTAAACAGGAAACCAACGACCTATAGAAGGCTCTAGCAACCACTCTTTGAGATATCTGCCATCAGCTAAATCACTATAACGAATGTCTGTTGAAGATTTTTCTTCTTGTGTCATTTTAAGAACTCCTTTATCCGGATTCTTTTAGATATGCATTTATAAATTCATCGATATCTCCATCCATTACAGCCTGGATGTTTCCCGTCTCAACTTTTGTGCGTGTATCCTTAACTAATGTATAGGGTTGAAAAACATAATTGCGAATTTGACTTCCCCAAGCAATCTCTTTTTTTTCGCCGCCTAGCAGTTTTGCAGCATCTTCTCTTTTAGTCACTTCGATTTCATAAAGTTTCGAACGAAGCATTTTAAAGCAAGTTTCTTTATTCTGCAATTGACTACGTTGATTTTGGCACGTCACAACAATTCCTGAGGGCATATGGGTAATGCGCACAGCTGAATCGGTTTTATTTACATGTTGCCCGCCGGCTCCCGAGGAACGATAAGTGTCGATTCGCAAATCGTCAGGCTTTATTTCAATGGTGATGTCATCAGTGACTTCAGGAGTGACATCCACAGAAGCAAAACTTGTATGCCTTTTAGCATTACTATCAAAAGGAGATATGCGAACTAATCGATGCACGCCCTTCTCTGATTTGGCATAACCGTAAGCAAAACTTCCACTTATCTTTAATGTGGTGCTTTTAATCCCTGCAACATCGCCTTCTACAAAATCTACAATTTCAAATTTCCACCCTCTCAGAGCTGCCCATCTTTGATACATACGGGATAACATTTGAGCCCAATCACAGGCTTCTGTCCCCCCGGCCCCGGAATTTATGCTAAGATAACAATTTTTAGGATCAAGCTCTCCGGATAGCATTTTGCGAATTTCAAGATCGTTAAGGCTTTTATCTACCTGGCTCAATTCCTGCAGCAATTCAGAGATTAATTCATCATCCCCCATTTCAAAAGCTTCCGGCAACAACTCCTTCACATTCAAAAATCGTTGCTTGTATTCGTTGTACGGGGCTGTCCAAGCTTTTAAAAGATTAATTTCAGAAATTACTTTTTGAGCTCTATCGTTATCATCCCAAAATCCTGGCGCTTCCATTAAGGCATCTAATTCTTTTACTCGAGCTTCCTTAGAAGATAAGTCAAAGATACCTCATCATATGATGCAAACGTTGATCGATGTTTTTTAAAAGTTGTTGCGCTTCATTGTTCATCGCTTACTCCACTAATAATGATTTTCAACATTTGTTTTTTGCATATAGCCTACTTGATTTCTGACTTAAAGTCAAAAAATCACACAAAAACCTAGTACAAAAACAATCAAATTTTATGACAATTTTTTTCTTGCAATTATAATCTCTACGGATTTAAATCCTATCTCAAATTTAAATCGTTAAAAATTATGACCACTACTTACACTTCTTTATTAAATGCCTTTACCCCATCGATTTTTCATTCAGAAGGTACCGCTGAGAAAAAAAATCCTTATCATGTTTTTACCGAACGACATATGCAGGCGATGTGGCTAGAACAAAAATATTTTAATCCCATAAGGGATCTTAATCACCAAGTCATTGAAATTGTATCACCGGGAATTTGGAATAGTGAAGCGGGGCCTGACTTTTTAAAAGCTCACATAAAAATTGGCAATCGAGAAATGCGCGGAGATATAGAACTTCATCTTGCCCAGGAAGGGTGGTATCACCATAATCATCATCTAGATGATAATTATAATCATGTCATTCTACATATATGTTTTTGGCTACCAAGAAAACAAAAAGCGATCATCACTGCTGCGGGTAACTCAATAACAACGGTCTACCTGCAACCTCTCTTAACTGTTTCCGAAGGACGTATTTTAAAATTAATTGATTTAGACCTATATCCTTACAAGCATTTTGCAGGAACGGGAAGTTGTTCAAAAACCCTTTTTAATCAATTACCCAAAGAAAAAACGATTTCACTCCTACGTTCAGCAGCGGCATGGCGACTTAAAGAAAAAAATGAACGTATAAAAACAAAAATAGAAGATTCTAATTATCTTCTTGGGGCTATCGCTATGACCCTAGGATATAAACACAACGCCGAAGCTTTTTTAGATATTTATCATGAACTAACTTCATTAAAAACTTCTGAAGAGCATGTCTTATACAATTACGCTTTGGATCTCTGTGATTTTTTTAAGCCTTTTTTCCAAAAAAAATGGGGGGACTCCCCTTTTTATCAACAGTTGCTGAAAACATGTCGATCTCATTCATCTTCTTTTCAAGATCGTAATTCCAAAAGAATCCACTTAAAACTCGATAAGATTCGTCCGGCCAATCATCCGGTGAGAAGGCTCGCTTTATTAGTTAAAATAATGAACGATCCCGAAATTAAAAATTTGGATCATAGGCTATTAAGTTTATGGAAATCAAAATGGGAGAGTTGCCAAAAACAAGGCTGGAGCACTTTAAAGATAGCTCTTTTAGAACTCATGCCAACTTATGAGGATGATTATTGGAATTCGCATTATATTTTCGAAAAATCTCCCTCCGAACAAAAAAAAATCGCACTGATCGGTGCCGATCTTAAGCGCGAAATTTTAGTTAATGTTTATCTCCCCATTCTTTACGAAATAATTGAGAATCAAGAAGATGATCGTGAAAAACAAGCTTTTATCAATTTTTACGGATCACTACCCGCTTCAAAAACAAAAAAAAGCCTCTACTTAAATCACCGATTCTTTGGCAATAAAGAAAAATTAAAAATTTCAAGTGCTGATCTTCAACAAGGGGCATATCAGATTCACCGTGATTTTTGTGTACATTTTGAAGCAAGTTGCCAAGGATGCCCGTTTGTTGAAAGATATCAAAATTCCCCCTATGCATGACTGTAAAAGACCAATTTTTAGCACTTAAGCGTTTTCGCTAAAGTTGTCTGTAAATAATTCAACGCGAAGGACGCAAAGGAAGAAAAAAAAGAAATAAGATTAAAAAATAGATAAATTAATTATAGAAAATTGTCACTATTTAGAAGGTAGAGGTAAGCAAAACGTCAATTTTCTTAGCATATTTATTTTTTTTTCATTTTTCCTTCCTTTGCGTCCTTTGCGACTTTGCGTTGAATTATTTACAGACAACTTTGGCGAAAAAGCTTAGAGCTAAATTCTGCCAACATAGTTAAGAAAAGGAAAAAGATTTATAAGTAACAGGATGGGTTACTATGCCGTCATTCTTTATTCAAGTGTTTTTCTATGGAAATTCGACCATCTTCCTCAAAAAAATAATCCCACTGCCAACTAGATTGCCTGATTTTTTCATAATGCCAAGCAATCTCTTCTCCCTGACGATAAACCACTAAGCGATGTCCGGCTTGAACTTCATAATGTACATCTCCTTGAAACTCTAAATCTTCAGCAAAAAATTCTGCATTACCATGTAAGATGATATTCAAACTTTCTTTTCTTTCTTCCTGACATTTCCATGCATTTTTTCCGGGTGCGCGCACGCGTCCGTCATTTCGTATTTTTACATTTTTTAAAGTACATTTTCCACATTGGGCGTCGTCATATAACATGACACCATCAGCATTTTTATTTCCCATAATCGATTTAGCTTCAATAATAAGGCTTCCTTCTAAATCTATATTAAAAATATCCACTTCCGAAATTTCCAAGATAAATTCAGAGTTACTTGCTATTTTCCCCCCTCTCACCTTTTGACAAATCACAGAATAAAGCATTCCCAAAGCTGGATGAAAAAGAGTGAGGCAATCCGGACCATTGAGCAGATAATCCTTTTCATCCTGCTCATTAGGCAAATTTATCCTGCAATGATTAATGAGTAAATCGCGATAATTTTGCATTAGATCGAAAAAACAACCCTCAGGAGTATCTGTTAAAGATTTTTCAGGAGAATAAGATTGCTTTGCCACAGAAATGGTTTTTCTGCGTTCATTGTAGGTAAGAAAAGTACGCAGATCCTTTGTCGCCTGACTTGAGAGCTTTGTTTCTGAACGATCCACTATATAGTCCGCAATATTTTGCATCGTAGATTCAAGTCGACCGCCAAATGTCTCAATGAATGATCTTTGTTTATAACAGGTCACACGGCTTTTTAAATTTATCAACATGCCGGGAATCGGACAAATCTTAATAGCTTTTCTCACTGCATTAACATCAACAAATAAAATATTTGTATTAGCAGGAAAACAGGAATAAATGCTTCCTTGTTCATTAGGGGCATCTGCTATTTCGCATCTCTTGAAATCAGTATACTCAATATTTGTGATGCAGTATTCATACTCATTCCCATTCTTAACTTCCTTTAAAACATTCATTCCCTCAACAGCAGAAATCATTCGATTACAAGAAGAAAAACCAAAATCCTTATCATTCTTGCAACCAATCCCCATGAAAGCCAACAATCCCGAGTCCACCCCTGCCATTGGATTATTAATTTGGCGGATCAAAATCTTTTTCTTTTGCAACTGATCAAACCAATCAAAAATACCTTCATCTAAAGCAGCCTTCCAGATGACACCATGGCCCCCTGGTTTTAATATAGGCTGCAAGGGAGCGGACACCATCCATTCTCCCTCTGCTGTAACTAAAGGAACAAGGGGCTGTATAAAAAAACGATAATCTTCACGGCGCCGTCCAAACCAATCATTTGATTTGCAAATTTCTAGAATTCGATGATGATTATCTTTTTCATGGGAAGTCATGATCGCCAATGGAACAGCAACCTGCTTACCGAATAGTTTAAAATATAAAAACTCTCGTCCCTGTAAATCGCGAATTAATAACTCTAATAAGGTACGTCCACAAAATTGCAATTGTGCTGCCGGAAGAGGTTCTCCGGTATTTTCATCTTTTAAATTCAGTCGTTCTCCCGCCCCGCCCACAGGATACATTTCAGCGATAGAATGCATGGAATCCAATCCCCAACGGATCGCTTCATTTAATTCCTTACCTTTTTTAGAGATATCTATGCCAGGAGGAATTTCATAATGAACTTTTATGTTATTTACACACTGTTCTTTGGAATGAATGAGTTTTAACACGATTAAATGATACCCAACTATACCACCTAAAGTATCATAAAACTTTTCTATTTCAAGTAATTGCGAAACTAAAATAGTTAAAGATTCTTTTACATTTTTTACTAAATCTAAATCTTTAAAAAAAATTTCTCCTTGTCCAATAACAATCAGTGATTTAATTACCAATTGTCCGGAAAAATCCAGTTTTTCAACGTGTTTTCTGAAATGGGGAAACTTTTTAAAGAATTCGGCAATTTCTGCCCGCTTGCCTAAAATATCCAACTTTTCAGGAACGCTCGATCGTGCTTTTAAAACATTAACAAGATGCTCCAAGGCAACAATTTGATTATTTTTTTCTGAACATTTTTTTTCTTGTTTAGTCATATTTCTTGTCAAACAGTAGAAGTAGTTTTTAAATTTATTTTCCCATAAAACCTTGCTTTACAGCAAAGGTTTTTAAACATTAATGAATTGTTTTGACTATAATACCTAATCAGCGATAAAAGAAATCCCTAGAGAGACTGGTGCTTCCACATCCCTCTGAGGCTGTGAAAAAATAGAGGGTCGGAGCGCTTTTAATATTTTTTGTATCTTTATAAACGCCACCCCCATCCACAACAGTACTAGACGTTGTTGGATAGGGGTGGCGTTTTAAATCTGCGAAAAAATCTTATTAAAATCGCCCCCGAATTCTAATTTTTTCACAGCTTCTCTGGAGCACCGAAAAAGATTTAACTAAATACAATAACCTTTAAGGAGAAACAAATGACAAAAGAAGCAAGCAAAGAAAAAAAACCTTCAGCATTTATGAAGCCTGTACAAGTCAGCGAAACACTTGCAGAAATCGTTGGTGCTGGCCCTATGGCTCGTACTGAAGTAACAAAAAAACTTTGGGAATACATAAAAAAACACAAGCTACAAGCTGATGATAACAAAAGAAATATTAACCCGGATCAAAAGCTTGCACGCGTACTTGGCTCAAACCAGCCAATCGATATGTTCAAAATGACAAGCAAAATCTCTAAGCATCTTAAAGAAGCTGAGCTTGCCGGTTCTCGTTAAATTAATTTGGCGGAGATCCATTAAGAGATTGTGAAAAAATTAGAATTCGGGCGATTTTAAAAGTCCTTTTCGCAGATTTAAAATGCCACCCATCCAATAACGTCTAGCGCCGTTGTCGATAGGGTGGTATTTTTAAAGATGCAAAAAAATATTAAAAACGCTCTGAATCCCTGGTTTTTTACAGCTTTCCAACCGAATCTCCGCCCTATTTAATAGATGGAAGAATACAAGATAAGCTTAATTGCAAGATAATTTATACAGAAATGAATTCAAAAATTTAATAGTATATTTTTTTGAATATCACCAATTTTCTTCCAATTTTATTTTTACCCTGTTACACTCCTCCCTGATAAGGTCAGTTAACAATGTCATAAATAATGAATTTCAACCTAAAAAAATCCGAAAGTCCTTTTCTGTGGGACCTTTTTTGTTTTATTTCCCTTGCAGGCATTTGGCCGCGTTTCATCGAACCCCGCCTAATTTCCACAACCCGCCTCAGTTTAAAAATTGACCGTCTTCCCCAAAATCTAAAAGGATTTAAGATCTTACAAATTAGCGATCTTCATTTCAATCATCAATCTTCTGAAATCTTTTATCATAAATTAGTGAAAAAATGTGAAGCCTTGAAACCGGACATCATCACATTTACAGGGGATTTCCTATGTTATAGCAAACCTGAAGAGATGGATAAGTTAAAATCCTTACTTCAACGCTTCCATGCTCCTTATGGATGCTTTGCTGTGCTTGGAAATCACGACTACGCATCTTTTGTTTCTATTAACAATCAAGGGGATTACGATGTCATTCAACCTCCTACCTCTTCTTCTTTATTTCGCGGTTTGTCCAGGTTAACAAAATCTATCACTATTACAAAGAAAGTGACTGAAGCCGCAGAAAAAACATCCTTTCATCCAGAACTTATGCAAATTTTGATGGAGACGCCTTTTACCGTGCTCCATAACACAACGGCAACAATCCCTGTAAGGGATACCAAAATCAATATTTGCGGACTCGGGGAATATTGTTTAAATAAAGCCAACATGGTAGAAGCTTATAATCATTATGATAAGAATTATCCCGGCATCATTCTTTTACATAATCCCGACGGAGCGCCCCATTTAAAAGATTATCCCGGAGATCTGATTTTATCCGGCCATACCCATGGAGGACAAGTCAATCTCCCTTGGATGTGGAAAAAATTTACCCTTTTGGAAAACATCAATTTCAAAAAAGGCTTAGTGAAAGTTCATAATAAATGGCTTTATATTAATCGAGGGTTGGGCAGTGTGCTTCCCTTTCGTTGGTTTTCACAGCCTGAAATTTTGCTTCTTACTTTGGAACCAGCTTCATGATGAAAAAATTAAAAACTAGCGCAATCCTTCTTGCAGGAGGTACAGGTTCAAGAGTTCAATCTGCTACTCCAAAACAATTTCTTCTCCTCAATCAAAAAATTGTCGCACTTTACAGCTTCGAACTTTTTCTTAGCATTCCTGAAATCGATGAAGTGATTATCATCTGCTCGCCTTGTTTTAGGACTTTATTCGAGACCGATTCCCTTAAACCTGTTTTATTTGCACTGCCCGGCATAAGACGTCAAGATTCACTCTACAATGGACTCCAAATTGCTTCACATGAACTTATCTGTGTTCACGATGCAGCCAGACCAATTATTGATAAAGAAATTATTTTAAAGGTTTTGGAAAATGGCAAGGAATATGGGGCAGCGACTGCAGGAATGCCTTTAAAATTTACCATTAAAGAAAGCAACTCTGAAAATTTTGCTTGCAAGACTCCTGATCGAAATAAATTTTGGGAAATTCAAACGCCCCAAGTACTGCATAGAGATATCCTCAATAAAGGATTTGAGTATGTCAATAAAAATAACATGACGATTACCGACGATACTTCATTGGCCGAACTCATCGGAAAACCTGTCAAACTTGTCGAAGGTTCTCACACTAATCTAAAAATCACTATGCCAAGCGATCTCCTTATTGCCGGTCAACTTCTTCAAGCAAAAAAAAATGAGTGAATCTTCCCATAATTATAAGTTGACAATTGCTTATGACGGCACTCACTATTGCGGCTGGCAAATACAACCGAACGGCCTATCTATTCAAGAAATCATGCAAGAGAAAATTCATTGCATTACAAGGGAAAAAATCACATTAATTGGTTCAGGGCGCACAGATGCAGGCGTCCATGCACTTGGACAAGTAGCAAATTTTCATACTTCTCATCCCCTGAATTTATTCCGCTTTCTAGGCTCTTTAAATTCACTGCTTCCTAAAGACATTCGCCTGCTAAATATTGTAGAAGTTCCCAAAAAATTTCATGCACAATACTCCCCTACAGGTAAAATTTATCATTACCACCTCCATTTGGAACCTGTGATAAATCCATTTACAAGACTTTATAGCCTTCATGTGAAAGAAAAAATTGATTTGATCCTTTTAAAAGAATGTGCCGCCATGTTTCTCGGTACACACGATTTTACTGCATTTTCGAATCAATCACATTTAGGAAGTGCTTCTCGAGATCCCGTCCGAACCATCTATCGCTTGGATATTATAGAACAACCCGGAGGTGTACGCATGGAATTCGAAGGTGATGGTTTTCTATATAAAATGGTAAGGAATATGGTAGGGACGCTTTTGGAAATCGCAATGGGCAAATGGGCAAAAGAAAAATTGCTCGAGATTTTAACTTCTAAAGATAGAAGAAATGCCGGACAGGCAGTCCCTTCGCATGGATTATTTTTGATGAAAGTTTTATATTAAACCTAGAAACGGCAGTTGAAGACGATAAATTGACGCAATCTTTTGAGTTAATTTATCATCTTGAACTACCGTTTCTAGGTTAAAAGCTCTTCAAATGACCGATAATGTGTCACACCGGCTGCAACGAAATCAGGAATTTCAGGATAATTAATTTTACAAATAATTATCGGCTTTGCCCTTGTGCCGAGCAACGCCCTTAATCCCCTTGGAGAATCTTCAAATCCTATCACTTTATCCGAGGGCTTTGCAATTTTATTTATAGCAGTCAGATAACATTCCGGATCCGGCTTAGGCTTAGTATACTGCTCACGCGTAATCCAAATAGGAATGGTATCAAAGATGGCATGTTTTCTTCTGATAATATCGATAAGCTCAATTGGCGAATGCGTCACCACACATCTAGGAATGGATGCCTGTTGGAGGGCATTGAGAATTTTTTCAACTCCGGGCATCAACTCCACAGCCCCTTCATTTAAAAGATCCATCATCGCTTGTTTTTTTTCAGCGTAAAGAATTTTCCATGAAGCTTCTTGCGCTTTTAAATGAGGATATAATTCGTAAAGTTTGTCGCCTAATCCGTCGCCATGGTAATGGGCAATTTTACAATACTCTTCAAAACTTAAATCTAAGGTTACTCCCCTTTGAGCACACATCCTTTGATAAGCCTGATAATGAATTTCTTCCGTATTAACAAGTAAACCGTCAAAATCAAAGAGAAATAATTGATAATCATGGATCCACTGCATATCTTGATACCCTACTGTAGTGCTTAGAACTCATTTAGGTATAGATACTAAACGAGTTCTTCGCAAGCCACTCTACCATCTTATTACATTATATTGTAGAATAAACTAATGAAAAATATATGCCATAATTCAGAGAGAATGCACGCTTTTAAAACCCCTCACTGTCTACTCCTACTTTTATGTTGTTTCAGTTGTTCTTCATCAGAAGAACAACTGAAAGATCATTTTAACCGGAGAAACCAAAAAGGAGAATATATTTATCGGAAAAATAATGAATCCTTTGCCTTCATTGACGCGCCGGAAAAAAATAAACCTAATAGTTATCCCTGGGACAGGAGCTTAACTAACAATAACCCTAAGATCTCTAAGGAATTTTTTAGATGCAAAGGCAGCAGCTTAAATCCAAGTCATACAGTCCAATTAAAAACGGAGACTCTACAACAATACGATTGCAATGGATCTGTCAAGCACAGTCTTCCCTTAAAAGATGGAAAAGAATTTGTTTATCCTATTTTGATTGAGCTGCTCAACCATATTCAGGAGATTACAGCAAGACCTATAGTCATCACAAGCGGGCATCGCTGCCCCGAGCATAATACTTATGCCGACCCTTCTCCCTCTAATCGCTACTCCAAACATATGATCGGGGCTGAGGTTTCTTTTTACGTACAAGGATTGGAAGAATACCCTGAGAAAATTGTAACAATTATTCAGAATTTCTATAAAAATGATCATCTATTCGAAGGAAATCAGGATTACATTGAATTCCAACGTTATACAAAAAAAGATACCAATACTATAATAGAGCCTTGGTTTAACAAAGAAATATTTGTAAAAATCTATAAAAAAAATGAAGGGCGTAACTTTGACAATCGCCATCCCTAC
>Ga0206928_1086_pt1 | contig 24498 bp, 29 predicted proteins | sample Alteio_BWOrgHeat_21_FD_152941 | JGI IMG/M metagenome (GOLD analysis project Ga0206928, IMG submission 152941) | Enriched cells from forest soil in Barre Woods Harvard Forest LTER site, Petersham, Massachusetts, United States -... | ecosystem: Environmental > Terrestrial > Soil > Temperate forest >... | reverse complement strand
CGAGAACGCGCGCCAGGCGATGCAGCGCGCGGGTGATAAGGCGATCGACCGCAAACGCCGTCTGGGCCAATACTGGGTCGTTTGGGATGGCGAAAAACCGGTGAAGGTCTATCCGGAAAATACCGTGGACGCCGCCGCCGAATGAGCCGCTCCTTCGGCATTGCGCCGACGCTCGACGAAATCGAAACCATAGCCCGTGACGCGCTCGACCGGCTGCCCCAGCCATTTGCCGGGCACCTGGAAGGCGTTCTGTTGCGTGTCGAAGACTTCGCTTCTGAAGCGCTGCTAGACCAGATGGGGATCGAGGATCCGTTCGAGCTTACAGGATTGTATAGTGGCCGTCCGGCTGAGCTGGAAGCGATGACCGGCGACCTGCCGCCGATGATCCATCTGTTCCGCCGGCCGATCCTCGACGAATGGGCGGATGGCGAGGTCGGGCTGGAAGACCTGGTCATCCATGTCGTCATCCATGAGGCTGGGCATCATTTCGGCCTGTCGGACGACGACATGGAATGGCTCGAGGACGAGCTGAAAAAGCCTATTTGACGTGGGCTGAAATCCAGTCGCCGATGGTCTTCAAGGCGACCGGTGAAACGGTCTCCTCGATCGTGCTGTATTCGCTGAACGCGCCCGTCTTTGTATCCTGGAACAGGTGGTTGAGGCCCGGCAATTCGGTCACGGTGACATCCTTGTCGGCCTTCAGCGCCGCCTTGATCGCCGCCAGGTTCTCCTTGGGCTCGACCTGCAGGTCCAGCGACCCGCCCAGCGCGAGCAAAGGCACGCGGACTTTTTGCAGCGCCGGCGCCGGATCGTAGCGCAGGAAGCTGTACATCCACGGGCTGGTCAATTCGGCAATGCTGCGATCGGCGACGTCCTGTTTGAGCTGGCCGGCGGCGACGGCCTTGGCAGCGACCGCTTCGAGCCTGGCCTTGGCGTCGGCGGCATCGCTTGACGCCTCGATGATGGCGAAGGCCTGGGCGCGCTGCGCGTGGCCAAGGGCTATGGTCGCTTCCGGCACGCCCTCGGCACGGGCGATCAGGTCGCCTTGCACCAGCAGGACGCGGTCGCCGCGCACGCCGGGACCGGACATCAGCACCACGAAGCTGACGCCGGAGTCAGCCGCGGCGACGGCGGGCGCGATCAGGCCGCCTTCGGAGTGGCCGACCAGGCCAATATGTTTCGCATCGACATCGGTGCGCGTCTTCAGATAGGCGACCGCCGCGTCGGCGTCGGAAATGAAATCGGCAGAGGTCGCCGCGGCATAGCTGCCCGTCGATTCGCCGACGCCGCGCTTGTCGTAGCGGAGGACGGCCAGACCCTGGCGGTTGAGATAGTCGGCGATGACCAGGAAGATCTTGTGATTGAAGACGTTCTCGTCGCGCGTATTGGGGCCCGACCCGGAAATCAGCACGACCGTCGGGAAGGGGCCTGGGCCCGCCGGCTTGGACAGGGTGCCCTTGAGCGTCACGCCGGCGGCCGCCGCGTTGGCAAAAGCGACGGCTTCATTGACGTAGGGCAGGGGGCCTTTGTCGATGGCGTCTTCCTGGGGGCGCTTTTGCACCGCCATGTCGGCGGCGGTGGCGCGATGCAGGTCGAGCGCGATCGATTGGCCCTGGCTCCAGGTGCCGGTCCACTGCGTCTTGGCGTCGTCCCAGGCACCGTCATAGCTGCCATTGACCTGGGGCACGGTGAATTTCAGGTGGTTGGGCGTGGCGTCGACCGTGCCGATGGGAATCTTGACGTCGCCCTGGTCGACGCTTTCCATGACGCCGCCCAGCTTGCCGTCGGCGCCCTTGGCCAGGTGGATGACGACGTGCAGTTGGCCGGCGATGACGCCCGCCCAATCGCCGGCGGCGTCTTCGGCGCGCGCGGCGCCCCCCGCCAGCAGCGCCAGGGCGGCGGCCGCGAACATCAGCTTTTTCATGGTGTTCCCCTCTCCATTCATTCGGTATTTCGCAAAATAGCGAATGGATCGGATATTGTCAACCGCTCAGGTTGTGGGTTCGCGCCCCTTTACGCCCTTGACCGCGAAGATCAGGCTGAACCGCGCCAGGGCGGCGTCGATGATGACCAGCAGAAGCAGCACCGCATAGACCCAGTTGCCCAGCACGTCGTGCATGCCGGTGTGGCTGGTCATGCCCAGCACGACACCATTCGGTCCGGACCACAGGCCGACAAGGCCGGGTTTGACCAGCTTGACCAGGATGCAGACGACGGCCGCCAGCATGGTCGCCGAGAAGATGACAAAGCCGATCAGGCCCAGCATGGCGACCAGGCTGCGGCCGGCGAAGTCGAACAGGACCCGCGCCATGGCCAGGCTGCGGCGGCTGTCCAGGGCCTGGGTCAAGGCGTAGTCGTCGAGGAAGGCGCGGGCATAGGCTTCGGCGCGGCCAAACCCGGCCAGGGCCGAGGTCGAGGTCAGGCCGGCGTCCAGCCGTTCTTCGAGGTGGCCACGCGTCTCGCCGATGATGTCGGCGCGTTCGTCTTCGGGCAGGCGCAGCAGGGCCTGGTCGAGCCGGTCCAGCCAGGCGTCTATATCGGTGTAGTCGGTCATTTTGCTCCCCTCCGCAGAAAGGCGTTCAGCCGCCCCGTCATATCGAGCCAGATGTCGCTTTGCGCCTTGAGCTCAGCCGCGCCCTCGGGCGTCAGCCGGTAATATTTGCGTGGATGACTGGCCTCGGCCTCGTGGCGCCATTCGGCGACGATCAACCCGCCTTTTTCCAGCCGGTGCAGCAGCGGATAGAGTGTGCCTTCCGCCAGGTCGAGCCCCGCCCGGGTCCGTAATCCATCCAGGATGCGCAGGCCGTATTCAGCGCCGTCCTCGAGCAGGCTCATCAGGGCCAGCTCGATCACCCCCTTGTACATCTGGGTGCGGCGTGTATCGGGTGATTTATCCGCGGCGGGCGGCATGACGTCCTTTCAAGACCATATGCTTTGTAATACAAGATATGCCGAACCGAAATTTGATGCAATGGCAATATGAGGCGCATCGCGGTTAATAGAAAATTATGAGGATTTGAGCGAAATTGCTCACAACAATTTTGGGTTGTGAGCTGCAATGTCGTCCATGGCGCGTATATCCGATGATACTGACGCGCGGGGCGCCCGGTCGGGCGTTTCCAGGCGCGCCGTCGCCATCTACGCGTCTGGCGTCCTCTTGCTGCTGGGGCTCGTTGAATTGCAACCCCGGACCGGCGCCGACGCGGCCGTCCTGGTGTCGCCCTGGTCGCCCGCGTCCGCCGCCGCCGCGGTCATTGCGGGCGCGGATGGCGATATCGTCAGCGCGACGCGCTGGCCGTTCATCATTATCGCCCATCCGCGCTCGTCCCAATTCGCCGCGGCCGCCTATGCCAGGGGCGCCTGGTTTGTCTTCGATGCCGGCGTGCTTGCCGGCTGTCGTCTCAAAAACGCCCGGTAAGCCAGAGCCTTCAGCAACCCAAAGCCCTCAGTAGTACGGAGTATATTCATGGACGCCCTGATGACCTTACGTGGCCGTTTCGGTTTGGCCCTGGTCGGTTTTCTCTGGTTCAATGTGGCGCTCCTGCCCGTCATCGGCCTGGCGACGGGCGGGCGGTTGGACGGGCTGCTGATCCTGGCGGGCGTGGCGATTGCCGGCGGCGCGACCATGGTCTGGTCGCGGGATCGCACGGGGCGGGCCAGCCGGGTGGTAACCTCGATGGCGCTGGCCGGATTGATCGCCCTGATGGTCTATGCCCTGCGCGACAGCGCCTACCAGATCGACGTCCATATGTATTTCTTCGCCGGCCTGGCCCTGATTGCCGGTTGGTGCGACTGGCGCGCGCTGCTGGCCTATTCCGGCCTGGTTGCGGTTCATCACCTGGCGCTTGACGTTCTCATGCCGACCGCCGTCTTCCCGTCGGCCCATCTCGATCTCGGCCGGGTGGCCTTGCACGCTGTGATCATCGTCCTGCAGACGGCCTTGCTCTACTGGCTGGTCCAGCGCCTGGAAGCCATGTTCCTGGCGTCGGACCACGCCGTGTCGACAGCGCGCAGCGCCGAGGCCCAGGCGCAAAGCCTGCTGGCCCAGCAACAGGCGCAAAAGAGCGAGGAAATGTCCAAGCTGGCGCGCCGCGACGCCCTGGCCGAAGGCTTTATTGCCCGTATGTCGGCCGTAGCGCACCGTTTCCGCGAGTTTTCCGGCGACGTGTCGACCGCCGCCAAGGGCCTGGCCAGCAGCGTCAACGAGACCGGGGCGCGGACGCGTTCGGCCGGCGCCGCGGTCGAAGAGGCGTCGAACAACGTCTCGACGGTGGCCGCGGGGGCCGAGGAGTTGTCGGCGTCGATCGACGAGATCAATTCGCGCGTGGCCCATTCGGTTCAGGTGGCGATGAGCGCAACCGACGAGGCGACCGCGACCCAGGCCAGTGTCACCCAACTGGACGCAGCGGCGCAGAAGATCGGTGACGTTATCGAACTGATCCGCGCCATCGCCGCCCAGACCAACCTGCTGGCCCTGAACGCGACCATCGAGGCGGCCCGGGCGGGCGATGCCGGGCGCGGCTTTGCGATCGTGGCCTCGGAAGTCAAGCAACTGGCGTCGCAGACCTCACGGGCGACCGACGAGATCGCCGCGGCGATCGGCGACATCCAGGCCTCGACGCGCGGCACGGTCGAATCGATCGAACGCATCACCTCGACCCTTGACGTCGTCCGCCAGACGACCCAGGCGATCGCCGAAGCCATGGACCAGCAAAGCAACGCAACGCGCGAGATCGCGGCCAATACCCAGAACGTCGCCGCCGGCACCCAGGACGTGTCGCGGACGATCGCCTATGTCTCGGAAACGGCCGGCCACACCGGCGCGGCGTCAGACCGGCTGATGGCCCTGTCAGACGACCTGTCGCACAAGTCGGCGGACCTGCAGAAGGAGGTCGAAACCTTTATCGGCGAACTGCGCGCGGCTTAAAGCCTCGCCCCAAACGCAGTCTCGGATAAAGGTGAGGCGTCTTCACTCGGTTGGGCTGTTGACGAACAGGCGGCCTTTTTCACCGAAGGCGACGATGCCCAGTGAAGCCAGGCCGCAGACGCCGGCCGTCACGGGCAGAAGGCCGACATGGCCGGTCCAGAACTGGCCCATGATCGAAGCGACGACCGTGCCGATCAGGGTGCTGCCGACGGCCTGGATCGAGGCGGCGGTGCCGGCGACGTGGCCGACCTTTTCCATGGCTATGGCCGAGAAGTTGGACGAGGTCAGGCTCATGCAGCCCATGGTCAGGGCTTGCAGGACCATGAAGCTGGTGACGCTTTCGTGGACGGCGATCGCCCACAGCAGGTGCAGGCCGGAAATGGCGATAAAGCTGCAGAGCGCGGTATGCGAGATGCGCTTCAGGCCCAGGCGTTCGACCAGCGAGGCATTGAGCATCGAGCCCAGGCCCATGGTGGCGGCGCAGGCGGCGAAGACCGGCGCCATCAGGGTTGGCTTGTGAAAGACGTCCTGGAAGATCTGCGGCATCAGCGAGACATAGGTCATCAGCGAGCCGAACAGCAGGCCCATGGCGATGGTGTAGAACAGCGACGACGGCTCGGTGACCACGAAGAAGGCGACGCGGCGCAGGTGGCCGAGATCCGGTTTGAAGCGCAAGGCCTCGGGATGGGTTTCCGGCAGGCGCAGCGCTACCCAGGTGCCGACCACGGCGGCATAGCCGGCCAGGCACAGGAAGATGGCCGGCCAGGGCAGGGCGATCAGGATCAATTGCCCGATCGACGGGGCGACGATCGGGGCGATCAGGAAGATGACGTAGCTGATCGAAATGACCTTGGCCATGCGCGGTCCGGCATAGCGGTCGCGTACGATCGAACGGGTGATGACGTTGGAGGTGGCCGCAGCCCCGCCCTGGAAGACGCGCACCAGCAGGAGCAGCGCGAAGCTGGGCGTCGCCGCCGCGATCAGGCTGAAGACGAGATAGAGCGCGACACCGCACAGCAGGACGCGCTTGCGGCCCAGCCAGTCCGACAGCGTGCCGACGATCAGTTGCCCGGCGCCCATGCCCAGGAAGTAGGCCGAGATGATCCATTGCAGGTGGTTGGTCACCCGCACGTGCAGGTCCGTGCCGATGGTCGGCAGGGCGGGCAGCATGGTGTCGATACCAAGCGCCCCGACCGCCATCAGGGCGGCGATCATGGCGATGAACTCGGCGAAGCTTGGGCCGGATTTTACATAGGGTTCGGACGGGGCCAGCATGGGTCCGGCTATAGGCCGTTTCGTTTGCGGATGCGAGACAAAAGGGCCTGAGGATAAAGGAAGTGATGGGCCGCGAGTAAAAGGGTTTAGTGCTTCACTTCCCAAATGCCGGAAATGATGCGTATCAAATCTTTTCGTTCGCCCGTGTACGCCGGTCTTCGATCAGTTGGCCGGCGCCGAGGATATCGTGTTCGTGCACCGGATCGCGTTCGGTTTCAGCCAGGGCATCGCGTTCCCAGGCCTGCATGGCGGGCAGGGCCAGCAGGCGATCGACATAGGCCCGCGACGGTTCCGACAGGTCGAAACCCACGCCGTAGGTCTGGATGCGAAAGGCGACCGGGCAGAAGAAGGCATCGACTGCGGTGAAAGCGTCGCCGGCCAGGAAAGCGCCGCCGAAATTGGTCAGCCCGTGAGACCACAGGTCGTCGAGCCGCGCCAGGTCGCGCAACAGGGCCGGGGGCGTGTCGTTCAGCTTGATGCGCACGCCCACACTCATCGAACAGGCCGAGCGCAGGGCGGTGAAACCGGAATGCATCTCCGCCGCCGCCGAACGGGCATAGGCGCGCGCCGGGCGCAGCGCCGGCCAGACGGCGGGATGGTCTTCGAAGACATATTCGGCGATGGCCAGCGAGTCCCACACCGTGGTCTGGCCGTCGACCAGGCACGGGACGAGGGCGGACGGCGAAAAGTTCCTGAAGCTTGAATTGTCCGTGCCGAAGACATGCCGGTGCTCGGTGAAGGCAATGCCGAGCTGCGTTAGCAACGCCCACGGCCGCAGCGACCACGAGGAATAGTTCTTGTTGGCGATATGCAGGTCGTACATGGGGAGTCTCCGGGCAAGAAAGCTCCCCACCATCATAAAAACCGAATAAAATCACCAGAGGGAATTCTTGCCAAGGGGCAGCGCGGTTCAGCCAAAATGAAACGCGCTGACCGCGATGCCGGTCGGGCCCAGGCTGTCCTCGTGATAAGGCATGGAGAAGGCGTCGTCACCGGCGGCGCCGGCCGCCACCATCAGCGGCAGCAGGTGCTCCTCGCGCGGATGGCAGATGCGGGCATTGGGCGCCGTTTCCCATTCGGTCAGACGGTTGCGGTCTCCCTGCGATACCTCTTGCAGCCAGGCGTCGAAATCATGCGATACGTGGCGTATCTCACCGCCCGTTTCGCGTTGCATCAGGCGGCGCAGGTTGTGGAAACTCAAGCCGCTGCCGATGATCAACACGCCTTCGTCGCGCAGGGGCGCCAGGGCGCGACCCAGGGCCAGGTGTTCGTCCGGATCGAGTCCTTGTTTCAGGGAAAGCTGAATCGTCGGGATGCCGGCATCGGGAAAGGCCAGCAGCATCGGAATGAAGACGCCGTGATCGTAGTCGCGCGCGGAATCGCCGGCCGTGGCGATACCGGCCTCGCCGGCCAACGCCCGAACACGGGCGGCCAGGTCGGGCGATCCTGGCGCCGGCCATTTCAGCTGGTAGGTGTGCTCCGGAAAGCCGTAATAGTCGAAGAGCAGCTCGGGCGCCGGCTTGGTCTGGACCGTGAAGACCGGTTCTTCCCAATGCGCCGAAATGATCAGCAAGGCCTTGGGGCGCGCGGGTAACAGTTCCGGGATTTGCGACAGGTAAGCGCCCATCGGGTCCCACATGCCCCGTGGGTTCCAGTCCATGAAGAAGCAGGGGCCGCCGCCGTGCGGCAGGTAGATGGCGGGCAGGCGGGCGGCTTCGGTCATTGAAGAGTCTCTATTACGGGTAAAGCTCGGCGCCGATCTCGAGCTGGATATCGTCGCCGATAAAGGGTTCGTACTTGGACACGCCGAAATCGCCGCGGCCGATATGCGTCGTCGCCGTAAAGCCGTAGCCCGTCTTGAAGATCGCCGGGTTGAAGGCCTTCTTGGTGAAGGTGACGGCCAGGACGACGCTTTTGGTCACGCCGTGGATGGTCAGGTCGCCGGTGACATTGGCGGTGGTATCACCGGTCATTTCGATCTTCGTCGATTTGAACGTCGCCTTGGGGAACTGGGCGACGTCGAAATAGGCCGTGCCTTTGAGCTGGGTATCGAAATCGGGAAGCCCGGTCGTCAGGCTGTTCATGTCGAGCGTGATGTCGACAATATCCTTGGTCGGATCGCCGCTGTCGAGTAGCACGGTGCCCGTGGCGCCCATGATCTTGCCGGGCGGCTGCGTCATGCCGAAGTGGTTGTAGCGGAACAGGACGTAGGTGTGGTCGGGTTCGAACTTCAGCGTATCGGCCGCGAAAGCCGGCGTCGTGGCGAGGCTAAGACCGATAACGAAAGCGATGGATTTCCACATGAGCGACTCCCGGCGAGGATAGACCTAAGCCTAGTCTATCCCCCGCCGGTCGCAACGCGTTTAAATTACGGATGGGCTTCCGCTTCGATCGACAGGTCGATCTGGTCCGACACGGCCGGAACATAGGCGCCGATGCCGAAGTCCGAGCGGTTGATCTTGCCCGTGGCGGTGAAGCCGACGGTATCCTTGCCCATTTCCTTGCCGACCTGGTTCAGCTTGACGTCGAGCGTGACGGGCTTGGTGACGCCGTGGATGGTCAGGTCGCCGGTCACCTTGGCGGTGTCCTTGCCGGTCACGTCGACCTTGGTCGACTTGAAGGTGGCGTTCGGATACTTGGCGGCGTCGAACCAGTTGGCTTCCTGGAATTCCTTGTCGAGCGCCGGCACGCCGGTGTTGACGCCGGCGATGGCGAAGGACACGTTGACCGAGCTCTTGGCCGGAGCGGCCTGGTCGAGCGTCACCGAACCCTCAGCGTTCATGAACTTGCCCGACGGATGCGAGAAGCCGAAGTGGGTCCACTGGAAGGTCACCGAGGTATGGCTCGGCTCCAGCTTGTAAGTGTCGGCGGCAAAGGCGGGGGCGGTGGCGCCCAGGGCCAGGGCGACCGTGGCGGCGGCGAGGAAGGAACGAATCATGACAGCTCTCTCAGTCAGGGTTGAAGCGTAATCGTAACAATAGCGATTACAAATCGCATTTCAAGGCCGCGCCCTCAATTTTTCCGCCTGCCGGGCCGGTGCCAGGGGACCGTTCCGGAGCTTTTCCAGGGTTTAGTGCCGTGCGGCGGAATAGGGGTTCAATGCGGTATTTCGGGGGCGACCCTGCTCAACGTCAAGTAAGGATGCAATCTATTTTAGAGCGTCATCCCAAAAAGGGGGGGCACTTTTTGGATAAAGATGATGCAGAACAAATAGCTGGAGCGCCGATTTGGTTTTACCAAATCGCCTGGCGTTCTAGCGACTTGTTTCGCGGCCGTCCCTGGCGCAGGATGGGGGCCTGTCCTGAGGGGGAAATCATGATCCGGATACTGTGTGTAGCGGCTCTGGCCGCCTGTCTGCCGATGACGCCGTCCCTGGCGCAAACGGCTGTTTCGGCCGCGGCTCCGGATATCGTGGTGGTGCCGTGTCGCACGCACGACGCGGACCGGGAAAAGGCCGACGCCACCCTGCGCGACAAGGCTTTCGGCCTGATGCAGGCGCACGACCTGGGCGCGCTGACCAAGTTGCTTCCGGACCTGGATGCGGCGCTGACCCGGGCGCCGAATGTCGCGCCCGCGGTCGAGCAGTGCGGCGACAAGCTCAACATCTATTCCCGGAACCTGGCGGACTATACGGTCGTCACCTCGGCGGTCATGGCGCAAAAGCGCCCGGGCGTGACGGGGACCGTGATGCTGATGCCCTTGCCCTATGCGCGCATCGCCTGGGAGATCGGCTGGGTCTATTATGAGCAGCACGATTTGACCAAGGCGATCGCGGCGTTCGAAAAGGGCCTGCCTAACGACCCGCAGGATACCGTCCTGGCGGGGGAATATGCCAACGCGCTCGAACAGGACGGGCAAAACGCCAAGGCCCTGGCTTTTGTCAACGCGTTCATCGCCGCCAATCCGAACCTGGCCGACAGCGAGCACGCCGTGATGCTGCGCCGGCGCGGCTACGCCCTGGGGGAACTGGGGCACTATGACGACGCGATCGCCGCCTATAACGAGTCGCTGAAATATGTGCCGAACAATGCCATGGCGCTGAACGAAATTACCTACAACAAACAACAAAAGGCCTTGCACGCGAAGTAGCGGCCTCCGATATGCGGGGCGGCAATTTGCCGTATTTCGCCCATACCGACTTCGACACAGAGAGGTTCTTCCCATGTCCACCGAAACGCTGACCCGTTACGACATGTATCATGCCGCTATTCCCGGCAGCCTGCGCACCCTGAGCAACCTGCGCGGCCTGATCGAAAAGGCCGAAGCCTGGGCCAAGGAAAAGAACGTCGACGAATCGGTGGTGCTCAACGCCCGCCTGGCGCTCGACATGTTCCCCTTTGTCCGCCAGGTGCAGATCGCCACCGACACCGCCAAGGGCATGGCCGCGCGCCTGGCCGGCGTCGAGGTGCCGAGCTATGAGGACGCGGAAAAGTCCTTCGCCGATCTTTACGACCGGATCGACAAGACCATCGCCTTCATCAAGGACTTCAAGGCCGAGCAGTTCGACGGCGCCGAAAACCGCGAGATCGTCCTGACCTTCCGCGGCAACTCGACGCACTTCACCGGCCTGACCTTCCTGACGGTGCGCGCCCTGCCGAACCTCTATTTCCACACGACGGCGGCCTATGCCATTCTGCGCCACAGCGGCGTGCCGGTCGGCAAGAACGACTTCCTGGGTCCTAACCCTCAATAGGTCGAAATGGAGAACGGCTTCAAAGCGTCGAGATAGTCTTCAAGGCGCACAAGCCCGACACACGGATAGGCCCCGGCTCTCAAGCCGGGGTCTTTTTCGTAAAGGCGCCGGGCCAGCAGGATGGCGGGGATGGTCGGGATTTGCGGCCCGTCGCCGGCTTCGGCGACAATGAACCAGGTCCTGGTCAGTGGCCGGCCGTCATGCCCGGTGCCGCCCAGGATCATGTGCATGCCACCGGCGGAACTGCCGAAGACATTGAACAGGTCGCTGGCCTTAAGCAGCGGGCCGGCAAAGCGTGGCAGGTCGAGCGGCAGGCCCAGCCGCACCAGGCCGGCCAGGCCCCACAGGCCGAAATGCAGCAGGGGCAGGTCCATGCCCGCGCCGAAGCGGATGTCTTTCAGGCCATAGGCTTCAGGCAACAGGTCGAGGTCGGGAATGTCGCAATTGGCGAACCAGCGCCGGCCAAGCTTGGGATAGACCTGGCTGCGGTTGTCCATCCAGCCATAGGCGTGCGGATGACCGGCGAAGGACACAAGCCGCCGGCCGGTGTAGGACAGGATACCGCGTGTCGTTGCCAGGCCACGCTCGGCCTTTTGGCCCGGACTGATACCGAAATCGGCGCGGTCGAGCGTTCCGAATTCGGGTCTGAAGTGTTCGATCACCGCCGAGGACAGGCCGGGCACCGTCGAGGCGCCGCTGATCGCCGTTACGCCGGCGGCCCGGGCTTCGGCGTCCAGGTGGCGGAAGTCGCGGACGAAGGCCCGGCCGTCGGCCAGGTCGACATAGGATACACCGGCCCGGATGCAGGTCTGGGCCACGGCGTAGTCGGCGCCCTGGAACGGGCCCGAGGTGTGGACGACGACCGACGGCCTTTCATGGGCGAGGCAGGCGTCGAGATCGCGATGGATGTCGACCGTGGCGGCGCGGGCGAGGGGCAGGCTGGCCGCCAGGGTTTCGGCCTTGCTGCGGTCGCGGCCGGCGACGATGACCGGCACGCCCATCCGGCTCAACGCCGTGGCGATGCGTTTGCCGAAATTGCCGTAGCCACCGAGGATGAGGACGGGCGCGTCAGGGTTCTTCGGCAACCGCGACCTCCGTCACCGTAAACGTGCCGCCATAGCTGTAGAGCTGGCCGAACACAGGATGGCGCAGGGCCATGAACATGGCGAAGCTGTCTTCGCCGGTCGCCTCTTCCCAGGCCTCGCCGCGGCCGACGATCAACCCCAAGCCGGGCAGGGGGAGGTCGAGGCCAAACAGCCGCCAGACATAGCCCTTATGGCCGAGGACGACCCGGTTGTTTTCGAAGCGGTAGCTGCAACGCCAGCCGATGCCGCTGCGCATGACCTCGATGACGTCGTGCGGCCCTTTTGCCACCAGTTCGGAACGGAACTGGTAGCTTTTCCGGCCCGGAAAACGGAATTGCCGGTTGAACACAAAAGCATTCCCCTCCGGTTGCGACAGGAATTGCACCGTGCAGGGAACGGCGTTGCCGGCCCATGGCGTCAGCAGGCCCATGACCGCCATCAGGGGCGCCAGTGGTTTCAGCAGCGGATGGATGTGGACGTCGAGATGGCCTTCGACGGTGACGCGGTCGTGGCTCCGCGGCCGGTTGGCGTAGTGGGTGCGCATCACGGCGGGCAGCTGTTGCCATTGATCGGCGAACACGTCTGCAAAGATGGGCTCGGTCATATCCGTGTCTTTCCGCGCAGCCGCAGCATCAGGTTTCGCATCGCCACCATCCCCGGATAGAGCAGGGTGAGCACCGCCTTGTGGCGGAACAAGGCGACGTTCAGCCGGTTGAGCCAGCCGCTGTCCGAACCCAGCAGGGCCAGCAGGTGCAGGGCATCCTTGCCGTGATACAGCCGGCCTTCGAAACGGGCGACGATGCCGGTATTCAGGTCGAAGCCACGGGCTTCGATGGCCGTCATCAGTTCAGTACCCGCGATTTCGCGGGCATTGACGATATGCAACTCGCCGACGTTTTGCCGCAGCCGGTACATCTTCGCGCCGGCCGTGCAGAACGGGCAATCGCCGTCATAGACCAACCAGAGTGCGTTCGGCGAATTGCTCATGCGGGATCAAGGGTTTAGGGTATCCGAACTTGGCACGCGGCGGGCGGGGGAGCAATGGCCTATCTGATCGTGAAGTGGCTGCATATCCTGTCGTCGACCGTGCTGTTCGGCACGGGGATCGGCAGCGCGTTCTGGATGTTCGTCGCCAACCGGTCGCGCAACGTCGCCGCCATTGCCTTTGCCTGCCGGACCGTGGTGCTGGCCGACTGGCTGTTCACCACGCCAGCGGTAATTTTTCAGCCGCTGAGCGGTCTTTATCTCGTCCATGCCGCCAATTATCACCTGACCCAGCCGTGGCTGGTGGCGGCGATCGCGCTTTATCTCTTCGCCGGCGCCTGCTGGGTGCCGGTGGTGTGGATCCAGCTGAAGATGAAGCGCCTGGCCGAGGCGGCGTTGATCGCGGGCGAAGACCTGCCGGCGGCCTACTGGCGCTACGACCGCTGGTGGATCGGCCTGGGCGCCCTGGCCTTTCCCGCCGTTGTGGTCATCTTCTGGCTGATGGTCTTCACGCCCGGATAGAGATGTGGTCCATATGGCAATTTGTCTTACGCCGGCCTATGTCGGAGGCAGCAAACACGGAGCATGGCGATGATTATTCTGCATACCTGGGGCACCCCGAACGGCCGCAAGGCATCCATCATGCTCGAGGAACTGGGCGTGCCCTATGCGGTCCGGCCGGTCAATATCGGCAAGGACGAGCAGTTCGAAGCCGACTATCTGAAGATTTCGCCGAACAACAAAATCCCGGCCATCACCGACGAGGACGGTCCTAGCGGTCCGCTCAGCCTGTTCGAATCGGGCGCCATCCTGATCTATCTCGCCGACAAGTACGGCCGGTTCCTGGCGAAGGACGGCAATGATCGTTACACGGCAATCCAGTGGCTGATGTGGCAGATGGGCGGGCTGGGGCCGATGTTCGGGCAACTCGGCTGGTTCGCCGTGTCGGCGCCGCACAAGGACGAGCTGGCGCTGAACCGCTATCAAAAGGAATGCGAGCGCCTGCTCAATGTCATGGAGACGCGGTTGGGCGAGGCCGAGCATCTGGCCGGCGACTATTCGATCGCCGACATCGCCGTCTATCCGTGGATCGCGCAATACCGTGTGCGGGTGAAGGACTATATCGAACCGATGCTGGCCGTGCGGCCGAACGTGACGAAATGGCTGAACCATGTCGGCGACCGCGAGGGCGTCAAGCGCGGAATGACCATCCCGCAGGTCTAAGCTTCAATTCGCTGGCGCCCAGAAAAGAAAGGGCTTGTTCGCGTTCGTATTCAGAAGGGCGCCGAACAGGATCGGTTCGAGATTTTCGACATAAAGGAGAAGGTAGTCGGCGTGGTCACTATCGCCCTCAGCCTGCGTCCTTCCATTCGTGGGAGTGTGTATTTCCGATCCCAGGCATAAACCTGATCGGGCAATTTGATCAGGATGGTATCTTCGGCAGTACCGGTGTTCTGAAAATCCGGTCGGGGCTCCATGTGCAAGATACAGTTTACGGTGCCGTCTTCATTGCACAGGATGTCGATGATACCGCCATTGTCGAGAAATAGGCTGACTGCGGCGTCATGGTACAGAGCGCGATCAATGGTTCGCCCTTGGTGCGGTTGTGCGATAGTGCCGCGCGTCTTCGCGGCGGCGATGGCTTCGCTGGGAGAATAATAGGATGCGTCTCGCCAGGGTAAAGCGCTGGCCACAATTTCCTGCATTAAGCTTCCACCCGGATCGGTGGCATTAATGCGCGCCCAATGGCGCGTCGTTAGTTTGGTAGAACGAGTCTATCACACCTGCGGACGCTTTGCATCCTTGCGGCGCACATAGATCACCTTGTGCACGCGGGCGACGACCAGGCCGTCGCTGTCGACGATATCGACATCGTATTCCGGCTCGTACTTGCCCTTGGCGTCGGTCTCGGCTTTGACGCGGGCGATCTCTTCGGGCGACAGCTGAAAGACCGCGCGGACCGTCTTGCGCCCGGGTTTCAGGAACTGGATCGTCGCCGCCTTGTCCCAGACGATGTAATCCTTGCCCAGGTTGGTCATCAGGATGGCGACGAAGAACGGGTCGCACATCATATAGAGCGCACCGCCGAACTGGGTGCCGAAGACGTTCTTGTTCCACCAGCGCAGCTTCATTTCCACGACGATGCGCGTGAAATCGGCGGCGATATCCTTGACCCGGATGCCGGCGCCGATCATCGGCGGGTAGAAATTGATCAGCTTGAATCGGGTGGTGGCGTCCATTGGGTTGCACTGCACCGGTTCCGTATCGGAAAGGCAAGGCCAAATAAGATTCCTGGTGCGCGTAACCCCGGCTTGGTCTGTGGCGTAACTATGATAGGCTCGGTTGAAAGGGAGGGGAGACATGACGGCAGACAGTCCGGCCATCGAAGCGACGGCGCGCGCCCCGGTCGACGATCGCAAATCCGTTCATCCCTTGTGGCTGCGGCTGATGCACTGGGCCAATGCCCTGGCTGTCATCCTGATGATCATGTCCGGCTGGCAGATCTATGACGCCACCAATTTCCTGCATCTGAGCACGCCCGTGTGGACCGACCATGGCCTGGTTTGGGCGACCGGCATTGCCCGGCGTTATACCTTGGGCGGTTGGCTGGGCGGGGGTATTCAATGGCACTTCATGGCCATGTGGATCCTGGTGATCAATGCCGTTCTGTACGCCGTCATCAGTATCGTCACGCGACGCTTCGTGCCGCAATTCCTGCCCCTTTCGATCCCAGGCATCTTCAAGGACCTGAAGGCGGCCCTGACCGGCCATCTCAGCCACGCCGACATCCGCCACTACAACTATGTGCAAAAGGCGGCCTATCTGTTCGCCATGGCCGACATAGTCGTCCTGGTCATATCGGGCTGCGCCCTGTGGAAGTCGGTGCAGTTCGCCTGGGCGCGGGTCCTGACCTTCGGTTACGAGCCGGCGCGTTATATCCACTTCACGGCCATGGCCCTGTTGTGCGCCTTTATCATCGTCCACGTCGTCATGGCCCTGCTGGTGCCCAAGACGATCCGCGCCATGATCTGGGGGAAGTAGGATGAGCGACCGCAAGATCCCCGACGATATCAAGTCAGACCAGAACGCCATCCTGCGCGAGGCGGGTGGCCTGTTGAAAGACCCGGCCAAGCGGCGTTTGTTCGGCAATATCCTGACGCTCGGCGGCCTGTCGATCGCCACCGGCGTTCTGATCAAGGACCGCAACAGCATCCAGACGATTCTGGACCGGGTGTCGCGCTTCAATGACGGCGTCCAGGGCGTGATCTTCAGCGAGGCCAGCCGGGCGCCGGTCTATCCCAAGTCGATGATCAACAACCCGTTCCGTTTCAACGCCTTCTATTCGGTCGCCCAGGCGCCGGTGGTCGATGGATCGACCTACAAACTGATGTTGTCCGGCAAGATCAGGGACAAGCGTTCGTGGACCCTGCCGCAGCTCTACGCCCTGCCGGGCCAGATTTCGGAAGTCACGCGGCACATCTGCGTCGAAGGCTGGAGCGAGATCGGCGAATGGGGTGGGCCCAGGCTGTCGACCTTTTTGAAGATGATCGGGGCCGACCTGACCTGCAAGTATGTCGGCTTTAAATGCGCCGATGGCTATTACGAATCGATCGACATGGCCACGGCCCTGCATCCGCAGACCCTGATGGCCTTCACCTTCCGCGAACACACGATTCCGACCTGGTACGGCTATCCGTTCAAGATTCGCATACCGACCAAGCTGGGTTACAAGAACCCCAAGCACGTGATGGAAATCTTCGTGACCGACGACTTCCCCGGCGGCTACTGGGTGGACAAGGGTTATAACTGGTTCGGCGGGAGTTAAGCCGGGTGCGGCTTCAGGCCATCAAATCCACAAAACCCGCATTGAGCACGCGCGCGGCGTCGTCCGGCGCAATCGACAGCAAAAGTCCGCGCTGGCCGGCATTGATATATATGGTGTCGAACAGTTGCGCCGTCTCGTCGATCGCGGTGGGCACGACCTTCCTTGGACCGAAGGGCGAAATGCCGCCGACCTTGTAGCCGGTCAGCCGCTCGGCATCGGGTACCTTCATCATGTGGGCCGCCTTGGCGCCGAAATGCGCCGACAGCTTCTTCATGCTGACCTCTTCCGGCGACGGTACGACGACGCAGACCGGCTTGCCATCGGCCTCGGCCATCAGCGTCTTGAAGGTCTGGGCGGGATCGACGTTCAACGCTTCGGCCGCCTGCAGACCGACGCGCGGGGCATCGGGGTCGTAGTCATACGGATGCAGGGCAAAGGCTATGCCTGCCTTGGTCAGAAACAGCGTGCCGGGCGTGGTCTTGGACATGATGTCACGCTATATCCACGACAACAGGAGAGGGCAAGATGACGACGATCGCCATTGTTGGGCCGGGGGCCATCGGGTTGTGCGCCGGGGCGGCGCTGTTGGACAGCGGCCATGCCGTGACCTTCGCCGGCCGCCAGCCGTTCGAGTATGTCACCCTCAGGACGGAAGAGGGCGTTTTCCGCCGCCATCCGGCCAAATCAATTGTTGATGGACGTCTCGCGCCGGCCGACTGGGTCCTGGTCTGCACCAAGGCGCACCAGACGGCGGGCGCCGCCGACGCCATCCGCGCCGCCATCGGGCCGGGCACGCGCGTTGCGGTGCTGCAGAACGGCGTCGAACACGCCGAGCGCCTGGCGCCGATCGTGCCCGCGGGCACACCCGTCGTGCCGGTGGTGGTCGATATCCCGGCCGCCCGCCTGGGCCACGGAGAGGTCTTGTGGCGCGGCCGCGCCGGCTTGCTGGTCCAGGATAGGGATGCGGGGCGGGCGTTTTGCGCGCTGTTCGTCGGCACCTTCGTCACCGCGCAAGCGGTCGACGACCTGGCGACGCGGATGTGGCGCAAGCTGTGCGTCAACGCGCCGTCGGGTGCGATCCTGTGCCTGACCGGCCGGCCGATGGAGGTCTTTCACGCCCCGGGCATAGCCGACCTGGCGCGGGCCATCCTTGAAGAATGCGTGGCGGTCGGCCGGGCCTGTGGGGCGGCCCTGGATGACGATGTGATCGAGGCGCAGATGCAGGGCTTCCTGGCCGCGGCGCCCGGCGAAACCAATTCGATGTTCGACGACTACCTGGCCGGCCACGAAACCGAATGGGATGCGCGCAATGGCGTCATTGTCCGTATGGGCGCCCGGCACGGCATCGACGTGCCGGTCAGCCGCCGCCTGGTGCCATTGCTGTCGGCCCTGCGGCTGCCTCTTATGAAAGCTGTATAAGTCGCTGATCCATATAGATTATCGCCGAGCCGTGAATCTTAAAACCTCAGGTGAGATACGAATCAGGCGTTCACGTAATCGCTGAGGAAGGCGTCGACGTCGGCCTGGGTCGTCATGTAGCTGGTGACCAGGCGATAGGCGTCGTCACCTTCGTTGGGCCAGGGGTAGAAGCGGTGGCCCTTGGCCAGCACTGCATCGGCCTTCGCCCTGGGCAGGGTGACGAACAGTTCGTTGGCTTCGACCGGATACAGCAAGCCTATGCCATCCATGGCCAGCAGGCCGTTGCGCAAAGCCCGGGCCATCGCATTGGCCTGGGCGCCCAATTCGATCCACAGGTCGCCGGTCAAGAGCGCCAGCAATTGCGCCGAAACGTAGCGCGCCTTCGACGGCAATTGCCCGGCGCGCTTGTGGATGTAGGCGAAGTCGTCGATGAGCGCCGGATTGAGGATGACCGCCGCCTCGGCCAGCATGGCGCCGTTCTTGGTGCCGCCGAAGCTCAGGATATCGATGCCACGGACCACTTCCGCCGGATCGGCGCCCAGCGAGGCGACGGCATTGGCGATGCGGGCGCCGTCCATGTGCATGAACATCCCGAAGCGGTCGGCTATGGCGCGCAGGGCGCGCAAGTCCTCCAGCTTGTAGGTCGTGCCCAATTCGGTCGACTGGGTGACGCTGATCACCTTGGGGCGCGAGGTGTGCGGACTATGGCCCAGCGACGATTCGATCAGGCGGCCAATGCCGTCCGGGTCGATCTTGGCGCCGGGGCCGTCCAGCGGCACCAGCTTGCCGCCGGTGAAGAACTCCGGCAGTCCGCACTCGTCATTGTTGATGTGGGCCTGGCGATGGCTCAGCACCGATTCGTAGGGCCGGATCATCCGCGACAGGGCCAGGCCGTTGCAGGCCGAACCATTGAATACCGGAAAGGCGCGCAGGTCAGGATTGCCGAAAACCGCCCGCATCCGGATATTCAACGCCTCGGTCGTTTCGTCATGGCCATAGGCGGCCGCATTGCCGGTATTGACGTCGGCCAGGGCCGCCATGACGGCGGGGTGGACGGCGGCGGTGTTGTCGCTGGCGAAATTGGCCGTGACTTTCACGTTGGGAGCTCTCACATCTGGCAGGCGGGAAAAGACGTTGCCGGTATAGGCAATCGGCCCGAAGCTGTCGATGATTGATCGCGGGCGATACGATCGCATTCCCTTGCGTAAAGGCGCGAATATTACGGCCCGGACACACGAATACCGCCGCGACCTTTGCTTGCGTTGCGGTAAAAAGGTCAGATTCAATACGCTGCTGGGGTTTGGGCCGCTTCTGGAAGACCAAATATTACCGTTACGCGAACGTTTATGTTGCGGTGCAAAGCACAGCGTCACCGCATCTGCGCGTTTAACCATGTTTTAGGCCTGGCGTGTTAGGGCAATACTATGAAAAAATCTGCGCACGAGACGGAGACGGGCATGACACGGTTTTCCCGCATGCTCGCTGCCACGGCGGCCGCGGCCGTCATGGGCGCGTTTTCCGTTGCTCAGGCAGGGAATTTGAGCGTCCAGATCGTTGACGCGAGCGGTAAGCCGGTACGCGACGCGGTCGTCACCTTCTCGCCTGCGGGGGGCGGGGCGGGGGCGTCCGCCAAGAGCGGTCCCTACGTCATGGCGCAAAAAAATATCAAATTCGCGCCTTTTGTGCTGGCCGTGCCGCAGGGCGCGACCGTCAGCTTCCCGAACCAGGACCGCGTCAACCACCACGTCTATTCGTTTTCGCCGGCCCAGCCGTTCCAGCTGCCTCTGTACGGCACCGGCCAGACGCGCTCGGTCAAGTTCGAGCACACAGGCACGATCGCGCTGGGCTGCAATATCCACGATTCGATGAGCGCCTATATTCGCGTCGTCGACGCGCCGTATTTCGCTACGACCGGTGAGGACGGCAAGATCGTCCTCAAGGACGTGCCGGCCGGCGGCGGAATCCTGGGTGTGTGGCAGCCGTTGATGGATACTTCGACGCACGCCGTGGCGCAAAATTTCACCATGGGTTCGGGCGATGCGGCGCAAACGGTCGCCGTCAAGGTCCACGCCATGGCGCCCATGGCTGGGATGTACTAGGCACCCATGGTTTTCAAACGTCTAAGCACCAAGCTGACGGTGATGTTCGGGGGGCTGTTCTCGCTGGCCCTCTTGTGCATTTCGATCGCCTGTTACCTGGCGATCCTCAGCTATGCGCAGGCGTCGGTGCAGCGTGAAATGGTGGCGTCGAGCTCGGTCTTCCGCCACCTGTGGGAGCTGAAGTCCGAATCGCAGCGCACCTCGGCGGTTTTGCTGTCGCGCGATTTCGGTTTCAAATCGGCTCTGGCCACCCAGGACATCGCCACGGTCGAATCGGCTTTCGACAATCTCCAGGCCCGTCTGAATTCCGATGGCGGCCTGGTTATCGGTCCCCAGGGCGCGCCCCTGGTCGGCGACCAGAGCGCCTTTGGCCAACGTGTCGCCATGGCCCTGCGCGGCAAGGACGGCTTCGTCGCCACCGGCGGGATCATCAGTGTCGACGGCAAGCCTTACCAGACGGTCGCCGCGCCGGTCATGGCGCCCGACCTCCTGGGCTGGGTCGTCTTCGCCTCGCGCCTCGACGACAAGGAAATGCACGCGCTGCAGGGCATGTCGTCCATCCCCCTCGACGCGACCATCGTGACGCGCACGGGCACGGGGCATTGGACTGGGGGCGGCGATGTCGCGGCCGGCTTCACGCCCGACCAGTTGGGCGGTTTCATCGATCATCACCTGTCCAAACCCGAAGCGGCCCTGGTTCCGGTCAAGTCGGGCCGTGTCATCGCCACGGCAACCCCGCTGCCCAGCCTCGACAACGGCCAGACCTCGGTCCTGCTGCTGACCTATCCGCTGCGCACGGCGATGAAGGCCTATCAGCCCCTTCTGTCGGCGCTGATGATCATCGGCGCGCTGGGCCTCGGTTTCGTCATCCTGGCCGGCCTCTACCTGGCGCGCTCGCTGACCCGTCCGATCCTGGCGCTCAAGGAAGCCGCCGAGGCGCTGAAGGACGGCATGGGCGCCGACTTCGCCGAAGTGACCATCAAGACCCAGGACGAGATGGCCGACCTGTCGCGCGCCTTCAACACCATGGCCGTGGCGATCAAGGACCGTGAGCGTGAAATCATGCACATGGCCCGCCACGACGAATCGACGGGCCTGCCCAACCGCTCGGCCTTCGAAGACCATATCGCCATGTTGCGTGAGCGCGGCGGCGAGGAGGGTATGGTCGTCGTCTGCATCGGCATCGACCGCTACGTCCATATCCGCGCCGTCTGGGGCGTCAGCTATGCCCATACCTTGGTCGGGCGCCTGCGCGACATCCTGGTCAAGATCTTCGACCAGGCCTATATTGCCCGGCTGTCCGCCGACAGCCTGGGCCTTGTCCTGTCGCCGTGCGCCGCCGACCAGGCCCTGCCTTTGGCCCGGGCCATTTCGGCGCGTCTCGACAAGCGTATTCGCATCAGCGAGGAACAGAGCCTCGACGTGCCGGTCTCGATCGGCGTCTATCATGATGGCACCGGCCGGCCGTCGGCCAATGAAATGGTCGAACGCGCCCAGATCGCGCTGGACCAGGCGCGCGCCGGCAAGATCAAGGTCGCCCAGTTCGATCCGCGCACCTATTCGGAACTGGCCGACACCCTGTTGTTGACCGACCAGCTGCACGCCGCGCTGCAGGCCAAGGTGCTGACGGTCCACTACCAACCCAAGTTTTCCTATCGCGACGGCAGCATCACCGCGGTCGAGGCCCTGGTGCGCTGGAACCATCCCGAACGCGGCATGGTCAGCCCGCAGCGCTTTGTCGCCATCGCCGAGGAGTCGGGTTATATCCGCGACCTGACGACCCAGGTCTTCGCCACCTGCATCCACGACCAGGCGGCGCTGGCGGCGGCGGGTTTCCCGCTCGATTTCAGCATCAACTATTCCGGCCGCCTGCTCAGCGACGAGGCGTTCAACACCCGCACCCTCGGTGTGCTTGCCGCCGCCAAGGGCAAGGTCTGCCTGGAAATCACCGAGACGGCGGTTATCGAAGATCCGCGCATCGGCCTGGCCGCCATCGCCCGCTTCATCGAAAACGGTATCGAAATCTCGCTCGACGACTTCGGCACCGGCCTGTCGTCCCTGGCCTATCTGAAGCAGATCCCGGCCCACGAACTGAAGATCGACCGCGCCTTCATCATGGAAATCGAGCAGGGCCAGCGCGACGCGCTTCTGGTGCGCTCGACCATCGACCTGGCCCACGGCCTGGGCATGAAGGTTACCGCCGAGGGCGTCGAAACCGAAGTGTCGTTCAAACTGCTCCAGGCCATGGGCTGCGACATGGCCCAGGGCTACGGCATCGCCAAGCCGATGGCCTTCGATAATCTGTTGTTGTTCCTGCGTGACTTCGCCGCGGCGCCACAGGGTGTGGCCGCTGAAAAGGCGCCGAAACGGAAAACCTCATGAAAGTCCTGAGCGCCGCGAGTACCCTGGTGTTCGTAGCGTGCTTAGGCAGTCAGGCACATGCCGAGACTGACCTCTTCGGCCTCGACACCGTCCAGGCCTGGGCCGATGCGCGCCTGGTCTCGGCCAATGGCGAGAAAAGCTGGCTCGACAATGGCTTCGGCAAGCTGCGGTATGGTGACGAGACCAAGCTCGACCTGGCGCAGGCGGGCGTGCAATGGCGCCCGCATTTCACCGACACCCTGTCGGCCAGCGTCATCGTCCAGGATGTTCCGGGGCTGGATCATCCCGCCGGTGTCGAAGAGGCCTATCTGAAGTGGCGGCCCCTGCCGACGGTCACGCCGGCCGGTGTCTATCACTTTACATTCCGCGCCGGCCAGATGTTCCCGCCCATATCGATGGAGCACGATGGCACGGGCTGGACGCCGTCGCGCACGCTGACGCCGTCGGCGATCAACAGCTGGGTCGGCGAAGAGCTGCTGGTCGACGGCGTCGAGGCCTCGGTCATCACCCAGCTCGGCGACCACGGCCTGGGCGCCACGGTGGGTGTGTTCAGCAAGGACGACACCGCCGGCACGATCCTGGCGTGGCGCGGCTGGGCGCTTCACGATGTCTCGTCCGACGAAAATACGAGCCTGCCGCTGCCGTCGGGACCTCAGGGCTACAAGGCGATCTTCGGCGCGTACCAGGCCGACGCCAGCCGGCCCTATGACGAGGTCGATCATCGCCTGGGTTATTATGCCCGGCTCGATTGGCGGCCACCGGCGGCGGTGGCGTTCAACCTCGAATTCTACGACAATCTCGGCGATCCGTCGGCCGTGCGCAACGCCCAGTGGGGCTGGGCGACGCGCTTCTGGAACCTGGGCGCGCAGTACCGGCTGAGCGATAGCGACGTCCTGCTGTCGCAAGTGATGACCGGCAGCACCCATATGGGCTTTACCATCAATGCCAACGACCTCTATGCGATCGACGCCAGGTTCTCATCGGCCTATCTGATGCTGAGCCACGATCTTGGCGCGGCCGGCAAGCTGACCGGACGGGTCGATTACTTCGGCGTCGAGGACCTGTCCTTGCGCAAGGTCGACAACAATGCCGACCGCGGTTACGCCCTGACGGTGGCCTGGTTGAGGCCGTTGACCAATCACCTCGATTTCGCACTGGAAGGCGTCCAGGTGATGAGCAACCATCCGGCGCGGGTGACCCAGATGTTGCAGCCGGACCAGGCCCAGACCCAGCTGCAAATGGCGTTCAAGCTGCATCTGTGAGCCATTAAGGATTTGACAGCGCTCGGGCGCTAGACTGGCCACAGGGTACGTATTGCGATGTACCTGAGAACAGGAAAGATGCGTGCCGCAGGGGTTTCAGGTCACCGGCCGGGTCGAGCCGGAAACGCACCGCATCGTGTTCAGCATTCGCGGCCAGATCGATAGCCGCGTCCTGATCGACCGTTTCATCGAAATCTATAACGGTGTCGATGCGCCCTGGACTTATGACCGGGTCTTCGACTATCGCCGCTCGGACGGTCTGGTCGAACACGCCGATGTCGGTCGCATCGCCGCCTGGTGGGCCGGCCATATTCCCGATGACGCGCCGCACACCAAGGTGGCGGTGATCGTGAACAATCCGCTCGACCTGGTGCGGGCCCGCAGCGTCGGCGATCAGTTCCCCAAGGACGACCGCCAGACCTTCCTGTCGCTGGACGACGCCTTGTCGTGGCTTGACGAAACGTAAAATGGCGCCGGTCGGGTAACCGGCGCCTTGGTCATCAGAAGTTTTTGCTCAGGCCGACGAAGACGCCGCGGCGCGGGCCC
>Ga0206928_1085_pt1 | contig 24560 bp, 23 predicted proteins | sample Alteio_BWOrgHeat_21_FD_152941 | JGI IMG/M metagenome (GOLD analysis project Ga0206928, IMG submission 152941) | Enriched cells from forest soil in Barre Woods Harvard Forest LTER site, Petersham, Massachusetts, United States -... | ecosystem: Environmental > Terrestrial > Soil > Temperate forest >... | reverse complement strand
ACGTCGAGATCCAACTCGGTACGCGTCCGATGGATATCAGCCAGGTAGATATTATGCGGCCCCTGGGGTTGAGCGGATTGAATGGTAACTTCCAATGCCGGATTGACCGCATTCGCAATGTGGCGTGCGAGTTGCGCCGTGCTGACCACTTCATCCGAGCCGACATTATAGGCACGGCCGTTTTTGCCTCGGAGAAGAATGCGCAACAGCCAGATAATTAAATCGGCAGGGTAGAGATACGATCTTTGGGCGGTGCCATCACCGCGAACAAGAATTGGCCCGCCGCGCCGCGCATCCCGCAGAAAATTCCCGGCGGCAAAATGAGCATCGAGAGGCAAATAAGGCCCGAGGAAGGCAAAAGCGCGGGCTGTGACAAAATCGAGACCCGATTCGTTGCAGAGTCTTTCCGCTTCGCGTTTGGAGTGAGCATAAGGAGTCAGGGGCTGAGCCGGGGCGTAATCATCCTCGGTGGCACCGGAAGGTTTGGTCGCAGCGGCACCGTAAACCGCCCCGGAACTGACGTAGAGCAACCGTCGTGCCCCGCTTTTTCGAGCCAGTTCCAATACATGACGAGTGCCGTCCATGATGGCTCGTGAACGCTCTTCCTCCTCGCCGGATGTCGGAAAAACCGTGGTGTCGGAGGCCGCGTGCAAAATATAATCGTACCGATCTTCCACCAGGGAAAAATCAGCGACATGGCCCTGCTGAAAACGAAGCGCCGGGCAGGAAGCCAAAACGGGGTGTTGCTTTAAAAAGGATTCCGGCTGACGAGACAACACGGTGAGATGTAATCCGAGATCATGTTCCGCATCGGCATGGCAAAGGGCGGCGAGCAGCCATTTGCCGAAGAAGCCAGTGCCACCTGTAATAAAAAGATTTTTTCCCCGTAACTCCTCCAATTCCGCAGACGCATGATGCTGGATGTGGGATAGATCCTGATCCGAAAGTAAAAAGAGATTTTTTTGAGATTTGCGCATGATGACAGGGAGAGGCTAATACTCTTCCCGTGATTGCGCCAGAACCGGGAGAGGGAATCAATAGGCAAACCAGCTGGCAGACGCTGTTGCGAAATAATTTATTGGTTTCCATGCTGATTTTCGCCTGCTTGCAGGTTTGGCGGCCCTATTTTTTTCTAACCGATGACAATTTGACCGGAGGCTTTCCGTTATTTACGGAAATAGGGAACCATCTCCTCCACGGTCAATCGCCCTTTGTTTCCGATTATCTTTTCGGTGGGAATTATGATCTCCTGCGCGATCCGACCTTTTTTGGCTGGCATCCCGTTTACCTGCTCGTGTCGCTTTTGGCGGGCACGCCCTTTCGCCTGGCGATGGTTGATGTCGATGCCTTCATCATGATCATGCTGGCGACGGCAGGCTTTGTTATTTTGGCCCATTATCTTCGCAGGGAAATGTCGCTCAAGCTGACGGACGGCTGGCTCATGTTCTATTGCATGAGTTTTTCATACAGCATGATTGTCATGACCACGGGAGCAAGCTGGATGGCTTTTTTGGGTAATCAAAGCGCCATGCCGTGGCTGGCCCTGGGTATTTTGCAGAAGACCTGGCGTCGGGGCATTGGTTTGGTAACCCTTTTTTCGCTGCACCATATTCTGGGTGGACATTTGGCACCCCTCGTATCGAGCAGCATCTTCTTCTCCTTTTTTGCCGGGGGAATTTCGCTTTATCAAAAGTCCACGCGACCACTGGCCGTCTGGTTGGGCGGTTATGCGCTGGCGGTACTGATACTTTTGCCGCTCCTTGTCCCGTTAATTCATGGATTTTATGCCAGCTCGCGGTCGCAGGGCGTGATCCTGGAGGATATGCAGGCGAATAATATTCCGGCTCTTTTTTTCCCGACCTCCCTGTTTTGCGGCATGGCCTTGTGGATTTTTCATCCGGGCGAACTTCCTCATACGACTTACATCCTGGCGCTTGGTTCCTGCGCGGCCGCCTGGTGTCTGATACCGGCGCTGGTCAGTCGAGCCAAATGGCGGGGCTTGGAGATGGTGTGCCTGGGATTGATGGTTTTTGTGGCGATCCTGATTATTCGTCCTCTGTGGATCACCAAGCTCATGGTTCATCTGCCCCTTTTCAAGTCGATGCGCTGGCCTTTTCGCGAACTGCTGCAATTCCAGTTTTTCCTGCACCTATTTCTCCTCATACGCCCTCCCGGGTTGACGATCCGAACCCAGCGGCGCATCGCGGTTTTTAGCGCGACTGTTTTGGTGGTGCCTCTCTTCCTTTTTGTTTACCCGCCGACGTTCAACCACATGCAACTGGATCGAAAACTCCTTTTAACTGGTGAGCTTGATTCGTACTGGAATCGTGTGCGGCCCCTGCTGAAACCGACAGATCGCGTCGCCGTACTGATTCCGTGGAAATTATATGAGGACGATAGATTTCAAAAACCTTACAGCCTTTTGGCCTCCTTCAACTACAGCGCCCTGGCACGGGTTACCAATGCTGCGGGATATTCGCCGACGGTGCCGAAGGATCAACGCTACACGAAAACAAACCCTGGTTATTACTTTGGGGCTTATACCCCGGAGCAGAGATCGGCGTTGCTTGAGGAACGGCCCGATCTCAAGTTCCTCACGCTCGAAAGCCTTGAACCGATGAAGATCACCCTGAGTTCCCGGGATGAACCCGCCATCGACCTGACCCCGTATCTTCCCACGCAAAAAACCGCGCCGTAACAGGACGCATTGCGATTTTAAATTCTTTCTGCCATCATTCCCGGGGTATGAAAGTTGTCATTCTTTGCGGTGGACTCGGCACGCGCTTGCGCGAGGAAACTGAATTTCGTCCCAAGCCGATGGTGCCGGTGGGCAATCGCCCGATTCTCTGGCACATCATGAAATTCTACGCCCATCACGGCTTCAAGGAATTCATCCTCTGCCTCGGTTACAAGGGGGAAGTCATCAAGGATTATTTTCGTAACTACCAATGGTATAGCAACGACGTCACGTTGAAGCTCGGGGCCGCGCCGCAGATCACTTATCACAATCAACACGCCGAGGAGGACTGGCAGGTCACGCTTCTCGATACGGGCCAGACGACCCAGACGGGTGGCCGGATTCGTCGCGCCCTGCCCTATATTCCCGACGACGAATTTCTTCTCACCTACGGCGACGGTCTTTGCAACGTCTCGGTGCCCGATTTGATCAAGTTTCATCGCACCCAGGGTGGGCTGGCGACGCTGACGGCGGTGCGGCCCAGCGGACGCTTCGGCGAACTGAGTCTTTCCGGTGATAACATCACCAGCTTCCGCGAAAAGCCAGACAGCGAAGTCGGTTACATCAATGGCGGGTTCTTTGTCGTGAACAAAAAGATCGGCGATTATCTCAAGGAAGACAGCAGCATCTTTGAATCGGATGCCTTGCCCAAGCTTGCCACGGACGGGAAGCTCAGCGCCTTTCGCCACGATGATTTTTGGCAGTGCATGGACAATCCGCGCGAGGTGGAAATTCTCAACAAACTCTGGCAGCAAAACACCGCCCCCTGGCGCGTTTGGTAGGCTCTCCGCCGTCATCCCGAGCGGAGGTGAGCCGGAAAGTCTGTTTAAGCGCATGATTAACCCGAACCGAAGTCGAGGGATATGGCTCGAACTTGGGAAGAGTCCGAGAGGTAACGAAAGATTTTCTCCAACCCAGACTGTTGCCAAGAGTTCGTAATGGGCGCAGGGTCTTCTGAATGCGCTTTTACATTCTGCCGCCAGACCAGGGCAAGACGACCTGCATCAACTTCGACCATGTCACGACCATCTGCGTGGGCGAAAAAACGATCGAGATCTATTTCGTTGGGGTCGAAGCGCCCATGGTGTTGACCAAGTCGGTCACAACGCTCTCCCAGATCGCCAAGGGCATGGATCTCTCCGAGGCTTCCAAGGAAGCGATTAACAATCTTTGATTCTCTTTGCGGATAGAGGGAACCACGCTTTCCCGGCTTGCCTTTCGCGGCGGAAAGTCGCATAGAAATGTATGTTGCGTTTCACAATTTTGGGCAGCGGCAGTAGCGGGAACTGCGCCTATCTCGAAACTGACGACACACGTCTGCTCATCGATGCCGGTTTCAGCGCGAAGCAAATCGAACTGCGACTCGCGTCCATCGGCCGTTCCGTGCGCGACGTACAGGCCATCTTTCTCACCCATGAACATGGCGATCACGTTTGCGGCCTTCCGGTCCTGGCCAAACGCCACAACATCCCCGTCTATTGCAATCGTCTGACCGCCGAATATCTCTACGCGCAAATGCCCGGATTCAGGGGCTGGCGGTTATTTGAATCGGGCGCGACGATCGAGATGGGCGATCTCAAAATCAACAGCTTTTCCGTGCCGCACGATGCTTACGATCCGGTTGGGTTCATGTTTTATCACGCGCTCGGCAATATTGGTTTTCTCACCGATCTCGGCTACGCGACGAAGCTGGTGATCGAGCGTGTGCGGGCCGCGCGGGCGTTGGTGCTGGAAGCCAATCACGATTTGCGCCTGTTGCAGGAGGACACGAAACGACCCTGGGCGGTCAAGCAGCGTATCCTCTCCCGGCATGGCCATCTTTCCAACGATGCGGCGGCGGAAGTGGCTGCCGAGGTGGTCACCGAAGGCATGGAGGATCTCTATCTCGGCCATCTCAGCGCCGATTGCAACAGTCCGCTTCATGCTCGTACCACGGTCTCGCGCAAACTCGAGGAACGGGGGCGGCCTTTCGTCCGGCTTCACGATACGGCTCCGAACAAACCGTGCGAAACGCTGGTCTGGGAGTAAATTTGTCATCCTGAGCTTGTCGAAGGACCTCTTACCATGCGTTCTCTCGATATTGCTTGAGCAAAATAAAGTGAGGTTCCTCGACAAGCTCGGAATGACACGAATTTCAATAAAACAAAATAGATAGATTCTAATTTAAAGATATGTCTCTCCGCGTTATTTCCGGCACGGCCGGCGGTCTTCTCCTGAAATCGCCCAAGCATCATCCTTTGCGCCCGACGCAGGATCGCATCCGGCAAGTGATTTTCTCCAGCCTCGCGGAGCTTGTGCCCGGCGCGCGCGTCCTTGATCTCTTCGCGGGAACCGGTTCATTTGGTATCGAGGCGCTAAGCCGTGGTGCAGTTTCCGCGACCTTTGTCGAGAAGGAGGCTGAAGCGGTCCAATGCATCCGCGATAATTTGCTCCATTGTAAATTACAGGGAGACGTACGGCACGGAGATGCGATGGCTTACCTGGAGGGGACGCCCAGCGACCGCTTCGATCTTATCTTTGCCGATCCGCCTTATGTTAAGAGCCGCGGCACACTTGACGATGATCCTTTATTGGAAAGGGTGGCTTCCTTCATTATACCCGAAGGGGTGTTTATTTGGGAACATTATGCAGACAGGGAGGTAAAAAATGCACGGTTATGGGAGATCATCCGGCATCGTAACTACGGGGAGACAGGGCTAACCTTTTTAAGATTTATAGGTAAAAAGTAGAAAATTACCTTGTAATGCAAGGTCTTGAGAAAAGGTCACTTGCGCTTTTAAAATAGTGTGATTTATTTGCGCGTTGTTTTTTGGCATAATCTTTGCTCAAAACCCATAAACCAATGATACCTAAACCCGATCAACAGATATCCAAAACGAGTACCGCAAGGCCCGTTCGGAAAGGTCTGAAAGGGGCCGCGGAAACGGCGCGACTATTCATTGACGTTGAGGAAATCAATCGCCGTCCACAAACGGTGTTATTGACTCGTTACGTCGAATAGTTCGCGATGGCGGTCTGGGTCGTCTCCTGGCTTTCTGCCAGGAGGCGATAATAGAGTTTTCGTCATTAAGCGGTTTCATTGAACAATTGAAAGAGCCCTTTCAAAATAACTGTCCGTCATCCCGAGCTTGTCGAGGGATCAGCCCCCGGTAAGTCTTCACTTGTAGGGTGACGCATACGCTTTCTGGAAGCTGATCCCTCGACACTGCCTGCGCGATAGCGCAATAATATATCACAACATTTTTGCAGAGCACCGAAGGTGCAACCTCGGGATGACGGATGAGAGAAAATTAACCTTCGAGAATTTTTCGCGCTTCATCCAGGGCCTGCCGCTGCTCGGCAATAATTTTCGGAAACTTCAGGTCAAGCGAATCGAGAGTCTCGATGATCGCGGTAGCCACCACCAGATGGGTGAACCATTTATTGTCGGCGGGCACGACATACCAGGGCGCATGATGGCTCGCTGTATTGCAGATCATCTCCTCGTAGGCATTCTGATAATCGTCCCAGTGCGCGCGTTCTTTAAGATCAGCAGCGGAAAACTTCCAGTTCCTTGACGTATCATCGAGGCGGGCCAGAAAACGTTTCTTTTGTTCTTTTTTGGAAACGTGAAGAAAGAATTTGCGGACAACCACGCCGTTACGAGTCAGGTGCCGTTCGTAGGCATTGATGTCCTCAAAGCGTTCTTCCCAGATATGCTTGCTCACCAGTGGCTCGGGAATTTTCTCCGCCTTGATTAATTCCGGATGAACGCGCACGACGAGTACTTCCTCGTAATAACTACGGTTGAAGATGCCAATCCGGCCCCGCTCGGGTAGCGCGACAGTGGAACGCCAGAGAAAATCATGATTCAGTTCGAGACTGGAAGGCGCCTTGAAGGAAGTGACCTGGCATCCCTGTGGATTGATCCCCGACATGACGTGACTGATCGTGCCGTCCTTGCCTGCGGCATCCATCGCCTGGAAAATGAGCAGCAGCGACCACTGATCCTGGGCGTAAAGTTTTTTTTGCAAGTCACTCATGAGCTTTACGCCCTTGGCCAGCGCCGCTTGAGCATGTTCGTCGGATTTAAATGACCCCGTGTCGCCCGGATCAAAGTCCTTGAGACGGAACTTCGAACCTTTGGTCACACGATAATCACGGGCAATATCGTCGATTTTCTTTCCGTCGAGTTTCATGATCGGTTGGAGATTTTAAGCGGCTGCGGATGTTCCTTAATCGAACGAACCTCGGGGATATCGATCAAATTTGCCAGCAATTCGTACAAGTGAACCCGCGCCAATTTTACTTTCAAGGTTAACCGGCTCAGTTCGCCCGAGAGATCGATCCATTCAGCCGAGGCACCCACCAGATCGTAATCGGTCAGCACACGTTCCAATCGCACCCGGGTAAGGCCGCCATTGGGGGCATATTCGAGAATAACGGAGGCATGTTGCAGATCGGGATGCCAATGCGTTTCGTAGAGAAAAAAGCCGACCAGAAGACGATTGACGAGGAGACTCAAGGCCAATCCGGCCATCGCATATCCAGCGCCGACCGTCATGCCGATGGCGGCGATCATCCAGATGCTCGCCGCAGTGGTCATGCCGCTGATGATGCGGCGTCCATGCAGGATGGCACCCGCGCCGAGGAACCCGATGCCAGTCACAATTTGCGCGGCAACGCGCCCGGAATCACCCGTGTTGCTGCTGAACATGAACGAGATCATCGTGAAAATCGCCGAGCCGAGACAGACCAGGGCGAGGGTGCGAAGGCCCGCCGATTTTTCGCGCCGTTGTCTCTCGCTGCCCACGAGCATGCCGCAAATGACTGCAATGACGGCCAGGGCCACATTAACCCAGGGGGAGGGCCAGAGAACGCGCCAGCTTTCCGATAGCCAGGAAGTGTTCATTAAGGGGACTGTTCTCCCTTGCCCCTGAGATGATGAGAAGTTTTTTTAACATCCCGGGCGATTTCAAGAAGATGTCGTGCAATGTTCTCAAGAGCTAGGGTTGCGCGCCACAATAGTACGATTAGAAAAAGGATGACTCCAACGTAGAGGCATACCAACAATATCCCCGTAAGCTGCATGGGTTGAAACTATCAATAGTGATTGTACCGACAAGAAGTGATTTTAAATTGGGATGCAAACCGGATCGAAGCTGTTTCAAAATCGACTGGCCTAAGCTATAAGGCAGGGATGTCTTCACTCGTCCGCTACGGCAATATCTGGCTGGCCCAGGTTCGTTACTCGACGGTGCGCGAGATGATGTTCAAGACGAACTTCATTCTCTGGATCGTTGTCGAGCTGGCGTGGTTCGGGTTGCATCTGAGTTTCATTCAATTTCTCTATTTGCAGGTCAACACCGTGGCGGGCTGGACCAAGTGGGAGATGGTGCTTTTGATCAGCACGAACCATCTCGTGCAGCAAATTTTTCAGACTTTCCTGATGATCAATCTCACCAAGCTTCCCGAGTTGATCCGAAACGGCAAACTCGATTTCTTCCTCGCGCAACCCGCCCCGGTGCAGTTTCTCGTCAGCACGCGCAATTTCGAGCCTGGCTCCGTGGTGAACACGATTGTGGCGGTCATTGTCTGCATCATCGCCTATGCGCATCTCCCCATGAGCGCGAGTCTCATCGGGCTGCTGCTATTTCCGATGTTGGTGATCTTCGGCGTGCTGATCCATTACGCCATGTTGCTCATGTTGATGTCGCTGGCGTTTTGGATGACCCGCGCGCAAGGATTCATCAATGCTTATTACAGTGTTTTTCAAATCGCGCGACTGCCGCGTGAGGCATTTCATGGCGTCACCCGCATTATCTTCACCTGGGCCGTGCCTCTCTTGCTTATCGCCAACGTTCCGGTGCGGACGCTTCTTGACGGTATGCAGGGACGCGATCTGGTGGGGATGGGTGCCGTGACCTCCTTATTATTGGTTTCAAGCACGGTTGTTTTTCAGGCGGGCCTGCGTCGTTACGGCAGCGCGTCGTCGTAAATCTACAACGTGATCTGCGGCTGATCTATTTCCGCAAGACTTTACCGCGCCGTTACCATCACCGAACCACCGCGCTGAAAAACAAAAGGCCCCTTCGTCTGGACATAAATAATATGCAGACGCACCTTTGTTCCGGATTGAAGCTGCTGAAGTTCGCGCGGCAGGCTTTTTTCATCGGTAATCTGCTTGTTGCCGACGGAAACAATGATCATGTCAGCTTGCAATCCCGCTTCGTCCGCCGGGCTTTGCGCTTCGACATCGGTGATGATCAGTCCACCGCTCAATTCCAGACCCATCTCCGCCGCCTTGCTGGAGCTTAAGGGCTTCACACTTAACCCCAGGTGCTGGTGCACGACATCCATGATGCTGGCGACCGCGCTGACCGTAGGAGGCTTGAGGCCGCGCGCGACCGCAATAGCGTCATTGGCCCATGAAATCACGCTGTCGTTCGGAATCGCAAAGCCGATATTTTCTATCGCCGTGCCCGCGAGTTTGGCCGAATTGATGCCAACCAACCCACCGTTCAGATCGACCAGTGGCCCGCCGCTGTTACCCGGATTGATCGCTGCGTCGGTCTGAATCAGATTATTATAAGTGTGATCCTCGACTGTAAAAGTGCGGTTCTTGGCGCTGAGAATGCCCTGGCTGACGGAATTTTGATAACCCGCCGGACTTCCCAACGCCACGACCGTTTCACCAAGATAATTGGGCGAAACATAAGTGAGATCGAAATAGGGAAACTGGACGGTCTTATCCGTGATTTTGAGCAGCGCCAGGTCCTTGTCTTCATCCGAACTGATAATCTGCGCCTGGTACTTGGAACCCGAATTGAGCGTGATGCTGACCACTTTTTCCTTCTCCGCCAACGCCACGACGTGTGCATTCGTGATGATGTAACCTTCGGCGGAAACAAGCAGTCCTGAGCCGATGCTTTGCTGCTTGGTATTTCTCATTTCCCGATACCGCTGAAAGAAGGCATCAACTGCCGTGTAATATTGCGATACTGTCCCCTCAGCCTGGATATTGACCACCGCAGGCAAAACATTGGCCACCACGCGAACGGTTGGTTCGTTTGTGATATCGACTGAACCCGGTGGCGGTGGAACTTTCCCCTGCGGAGTAACAAGCGCCGGTGCCGGGGGTGCTTTTGGCTGAACCTTGGGCGCAGGTTGGGCAGGTGGCGTGGATGCGGGTGGCGGCGTCTGCGCTTGTGCGACGCAGGTGACAGCCAAAATAAAGATGCTCAAATGGCTAAGGAATCGGGATTTCATAACGCGTTAATCTTCACTTATGGTGAAAGTTGGCTAGGAATCAAGTTACGAGAATGAAAGCTGCCTAATAAAATCTTTGTCATCCTGAGCTTGTCGAAGGACCTCTTACCATTTCTTATTTTAGCATCGTTTGAACAAAAATAGTTAGAGATCCTTCGACAAGCTCAGGATGACGGATTTTATAATAAGAATTCAATCTGACAATCCTGCCTCCTCCGTCTTATGCGACCCACCTATCAGCCCCCGAAATCATTACGGGAAACTTGCTCCACGAACCCGACCGAATTGGAAGTCCAGGCATTGTGGTTCGAGCAGCTTCATCAACCCGTCTTGACCACGGACGATGCCCGTACCGTCGAAATAATTCAGCCCGGATTTTGGAATCACGGCGGTGGGCCCGATTTCACGCAAGCGGCACTCCGCTTTTCAAAAGAGGGCAAACACGAGGATGTCGTGGTCGGAAATGTGGAAGTTCATCTTCGTCCCATCGATTGGAACGCGCATGGGCACCACGTTGACCCTGCCTATGATGGGACGATTTTGCATGTGGTCTGGGATTCCAAGACCGAGAAATCCTTTTTCCCCGCAACAGCTTCCTTTCGCCACGTCCCGCAAGTCGTACTCAGCACCCAACTCGTCGCTCCGTGGCTGGAACTGCAACCTTTATGCGCGTCGCTTTTACATCATCCGCTGCCCAGCGCGGTGCCGGGACGTTGCTCGCCCGTGTTGGCTGAATTACCAGCGGAGCAAGTGGCGGAAATCTTGCGAACGGCTGGACTTTTCCGTTCGCGACAGAAAGCCCAACGCTGGTATTGGCGTCGTCGTCTGACCACTCCTGAGCAGGCACTTTATGAAGCGCTGGCCGAGGCTCTTGGTTTTCACGCCAATCAAATCCCGATGCGGCTTGTGGCGCAACGTCTCCCCTGGACAAAATTGCGCCGACTGGAACCTCCTGCACGTCTGGCCCATCTTTTTGGACTGGCTGGGTTTCTGCCCGATGAAAGCGTCACCCGGTTGCAATCGGAACCGCGGGCCTGGTTGCGCGAGCTTTGGGAAATCTGGTGGAAAGCGCGCGGCGCACTCGATTACGCCTTGTTGTCACGCACGCAATGGAAACTTGCAGGTTTGCGACCATTGAACCGTCCTGAGCGCAGGTTGGCCGCCTTGGCACAAATTATTCCCCATATCACGGAACTGCTTACCTCTCTCAAAACACGAGATGCGAAACGCTTCTCGAAAATTCTTTTAAGCATACGCGATCCGTTTTGGGAAAAACATGCCACCCTGACCGGCACCCCCTTGTGTACCTCCTGCCGTTTAATCGGTGAAGAGCGCGTCCACGATATTCTCATCAATATTTTTTGGCCCTGGGTTTTGCTTGAAGATGCCGAAGTTGCGCGATATGGACTCAAAGCCATGAACGTGTCCCTCAATAGTGCGGCCCGCATCGCCTCGCAACGGATGTTGCTCTCGGCCTTGACCGCCAAACAACGCCGCGAAGCGCTGATACAACAGGGTCTTCTCCAAATTTTCCGCGATTATTGCCAGATCGACTGTTCCCAGTGCAAGAACTGCACCTTCCCGGAACTCGTAAAATCGTGGAAGGGTTAAAATCGCGCCTTATTTATCTTCCGGATTGAGTATCCGAAAAATCGCCGCCGCGACAGCACCCGCAGCCAATTGTGCCGCGATATACGCGAGAAAATTTCCCGCTGGAATAAGCCCCAGGATCATGCAACCCGTCGCCACCGCTGGATTGAAAGCGGCGCCCGAAATCGGGCCAACCGCAATGGCACCTGCCGCAACCGTGAATCCGATGGCCGCTCCATAGAACGAATTACCGGCATTCGCCTTGGCTGTGGCCACATTGAGCACGACGTAAGCCAGCGCAAAAGTGAAAAGAAATTCCACGAGCGCGATCTTACCGATTCCATAGACTGGCGCGGCTGAATCGACCAATTGATTGGCTCCCTTGAGGTAATAAACCGCACCGGCAGCCAGGCACGCGCCGATAACCTGGGCAATGATATAGCCCAAGACATCCACCATCGGCAAACGACCGCGCAAAGCCACTGCCACCGTGACCGCCGGATTATAATGTCCGCCGGAAATATGGCCGCCTGCATAAATCATGACCATGAGGACGGAACCGATGGCGATTGGGGCAATAGCGCCCACATTCGGACTGACCACGCAGACACCAACGGTAAAAACGAGAAAGAAGGTGCCGATCAACTCAACGATATATTTTTTCATAGTTTGCTGTGTGACTGATTAGCATGGCGTCAGGAGATGAGCCAGTCGCATTTGGCATGAGTTTTTGTCACGGAAAACGTGAAGAAAATCCTTATTTTTGAGAATGAGGCGAAGGGGACATCCGTTTATTGAACGCAACGGCATCCGCGTAAAGCACGCCTTTGCCGCCAAAAATATCCAGGGCGGAGCCAATGGTTAAATCCACTCGACCTCCACTTAATCGGGTTGTTTCTTCCAAATCCGCGAGCGTCCTGGCACCGCCTGCATAGGTGGTTGGAATGGGAGACCACTGGCCCAGTTTGCCCACCAATTCATGATCAATGCCCAGGCATAAACCTTCCACATCCACGGCATGAATCAAAAATTCCGCACAACTTCCGGCAAGTTTCTGAAGTGTTTCCGGGGAAATGGTCAATTCGGTAAAATTCTGCCACCGGTCAGTGACGACGAAATAGTCTTCGCCGCGCTGGCGACAACTCAAGTCCAATACCAGCCGCGATTTGCCAATCGTTTTGACCAGATCCGCCAACCTGTCCCAATTCAAGCGTCCTTCATGAAAAATCCAACTCGTGACGATGACATGCGATGCCCCCGCATCGAGCCATGCCTCCGCGTTTTGTTGGTTGATGCCACCCCCAATCTGCAGGCCCGTCGGAAACGCTGCGAGCGCCGCCCGCGCTTCTTCGTCATTGTTTGGGCCAAGCATGATGATATGGCCGCCCGTCAGGTCGTCGCGTTTATAGAGTCCAGCGAACCAGGCAGCGGGTCGATCAGAGACAAAATTCGTGCGCAGACTGGAATCGCCGAGTGTGCCGCCCACGATCTGCTTCACCTTGCCTTCATGTAGGTCGATGCACGGACGGAACATAAAGTTATTTCACGATGGGCGCGGAAACAGCTTCACTGAGAGCCACGAAATTCTTCAACATTTGCAAACCGGCGCGCTGGCTTTTTTCCGGGTGGAATTGCGTGGCGAAAAGATTGCCCCGTGCCACCGCGGCAGCGAAGGTTTCGCCATAAGTAGTTTCCAAGGCGATGAGCGACGTGTCATGCGGCTGGGCGTAGTAACTGTGGACAAAATAGACAAAGTCACCCGTCAAGACCCCGTTAAGAAATGAATTCTCAGGCTGTTTTACCGTGACGGTGTTCCAACCGATCTGCGGGATTTTCAAGCCATGCTTGCCGGAAAAACGGCGTACCTCCCCGGCAAAAATGCCCAGGCCTTTTTCACCGGGAGCTTCTTCGCTCGATTCAAAGAGCATTTGGTAACCGACGCAAATCCCAAAAAAAGGACGTTCCGATTTTGCCCAGGCCAGCACATCGTCCCACATCCCGGAAGCGGCGAGGCTGCGGACGCAATCGCCGAAAGCGCCCACTCCCGGCAGAACCAAAGCATCGACACGCGCGATTTCCTCAGGCGTACGGACAAAGACGGCCTCAGCCCCAACGTGCTGAAGCGCCTTCTGCACACTGCGCAAGTTACCGATGTTGTAATCGACGATACCGATCATGTCTTAAGTATAGAGGGCTTGGCGAAATTGTCGTCCCATTCCGTTATCAGGGACTTTTCGAAAGATCAAACTAAAGCATCCCCTTTGTGCTGGGAATGCCCTTAACGCGAACATCGCGGCGAACGGCCTGTTCGAGTGCACGAGCCAAACCTTTGAAAACGGCTTCGATAAGATGATGCGTTTCGCTCGAATAGAGCACTTCGACATGAAGAGTCAGTCCCGCTTCCTGGGCAAAGGCGCGCAAGAACTCGACGGTAAGTTGCGCCGGGAAATCGCCCGCCTTGAGCCGGTTAAGGTTGAGGCTTTTCGGCGCGCGCCAAACGAGCAGCGGACGTCCGCTGAAATCGAGCGCCACGCGGACGAGCGTCTCGTCCATGGGCAGATGAAAATTACCATAACGCACGAGTCCTTTTTTATCTCCGAGCGCCTTGGAAATCGCCTGGCCAAGAACGATGCCGGTATCCTCGACCGTGTGATGAAAATCGACCTGCACATCCCCCTTTGCGCGCGCCTCGAGATCAAAAAGCGCGTGCTTCGCGAAGAGCGTTAGCATGTGATCGAAAAACGGAATACCGGTGGCGACCCGGGAGCTGCCCTGACCGTCGAGGGCGAGCTTGACGAGAATATCGGTCTCACCAGTCTTGCGATGGATTTGCGCGTGGCGTGTTTTGCTCATGATTATTTATCGAATCGAATCGTAACCGAACGGGCGTGCGCGTCGAGTTGTTCAACTTCGCAAAAAGATTCGATGTGCGGGCGGACGCGATGCAGCGCGCGCTGCGGATATTCCACAATGCTCGTGCGGCGGAAAAATTGATCGATGGTGAGTCCGGAAAAAGCCTTGGCCGCTCCGCCCGTGGGCAGGACGTGACTTGGGCCGGCGATAAAATCACCAGCTGCGACAGGCGAAAAATTTCCGACGAAGATCGCACCCGCATTGCGAATATGCGAAGCCCACTGCCTGCCATCCTTGATGACGAGGCTGAGATGTTCCGGCGCAAAATCCTCCACGATGCCAATGGCCTCACCGATATCCTCGACCAGAACCAGGGTGCAGCCTTTTTCCAAAACATCGGCCAGATGTTTGCCTCGCGAAAGCTTGGGGCTTTGTTTGGCCAGTTCGTTTTCGACTGCGGTCAACAATTTGGCGGAAGGCGTGAGAAATAATATCTGGCTGCCGGAACCGTGCTCGGCTTGGGCGAGCAAATCGGCGGCGATGAAATCGGCGCGGGCGGTGTCGTCGGCAACCACGGCAACTTCGCTCGGCCCGGGAAGTTGATCGATGGCCACAGTTCCGAGAACCTGGCGCTTCGCCTCGACGACCCATGCGTTGCCGGGACCGAAAATTTTCTGGACGCGGAGAATGCTGCCGGTGCTGTAGGCCAGGGCCGCGATGGCTTGCGCACCACCCACCTGATAAATCTCCGTGGCCCCCGCCGTGCGCAACGCATAGTGAAGCGTTTCATTTACGGGCGGCGGCGTGACGACGACGATCTCGCGCACCCGGGCTTCCTTCGCCAGTGTAACGGTCATCAGGGCAGTGGAAACGAGCGGAGCCGTGCCGCCCGGCACGTAAATGCCGACTCGCTCCAGCGGATCGAATTTTTCGCCGACTGTCGCTCCTTCGCGATTGATCTTCGACCAACTGCGCGGTTTGCGCAGCTTGGAGAAAGACTTGATGTTGTTCAGCGCGTAATCAATGGCTTCGCACACCGACTGTGACGGCTGCGGAATCCGGGAAGGGAGAAGAAGTCCCCCACGAGTCAAATCGACCTGGTCAAATTTCTTCGTGTACTTGATCAGGGCATCGTCGCCTTCTTCCCGAACGGTCGAGATGATTTCCGCCACGGTCGCGACACGGGTGGGATCGGGCTGCGCATGGCGATTGAGCGCGACAACCTGCTTGGCAAATTGCGGCTGGTTATAGCGGAGAACACGCCACGGATTCGTACTCATATTAAATTATTCCCATTCGATGGTCGCGGGCGGCTTGGAGGAGACATCATACACCACCCGGTTGATACCTTTGACTTCGTTGGTGATGCGCGAGGCGATGCAACCCAGCACGTCGTAATCGAGTCGAACCCAGTCGGCGGTCATGCCGTCATTACTTTCCACGATGCGCAATACGCAGGTAAAATCATACGTGCGTTCATCTCCCATGACACCGACGCTGCGCACGGGAAGAAGCACGGCGAATGCCTGCCAGACCCTGTCGTACCATTTGGCTGCTTTCATTTCTTCAATCACAATAGCATCAGCCTCGCGAAGGATTGAAAGTTTTTTGGCGTCGATTGGGCCAAGCGTGCGAACCGCCAGCCCCGGGCCGGGAAATGGATGGCGCCAGACGACTTCGCGCGACAGGCCGAGTGTTTCACCGACCACGCGCACCTCGTCCTTGAAAAGCTGGCGAAGCGGCTCAACAAGCTCGAATTTCATGTTCTTGGGCAAACCGCCGACGTTGTGGTGGCTCTTGATGACGGCAGCAGGATTATCCCCAATGGCGACGCTTTCGATCACATCGGGATAAAGGGTTCCCTGGGCGAGATACTTGGCCGCGCCGACTTTTTTCGTGGCGCGTTGAAATTCCTCGATGAAAATGCGCCCGATGATCTTCCGTTTGCGCTCGGGATCGGAGACGCCCTTGAGCCCTTTCAGGAAGCGTGGTCCAGCCTCGACGGTGAGAAGCTTGAGCTTGAGGTGGCGGCCAAAAACGTCCTGCACCTTTTCGCGCTCGCCTTTGCGAAGCAAACCGTTGTCGACAAAGATGCACTGGAGTTGATCGCCAATGGCCTGGTGCAGCAACGCCGCCGCCACGGCGGAATCGACGCCGCCGCTCAAGCCGAGCAAAACACGATGCGGTCCAACCTGGTTGCGAATGCTTTCGCAGGTGGTTTCGATGAAACCCTTCATCGTCCAGCTCGGAGCAGCTCCGCAAATTCGGAGAACAAAATTGGAAAGAATTTCAACGCCGCGCGGCGTATGCGCGACCTCGGGATGAAACTGGAGCCCGTAGATTTTGCGCTTGGAATCCTCGATGGCCGCATAGGGCGAATTGTCCGAGGTGGCGATGGAGCGAAAACCCTTCGGCAGCTTTTTCAGGCTGTCACCATGACTGTTCCAGATTTCGAGATTCTCCGGTAAATTTTGAAAAAGCGGTGAGGCTTTCGAGACGCGAAGGTGACCGCGTCCATATTCCCGACGTGCGCTGGGGGAGACCTCGCCGCCGAGCCATTTGCCGAAAAGCTGCATCCCGTAGCAGACCCCGAGGATGGGGATGCCGGAATCGAAAATGCGCTTGTCCGGCTGAGGCGCGCCCTTGGCATAAACACTGGCCGGGCCACCGGAAAGAATGATGCCCGAGGGGCGGAGACTTTTCAGGACGCTGGCTGGTGTGTCATACCGGACAATTTCCGAATAGACGTTCAATTGCCGTACGCGCCGCGCAATGACCTGCGTGTACTGCGAACCAAAATCGAGAATAAGAATCTTGCTGGTCATGGAATGGATGGAATAAGGGAAAGGAAATTTTTAGACAGGATTACCCGGATGAACAGGATTTTTGGAAATGATTTTTTGCATGGTTTGGACTCCAACCCTCACGCATGGAGGATCAAAGATCACTGATGAAAAAAAGAGCTCGAGTGTGATCTTGCGAAACTACCATTTCAGCGGTGCCTAAAATGCCTTCCTGTGCCTGACCTCCACAATAGTATGTCTCAACTGGGCCCACATTATTCGGCCATACCTCACCAAAATATTTTTTCTGATCAACCCCTAACTCGTGATTAGAATCCATCATCTGGATCAGCCCCGGATGCCAAGGCTTCTTTCCTTTACGGAGAATGGCATTGAAATCTTCAGGCTTCATTTCGTAAGCCACCCAACAGTACCCGTCACCTAAAGTCGGTTGAAACAAAGCCAGCGTTTTCACATGAACCATCGTAGGCGATAGTGAAACAATCACATAACGCTCCATATACCTTGTCTCCCCAGACTTATTAAAAGTCGCTACCAAGCCAGCAACGATAATAATACTCAATCCAAGAAACAGCAGGCCAACAATCAGGAGCGGCGACTTCCAAAAATTGCCGATCTTCATTTCCCTGCCTACCGCGTACCCATGCCGACACCCTGGACGGTCTGGAAGAGCTTGCCTTCCGACTTGATCGAGGGAGCGATGATGATCTCGGTTTCCTGGAATTGCCGGATCGACGCTGCCCCGACGTTGCCCATGCAGGTCATGATGGCGCCGACCAGATTTTGCGAACCGTCGTCCACTGTGGCCGGGCCGAAAAGGATCTGGTTGAGGGTGCCGGTGACACCGACATGGATGCGCGTCCCACGAGGTAAATTCGCATGCGGCGTCGCCATGCCCCAGTGATGACCCCGACCTGGCGATTCTTCGGCCCGCGCAAAGGCAGAGCCAACCATGACGGCATCGGAACCGCAGGCAAGCGCCTTGCAGACATCGCCGCCCTTGGACATGCCGCCGTCGGTGATGATCGGAACGTAGCGTCCGGTTTTCTTGAAATAAGCATCGCGGGCGGCAGCGCTATCGACAGTCGCGGTGACTTGAGGCACGCCGAGGCCGAGAACGCCCCGCGAGGTGCAAGCTGCACCGGGACCAACCCCGATAAGAACGCCGCAGACGCCGTTCTGCATCAACTCAAGAACGACGTTGTAGGTCACCGCATTGCCGATGATGATCGGAATCTTGCTCGCCTTGCAGAAGGCGGCGAGATCGAGCGATTTGTATTCGGTCGAGAGATGGCGAACGGTGGAAACAGTTGATTGGACGACGAAGACATCGGCTCCCGCCTCCTGCGCGATGGCAGCGTACCGTTCGGCCTTTTGCGGGATGGACGAGACAGCGACAATACCGCCGCCCTTGCGTAACTCCTGAACTCGCTTGGAGATAAGCTCTTCCTTGATCGGTTGGGTGTAAAGTTTCTGGATCTGCTCGGTGACGGTGCCTTTGTCGGCCTTGACGATCTGGGACAAGGCTTCCTCGGGATCATCGTAACGGGTCTGGACGCCTTCGAGGTTGACCACGCCGAGACCGCCCAGTTTGGCCATCTCGATGCAAAAACGGACATTGGTGACGCCATCCATCGCGCTGGCGATGATGGGGATTTTCAGGCGTAGCGGTTCCTGGTCACCCGGGCGCGGGATGACGAACGAAGTATCGACTTCGTTCGGGTTGATCGTTATTTCACCGGGCACCAAGGCAATTTCATCGAAACCGTAGGTCACCCGGGCCTTGCGATTACGTCCAATCCACATTCCCATGTCAGTTCGTCTCCTTCATAATCTTGTCTTCATAGATCGCCCCGCACTCCGGACACCGTGGCCGTTGATACGGCACACGCTCGGCAAAGGCGCTCTGGCAAGACCCACAAATGAAAATTCGCCGCGCGTCCAATTCCGAACGGCGGCGAGTCCGTAGAAAAAACAACCATGCAATGAGCAGCACGGCAAGAAAAACCGTCACATACAGGATAAAAAAATGAGCGAGGGAAAGCTTCATGACGTTGCAAATTATGGCGCGGAAGGCGGTGTGGGTACAACTTCTTCACGCGGCTTGGCGGCATAATGCCAGAAAATGGTGATTCGTCCCCAAAGAAGACCGGGCTGATCGCTGGGCAGAAAACGAATTTTACGAGCGGCCAGGATCGCCTGCTGATCCAGTTCAGGCTTCTGGCAGGTTTGCTCGATCAGGACATGCTGAACCGTGCCATCTGCGCCTAGGGCCACGCGCAACTCGGTGGGATTCAGATCCGTATCGGAGATGGGCGACGGCAAATCGGGTATGCCGGACGGTTGACGTTGAGCCAGTGGCCCATCCCATTGCCAGGTGGTCTTGGTCGCAACGGCAACAGGCGTATCATCATAAGAAAACGGCTGGCGTTGAGGATTAAGGGTCGTTCCCACCCGTTGCTCGATGGGGGGGATGACTTGATGCATAAACTGATAATTTTCGACTTGGGCGGGAGGTGGCAATTCCGAGGGGCCGATATTGGAATTGATGATGGTAAAATCGAGCGAGTGATCGTCGGACGTCGTGATGGGAAACGGTTGCAGGGGCAGGATAAAAAGACGCGGATCGGTCAAGCGATCCCAAAAAGCGTCGCCCGATTGGACTTCAGGAGTGGCTGTTTGTCTGTTTTCCATCGTGACATGGATGCGGGCCTGGCGTCGCAGTTCAGCATGGGTGGTGTCGATGCGAATGAAAAAAAACATGGCCACATGGAGCATCAAGGCGAGGAAGATGAAAAGTCCAAGACGCCTCTGTCGCTTGGGCACGTAATCAATCCACGGCTGGAGCAGGGCCAGCGTCTGGGCCACCGGATCAGACTCTTCCAATGGAGCGATACGGGGAGGCTGGGATGCGGGAAGTTCCGGGGTTTGGGTCGCCATGCGATAGGATGGGGCAATTCTAGGGAGACGAGCCCCCGGTTACAGGTTTGGTGCCGATCATCACCGACAACCGGTGCGCAAAAGCGATATCCATAATCTGGGTCACCAGGTCGAGGGGAACATCCTTGTCGGCCTTGATCACAAGCGAGCGCGTATCATGGCTCTGCGGAAGTTGATCCAATGCGGCACCGAGGCCGCCCGGGCCGTCCAACGTGAGGATCTGGTCGTTAAAATAGAGGATCGGTTCGCGTTTGAGCGGCATCCCGTTGGCATCGACATCCGGAGGCGTCAGGGCAACCGCCACAATGAGGCGGCTGGACGGTGTGCCTCCTCCCGAGAGGCTGCGCGGAGGATCAATTTTGATTCCCGGTTGCAGCACAAAGGATGAACTGAGCAGGAAGAAGAGAAGGAGCAATAAAACGACCGTGATGACGGGCACGAGATCAACGAGCCCGCGCAGGGGCTGAAGACGGCGGGTAAGGATCAGGGCCATGCCGGGAGTATGCCTCGTGTCGTTGACCGAGACAAGCTCCTGCGGATGGTTTGCAGATTAGGCCGTGTCGGTTATGCTGCGCTCATGCGTGGGAAACTGCTTCTCTTCGTTCGGCGGATGCACCTCTACCTCGGTGTCTTTTTTGCGCCGCTGTTGCTGCTTTTCGTCATCACAGGCTGGTGGCAGACCGTAACCATCAATCGCAACAAGGCGATAGGTGCCAACACCTTTTTCATGAACAAGCTTTCAGACATTCATGTTGCGCAATATTATCCCGTTGCTGGTAGCCACCATTTCTCGACCTGGATGTTCGAGACGCTCGTTGTGGCCATGTGTATCGGCCTTATTCTTTCCCTTGTGCTCGGGATTGCCCTGGCTTTCACGATGGTGCGCAATCGCATTCCGGTCTTCATTGCGCTCTTTCTCGGAATCGCCGTGCCCGTGCTATTGTTGGCACTGGCACATGCGCAATAAGCGTATTCTCGAATCGCCACCGTACGGAAGGCGATGGTAGCTATTACTTCTTCGCCTTGTTTTCGCGTTGGGCTTTTTCGTGCAGCCGCTTCTGGGCCTCGCTGGCATGAGCCAATTGCGTGAATGGCAGGTCTGGCAATTCACGGCATGTCACCATGAAAAATTCCTCAAATTCCTCGAGGGTGAGATCTTCCTTCGTCCGCGATTCAAAAACCATCTGGGTCATCGGCTGGTCGATCCAGGGCATCTGGTTCAGTTGGGGATTGCCGCTGTAGCCAAGACCAAGTTCATTCGCGAGCGTATTGGCGCAATGAATAATATGCGTCATCAAATTAACCTCATCTTCCCGCCCCGTGGAAATCATGGACGCGATTAAGTTTAATTTGTTCGATTCCATCATCGCCTGGTAGCAATCCTCCGGGTGTTCATGGAACGCCACCAGGTAGCGGATCGAACGTTGAAATTTGTTTCGCTGGAGCCATTCCTGGCCGATCTGGGCATGATCCACGCCGAAGTATTGCTGTTCCACCTGGCTCAGGGGTAAATTTTGCTCATAGGCATGGAGCCAGACACCAATCGTCTTCGCCGGGTAAAGTTCCGCCAGGACAAGTTTTCCGATGTCATGCACAAGGCCGCCGAGATATTCCATGCCGGTGGCGGGCAATCCCAGCATATCGATGATAAATTCCGCCAGCAGGCCGGTATAGATCTGGTGTTGCCACAGGCCGTGCCAGTTGAGGGCCGGGGTGCCCTGCCATGGCCGGTAAAGGGAAATGGCTGTCAGCGCGATGTTGCGTGAACGCTCCAACCCGACCAGTTCGATTCTTTCCGCATCGCTCTGGGGGCGCGCATCCGAGGCGTTGGCCATGAAGGTGCTTAAAACTTCCAGCGTCTCCTTGTAACTGGGAACCAGTAACAAAGCCTCGATCAAGGCGCGCAAATCTTCAGATGACCCCTTTTGCATCGCGCGGAGATCGGAAGCCATCGCATTGAGATGAAGCACCGGCCAGCGCGTATCAAGACTATGATAGACCTCCTGTGAATCGTACGAATCCTGCAACGTGAAAAGATGATCCCCCTGTGTCGCCATTTCATCCGGCACCAGGTCGAAAAGAGTTTCCGGCGGCCCTTCGCTTCGCGGCAAGGCGCGTCTTTCCACCGTATCGACCACCGACAATAATTTTTTCCCGTACTGAAAATGGTTGATGTTCTCGAGGGCGGATGTGATTTCCTGGTAGTTTTGGAACCGATCCTCCGGCTTTTTCTCCATCATCTTCCGCAAAAGATTGCACCAGCCCGACGGGATTTCATGGCGTTGCAGCGTCTCAATCGGGAACGGATTGAAAACATGGGCCCGGCATACCTCCTCGGTCGTTTCGCCCGGATAGGGAAATTCCCCCGTCATCAGGTGATAGAGGCTTGCCCCGAGGCAATAGATATCCGTGCGTAGATCGGGCTTTTCCTGGAGAACGTGCTCCGGTGAGGCATAGGCTGGCGTCCCCTGCAATTCATCGGCACGCGCGCCGCTGGCGACCTCCGTCACTTTTCGTGCCAATCCAAAATCGGTCAACATCACCGTATTTTCGGCATCGACCATGAAGTTGGCCGGCTTGACATCGAGATGGATGATGTTGGAGCGCGAGGCATATTCCAATGCCGCCACCGCCTGTTCCATGAACCACATCGCTTCCTTCGGATCGAAGTTGCGCCCGGCCAGAATCCAATCCTCCAGCGTCTGGCCCTCGATAAAGCCCATCGCCAGGTAGGGCACGCCCTGCTCTTCGCCCGCCGAATAAAGCGGAACGATATTGGTATGGCGCAACCCCGCAATGGCCCGCGCTTCCTCCAAAAAATTCGCCATCACCTCCGGGCTGCTCAGATTCGCGCGATGCATGATCTTGATCGCCACGTAACGTTCCAGCGTCGGCTCGATGGCCTTGAAGACCTCGCTCATTCCGCCTTCGCCCAGTTTCTCTAAGACGAGATACTGACCCACGCGGGAACCCGCTGAAAAAAGTTGATGTTGGCTCGGATCCATGAAATAGGGCAATGACCTGCCGAAACCAGGACGTCAGCGCCGGTAGCTACCCGTGCCTAGGATAAGTTCCATCCTGTAAAAGGCAATCCCGCGCCTAAGGGTTACTCGATTTTAATTTCTCTTGGCTGAATTCTCCGAAGTCTGCTTCGGCTTTGTCAGGATAGCCGCTTCCGAGGTAGCCGCCGCTGTCCCTAGCGGCGGTGCCTTCCAGCAGCTTCTTCCGATCTTCCGCCGCTAGGGACAGCGGCGGCTACCTTAAAGCCCTCCACAGGAACGAAATCTTCTCGCCTCCGCGCTTCCAGAAGACATTCTTGCACTTCGTATGGCCAGCCTTCTCAATGAATTGGACCTAACGAAACAGGTCGAGGATAAATCCGAGTACCGCGAACGGATTCAGGATCTCCAGCTCAACCTGCTTCACTTTCAGCGCAAGATTCTCGAGAGCAAACGCAGCGTCATCCTTGTCTTTGAAGGGCCCGATGCCGCCGGCAAGGGCGGCGTCATTAAACGCATCACCGAAAAACTCGACCCGCGCTTGATTCGCGTCTATTCCATCGTCAAGCCGACGGTGGAGGAATATCGGCACCATTACCTCTGGCGTTTCTGGAACAAGATGCCCGCGCAAGGCGAAATCGTCGTCTTTGACCGCTCCTGGTACGGACGTGTCCTGGTCGAACGGGTCGAGGGCTTTTGCTCCGAAAAGGAATGGAACCGCGCCTACGATGAAATCAACGCCATGGAAAAGAGCCTCGTGGATGGCGGGGCGATCATGCTCAAATTTTATCTCCACATCAGCAAGGAAGAACAGTTGCGCCGTTTCGAGCAGCGCGCTGCCGACCCTTACAAACACTGGAAAATCAGCGCCGAGGATTGGCGCAACCGGCGCAGGTGGAAGGAACACCTTGAAGCCGCCGAGGAGATGTTTTCCCAGACCTGGACGAAGCAAGCGCCGTGGATCCTGGCCGAAAGCGAATTCAAATGGTACGCGCGACTCAAGGTACTCAAGGCCGTCGTCAAAAAATTCACCCAGGAATTTGGCGAATAGACTGCGGCCCATGAAACTGCGCCCCGCCGTCGAGTCAGACCTGCCCGGTATTCTCACCATCCATAACCACGCCATCCGGACCAGCACCGCCGTCTACGACGAGGAGCCTCACACCCTCGCCATGCGTCGCGATTGGTTTCTCGCCAAGGAAAATACCGGCATGCCCGTTCTTGTCATCGAGGAAGCGGACGGCATCGCTGGTTTTGGAACCTACGGCTCCTTTCGAAGCTGGTCCGGCAACCACCGTAGTGTCGAACACTCCCTCTACATCGCGGAAGAAAAACGGCGGCGCGGCTATGGTCGGCTTCTTCTCACCACCCTCATCGAAATCGCCACCA
>Ga0206928_1084_pt1 | contig 24613 bp, 25 predicted proteins | sample Alteio_BWOrgHeat_21_FD_152941 | JGI IMG/M metagenome (GOLD analysis project Ga0206928, IMG submission 152941) | Enriched cells from forest soil in Barre Woods Harvard Forest LTER site, Petersham, Massachusetts, United States -... | ecosystem: Environmental > Terrestrial > Soil > Temperate forest >... | reverse complement strand
TCGGAAGCGCGGTGAGGGAGCCGTTGCCGTATTTCTCGCCGAGACGCGCCGCGCGTTCCAGAAGGCGGGAGTGGAGATAGAAAACGTCGCCGGGATATGCTTCACGACCGGAGGGGCGCTTGAGCACGAGGGAAACCTGACGATAAGCGACGGCATGCTTGGAAAGATCGTCGTAGATGATAAGAGCATCCATGCCGTTATCCATGAACCATTCGCCCATCGCGGCACCGGAGAACGGCGCGATATACTGGCTGGTGGCTGAATCGGAGGCGGTGGCCGAGACGACAATGGTGTAGGGAAGCGAACCAGTGGAAGTGAGCGTGTCGATGACGCGCGCGACGTTGGCGTTCTTCTGTCCGATGGCGACGTAGATGCTGTAAAGGGGACGGAAGCCAGCCTTGCCTTCGTTTTCGCGATTGAGGCGGGCTTGGTTGATGATGGTGTCGATGGCGATGGTCGTTTTGCCCGTGGCGCGATCACCGATGATAAGTTCGCGCTGGCCACGACCAATCGGGATCATGGCGTCGATGGCCGCGATGCCGGTCTGGATCGGCTGGCTGACTGATTTGCGGGCGATGATGCCGGGGGCAAGTTTTTCCACCGGGTAGAAGGCTTCGTTTTTGATCTCACCCTTGCCATCAATGGGCTGTCCGAGAGCATCAACCGCGCGGCCCAGCAAGGCCTTGCCGACGGGCACCTGGAGGAGCTTGCCGGTGGTGCGAACCTGGTCGCCTTCCTTGATCTTGGCAAATTCGCCGAGGATGATCGCGCCGACTTCGGTTTCTTCAAGATTCAGGGCGAGTCCCATGATGCCGCCGGGGAATTCAAGCATTTCATTGAGTGCAGCGCCGGAAAGGCCTTCGATTTTGGCGACACCGTCGGAGATTTCGCGAACGGTGCCGATATTGGATTGAGCGACATCCGTTTTGAGGGAGACGATCTGTGATTTAATTTCTTCGAGGAGGGTGCTCATGGATAGGATTGGAGGTTAAGGGGAATGGATGCTGTTTTAAAATCAGGAAAAGGCTTGTTGGAGGCGTTCAAGACGGGAACTGACCGAACCGTCCCAAATATTGCTGCCGCGCCGGATGCAAAGACCGCCGAGAAGCTTGGGATTTTCCAAGTATTCGGTGCGGCTGGCGGGACCAAAACGTTGTTCGAGGCTGGTGAAAACGCTCGCGCCGCGATCGGCGAGGGGAGTGGCGCTTTCGACGCGCACAGTGCGTTCTTCAATGGCCAGTTCGATGAGCCGTTGCAGGCGGGCAAGGAGTGCCATGTAATTGCGGGGCTTTTCCGTGATGAGAAGACGGATGATGTCGCGAATACCCTGCTCGTCGAGCGAGCCGTCGGGTCGCAGGCAGGCGCGGAAATACCGCTTGGCCTTCTGGCGTGCTTGACGATCAATTTTCATCGGTGGAAATAGAGGCTAGTTTTGAGTGGCGCTAAGCTGACGGAGGGTTTCCGAATTCAATCGGGTCTGGTCGTCCGAGCTAAGGACTTTGCCGGCGACTTTCTCGGTGGTCTGGATGACCAGCGCGCCGACCTGTTGCTTGAGTTCGGCCATGAGCCGGTTGCGATCAAGAACAGAGGCTTCGTGGGCTTTTTTGACGATTTCCTCCGCCTGACGGGTGGCTTCCTGCGTGCGTACTTCACCACGGCTGACGGCAGCTTTTTCTGCTGCGGCAACGATCGCACTGGCCTGTTCGGTGGCTTTCTGGATGATGCTGAGGCGCGTGGCTTCCGCATCGGCCAGTTCCTTCTTGATTTTCTGGGCATTGGCCATCGATTCCTCGATTGCCGTGCGGCGCTGTTCCAGGATGGTGCGGACTGGTTGCCACGCGAATTTCCGGAGAACTAGGAAGAGAACCGTGACGACAAAGCACTGGACAAGGAATTGCTGAAGACTGAAGCCGGTTTGGAGACCGACATTCTCAAAATTAGTTTTGATGTCGTTCAGGTCGGCCAGGGGCAAGTGTGGAATAATCATGGGGGTTTAAGTCACGCCGCCGGTGAAGGTCACAGGCGGCGATACAGTGGATTAGTGGCCGGCCAAAACAAACGCGACAAGAATGAAGGTTCCTTCGGAAATACCGACGAAGATGAGGGAAGCGCCGAGAATGATGCCCATTGCGCCCGGATTGCGTCCAACGGCTTGGGAAGCGCCTGCTCCGACCGCACCGATACCGATGGCGGCACCGCCGGCGGCGAGGCCGATTTCGATAGCTGATGTGTTCACTGCCAAGTCTGCCAAGATATTCATATAATTTTCCTTAAGTTGTTGGTGTCTGTTGGTTTTCGGCACGGTCAGTGCCAAAATTTTTAGTGGGCGTTGTTTGCCTCCGTGGAGTGGTCTCCCGAGTTGGTGAGCATGCCCGTAAATGCGGCGGTTAAAGCAAAAATAACGATGGCCTGAACGAAGGCGACGAGAAGCTCGTAGAAATAGAAGGGGACGAGGATGAGGAAGGCAAAATTGGGGGCCATTTTATACATCGAATCGAGAAGAAATTCGCCTCCGTAAATGTTGCCGAAGAGACGGAAGGTGAAGGCGATGGGGCGGATAATAAGGATGGAAAGAACCTCGATCCAGCCGACCAAAAAGAAAATCACGATGAAGAGCCAGTTGACGATCAGGTTTGGAAATTTGACCTTGGATCCGAAGATGTGAAAAAGCGATCCGCCGATACCCATCTGGCGGACACACCAGTAGAAAAACATGAAAAAGAAGATGGCGGAATAGGCTGCGGTGACGTTCACGTTGGCGTTGGCGCCACGGAGAAAAGGCTGCGTCACTTCAAAATTCCAGATATTGGTTCCGTGGCCGTAACCGAAGGTGCCCACACCGGGAAGCAGGGCGAGGAGATTTTCAGTCAGGACGAAGACGAAAAGACTGCCGAAGAACCAGAACCCCCGTTCCATGGTTTCCCGTCCGGCGAGGCTCTCGACGAAATTGCTCATCAGTTCTACAAGCCATTCGACGAAATTTTGCATGCCGCTGGGAATGAGCTTCGGTGCGCGCATGGCCACCTGAACGACGGCAATGACCAACACGCAAGCGATGGTTTCGGCAATCATCGAGTTGTTGATGGGGAGGCCACCAATCGAAAAGAGATCGACGGGCTTGGGCGTCATACCTTGCGGCGTCACTTCAGCAGCGAATAAGGGAGAAAAAAGCATTTACGTCAAAAAAGTTGGGACGGACATCATTGCGGGAAAGTCAAATTTGGCAAGTATAAGATGATGAAATTTTTGAGACGTAAATGTAGCAAAGCTAGTGGTAATTTTACTAGGCGGCGATTAAAGCAAGGGAGATTTTTGATGTCGAGCGAGTAGTAAGAGAGTGACCTGGCCTCCTACCACAATTCGTTGGGCCCGGTTGGAACCGGAATGGCCTCACGACGGGTAACGGCGGGCGTATTGCTTTCCTCGACTTCATCGTCACGAAAATTCAGAGCATTGGGTGCGGGAGCGTACTTGGGGCGCAGTTGCCCATTTTCATCGAGGAACTGCTGCCGCCACGCGATGTAGTCTTGCAAAAGGGTGTCATACTCGGCGCGGGTGTGAATCCGCACGATTCCCTTGTTGAACATCGAGGCGGGGCCAAAACGCCTGGCATACCAGGGACCGACCTTGCGGAACATGGTGCAGCCGAGACTTTCTCCAAATACCTCGATCATCAGGTCGAGATGGCGGTTCATCACGCGTACCCGTTCGTCAAAACCGGGTTCGGGGAGTAATTCGCCTGTTTTCAGGTAATGAAGGGTGTGAGCAAATATCCATGGATTATAAAAAGCTCCACGTCCGATGCTTACGCCTGTGCAGCCGGTCGATTCCAACATGATCCGGGCAGCCTCGGGACTGGTGATATCGCCATTGCCAATGACGGGGATGTGACGCACCGCTTCCACCACGCGCCGGATGCCACCCAGATTGACTTTACCCTCGAATCCCTGCTGGCGGGTCCGGCCATGCACCATGATCGCGGCAGCGCCGGCATCTTCCAACGCACGGGCCAGGTTGGGCGCGGTCAGGTTATCGTCGTCCCAGCCAAGGCGCATTTTACAGGTGATCGGGATGCGAACCGACTCGACCATTTTGCGCACAAGGGAAGCAGTGCGGTCGAGTTCCGTCATCATGGCGGAACCGCCACCGACCTGGCAGACTTTGCGCACCGGACAACCCATGTTGATATCCACGGAAGCGACACCTAGCGATTCGAGCAATTGCGCGGCGGCGACCATTTCTTCCGGGACGGCCCCGAAAATTTGGACTGCCAAAGGAGAATCTTCCGGGCAACTTTCTATCAATTTGAGTGCCTTGCGATTTTTTTCGAGGAGGGAGCGTGCATTGACCAGGTCGGTGGTACAGAGTCCGACGCTGCCCAGTTCCCGGATGACGCGGCGAAAGGGCAGGTTGGTATATCCGGCCAAAGGCGATAATAAAAGAGGCGTCGCCAGTTGGAGGGGGCCGATGACAAGGTTTCGCATATCCATGATTTATTTAAAATCTTTCAAAACCGTCATCCTGAGCTTGTCGAAGGACCTCTTGCTATTTGCTCCAAAAGTACGATTCGAGCGGAATTATTATGAGATCCTTCGACAAGCTCAGGATGACAGCTTTTTAAATTCCAAGGGGCATCCTACCTTAAAAGCTCCCCAGACCGAACTATTTTGTAACCGTGCAGAACGATTAGGGGTCAACAACTTATGAACAGGATTGTCCTGATATGACCGACGCGGAAGTGTCAGCATGTCTGGCGCGCGGGCGCGACGGCGATGAAGGGGCGATCCTCGAACTCTTTCATTACATGTACCCTCACATCACCAAACTGGTACGGGCCAACTTGCCCGCGAAAGAAAGTAGCGAGGACTTGGTGCAACAGGTCTGCATCAAGGTGATCAATCACCTGCATCAATTTTCCGGGAAAGTTCCTTTTTTGCACTGGGTTTCGAGGATCACGGTCAATACGTGCCTGAACCAGATTCGGTATGAGAAGCATCGTCCGGAGATTCGGCTGGGCGATCTCAGCGAAGAGGAGGCCAATCTGGTGGAGCAACTGGCGACTTCTCCGGTGGAAATCGACTCGTCGGAAAAAGTGGCGGCGAAGGAATTGGTGGATAAACTTTTGTCGAGTTTACGTCCGGCGGATCGTTTGCTAATGAAATTGATGTATCTTGAGGGTCATAACATCGAAGAGATTTCGAGCCTGACGGGATGGAACATCGCCCTGGTTAAGGTAAGAGCTTTTCGTGCGCGGGTTCAATTGCGGAAACGGTATGCTTTACTTATGAAGGAGACTCCATGAATCCGATCGATCATCAACTCAATCGTCTTTTCCGGGCGGCTGCGAAGGCAGGCGTGGATCACGCGGTTGCGTCGCCCTATGGATTGGAAACTCGTGTTTTGGCAGCATGGCGCACGGCGCCCCACTTTGGGTTTTGGGATGGTAGATTACTCGTTCGCGGGCTGATCCTTGCCGCCCTGATCATGGGCATCAGCCTTTGGCCGACTTTTCAGAGCACACCTGCGAATCCTTTTTCTGAGTATCTTCAACTGGCCGACTCAGATGCCACCGTCCAGATCGACAACTCGCCATGACTTTACTGACGATCAAACCGTGGCTGGCCCTGGCGCTCATCTTTGTCCTGGGCACGGTGACGGGTGTCTCTCTGACCATTGGGTTGAGGCCTTACTTCGCGCCTCCGATGGGCATGCCCCAGATGAAAAGCCAGTTGGAGGCGAAATTAACCCAGCGATTAGGCTTAACGCCGGATCAACAGGCCAGGATTGACCCGATTCTAACTGATCAGCAAAAGCAGATTCAGGGAGTGCGCCGGGAAGAATTTGGACGCATTGCGAAAATCGTCGAAGACTCGAACAAGCAAATTTTGCCCATTCTTACCGCCGGACAGCAAACGGAATTCCAGAGAATAGAAAAAGAGATGGAAAATCAGCGTGAACAGAGGATGGGGCGCATGCATCACGCGCCGGGAGGGTCGTCCCACAATGGCATGCCCAAGTCCCCGACCGATGCGGATGATCTCCCGCCGCCACCACCGATGCCACCACCGATGCCTCCGCCAGTGAATCCCTAAGCTTTTTTAAGCGCAACTCTTGTCAGGGTAGTCGCACCTGTGGCAGGCTCGCGCTTGCTTTTGAAAAAGCTTTGCCTGCCGCGTCATCATGGATACGAAAAAAATCAAATTTAAACCGGGCCACCACCTTCTCAAGCCTTTCATCCCGAGAAAACTTAAGGAAGTTATCAAGGATATCGTGTCCAGGGTGGAGGATGTCGGCTCGCAATCACGCAGGGAGCTTCTTTTCGGCGAGAACGAGCCGTTGGTGCCACCGTTGCGGATGATGTTCGAGGGGCCGAGGGACTACGAATTGTTCAAGGAAAATGGAAGGGAATTTTTCGAGTACCTTCGCCGGTTTTGCGATCTCCAGCCCAACCACAAAATCCTCGATATCGGTTGCGGGATTGGCCGCAAGACCCTTCCGCTCATCACTTATTTGAATGAGCAGGGTTCCTATGACGGCGTTGATATTGTGGAAAAAGGGGTCGAGTGGCTCAGGGCCAAGGTTGGAACGAAGCATCCCAATTTCCGGTTCCATCTGACCGATGTCTCGAACGGTTACTATAATGCCCAGGGAGAGATCAAGGCGGTTAATTATAAGTTTCCGTTTCCCGATAATACTTTCGATATCATGCTGATGGGTTCGGTATTTACCCAGATGTTAACGGACGAAGTGGAAAATTACCTGGCCGAGGTTGCCCGTGTCCTGAAACCGGGAGGGCAGTCGTTCATTACCTACTTCCTGTTGAATGAAGAGGCGGAGCGGCTGGTTTCCGAGGGGAAGGGGACTTTGCGGCTAAAGCATCGGGTCGGGAAATGTCGCGTCGAGGATAAGAACAGCGTGGCCGATTCTGTGGCGCATCAGGAAGCCGACATGCGCGCGCTCTACGAGCGGTGCGGATTCAACATCAAGGATAAGATCCATTACGGCTTTTGGTGTGGTCGGGAGAGCTACACCAGCTACGAAGATTTTATTATCGCGGTAAAGCGCTAAGCGGGTTTTTGTTTCAAGCCCTATTTAAAACTCCGTCATCCTGAGCGGAGCCGAGGCGAAACGTGATGGTCGAGCTTGCGGTTGACCCGAGGCGTAGTCGAAGGATCTGGTTTGATAAACCAAACGTGAAGGTGGCGTCACCAAAGTTCAAAATACCAGAAGGTCTTCGCGCTTGTTGCTCCTGCGAAAAACGAGATGCCTTGCGAATCCATGAATCTTTAGCCGTCTTTTGGATGGATTCCAAGTTCGAGCCATATCCCTCGACTGCGGTTCGGGTTGACGATGTGCTCAAATAGATTTTTATGGCTCACCTTCGCTCGGGATGACGGATTGTTGAAAGCGAGCTTTGCTGGGATTCCTGCTTCTGCTGTGTCTATCCAAACCGAAGATGCTTTGAAGAAACAAATCCAAGCACCCGCTGGTCAATTTAGCTTGAGGGGCAACTGCCGGGGATCGGTTTCCGGTTCCAACTCCCAGTAGGAGGCGAGCAGCCCTGCCATGTAGGTACCGAAGATCAACATGACAAAACTGGGAAGCGGCAGGATGACATTGTAGAGCCGGAAGGCGAGGATCGACGACTCCACCCAAAAAGCCAGAAGCACGATCAGGATGGCCGCGGAGTGGATGGGTCCTAACTTGATCAACGCGGCAGCCCCCCCGATTCCAATGAGCAGGTAAAGGGCCGCAAGAATCATCGGAGGCAGGGGCCGGACATAATCCTGGTCGAGGATGGTTCGCTCGGCCTGGAGTTGAACCTCGACGCGGCTGAGCTTGCCGACCGCGGTATTGAAGATTTCCCGTTGACCGAGATCCGTGCGGCCAATCCAGACCTGCCGGTGGGCCAGGCTGCGAAGGTTATGTTCCGGGATAAGGCCGTTATGGAGTTGATCGTCATAGACCAGAATGTTGTCGAAACTGGCCTGCCACGAAGTCGTCGGGGTGGGATGATAACGAATCTGCATGCGACCCTGATCGTCGATGGGCACAGTGCGAAGCAGCTTGCCGTCCTTGCGACGCAAAAAGATGGCTCGACCCACCTGCACCTCGGACAAGGAGAGATCGGCCCCGAGGAACTGGGCGGCGGCTTGCAGGGCGAGGGAGGGAATCATTTTCTGGTTGAGCATGAAAACCAGTGGAAGGCGGCGTATGCGCAAGCCCGATTCGGACTCGAGGTTATTGGCACCGACGGGAGAAGCCCCGGCAAAAGTTTCCATCGGCCAGATCGCCGAACCAAAGCGCGGCACCAAATGCGTGTCGCCGTGAAAAGGGAGGGAGCCGAGCTTGGCGGGAGGCGGTGCGGAATTGTTCGTCGTCATGACCGTGGCGGCGAAGACGACGATGTTGGCCCGTTCGATGATGTGAGAGAACGTGGTGTCGAAGGAAGTGTAATCAGTGTCGCGGTCGTTGAGGTTCATCTCAAAGACGACGCTTTGGGGCGCGTAATCGATCAGGCTGCGGAGCATCAAGGTGTAATCGAGTCGTGACCAGGGCCAGGGACGGTCGGCTGGGATGGCATCGATGGCGACGAGGGCGAGTTGATCGCTTGGCTTGATGGGATAGGAATGAAGCGATTGCCGCCAGTCGAGCAGAGGTTCCTCGAAGGCATTGAGCGCACCGGAAAATTGCGCCAGCAGAGTGAAGATGCCCCAGAGCAGGGAGAGGCCAGCCGCGAGGGCCACACGACGTTTTTGATTCGGGTCGGGCGGTTCAGGCACGGGGGCCGGAGCGGGCTTGGTCGGAATGCTAAAAGGAAGGTCTTCCACGGCGGAGGAATCTCTTATGCCAAGAGTCACGCCCGCAAGCAACGTGTTATGTTCGGATATTTACCGTCAAGTCCAAGATCGACTGAGATGCTGTCGTACCGATTATTCCTTCAACCCGGAACCCTCGTGGCTGGTGTCGCCGTCGATGTCGATGAAGGTGGTGGAAGAGGCGATATCGTTGCGGTCGGGCATCATGTTGGCGACCTTCATTTGCTTGAAGATGCTATACTTCCCGATTTTGATGACATCCTGAGCCTCGACCCGCTTGACGGTCTGGCCCTTGGCATTGAGTCCATCGACGCGGAGGAAGCACCAGTATTGTGAGCTAACCCAGTAACGAACCTTGGCAAAATGGCTATGGTCGTTCGGGCCGGGTTTGGCTTCAAAAACGTAGGCGGGCAGCGTCTTGATGCTGTCGGTGCCGACAGGAACGACATCGTCCCAGTTCATAAAATCGATACCCAGGTCTTCGTAGGTGATGTCGGTATCGAGGATGGAATGGGCGCGATCCGCGCTGGCGACCGGGCCCCATGCGGCGGATGAGGAAGTCCTTTTTTCCACCGTGAAAACCCCGGGGTTGAGGACAACCCGGATTTGGAGCGGCTGATCCTTGAATGCGTAAACCAACTCATGTCCCTTGGTGAGGAGCGAGATCGGGTAGCTCTTCTTGGTTTTATCACTGTGGACGGTGCCATTGAGCGTAAAATCGGCCAGGTCGAGCCGCTTCCAGATCATGCCTTGGACATAATTAACGGGCGGCACCTTGTCCTTGGCGCTGGTGTCGATGCCAGCCATGGCCGATGGAACCGAAAGAAAGCTGAAAGTGGAACAGAGGGTTATAAGACAGAGGAGGGAACGAGGTTTCATAAAAGGTGATAAAGTCAGTTGGGGATTGAAGAGCGGAAAGACATTTCCGCATTTCGCTTGTTTCGGTGTCTTCTTGGGTATTAGCTTTTGTAAGGTGACGCGCCAAGTTAAATACTTGAAAGGTATCCAGCTGGGTTTGCGTCGAGTATTGTATTGGTAGATGCTTGGACGCGCCAGCGTCGCTGAAACTTCATTTGATTTGAACCCCTATGGTGCACCCCGGCTATCGTAAACGGACAATTTTTCTCCTGGTCGCGTTGTTGCTTGTTCGCTTCTGGTTTGGACAAACCTTTGAGTTGTCAGGCCATGAAGCCTATTTGTGGCTGCAAGGGCATGGCACGAACCTGAGCATGGCTTACTGGGAGCGCGGGCCCGTTGTTCCGGGGCTGATACGGATCGGAACCGCTTTTTTCGGCGATACGGAACTTGGCGTTCGCTGGCTGGCGGCAGTGATTTGTTGCACGAGCGGTTTCATTCTTTTTTACCTGGCGCGTCACTGGTTCAGCGCCCGCTGCGCATTCTGGACGGTGGTGCTGTTTATCGTCATCCCCATGTACGCATGGAGGCTCTCCTTCATGACCGAAGCGACGGTGAGCATCGGGTTGATGGCGGTGACGTTGCTCGCCTTCAGCATGGCGGTTGAGAGGGATAAAATAGGGTGGTGGTTGCTCGGTGGGGCGGCTTGCGGCCTGGCCCTGCTGGTGGCGTTGCCGAACATCTGGTGGATGGCGGGGCTGCTGCTCTATTTTGTGATCGCCCCCAGCCGTCGCCAGCGACTGCGGGAGCCTCAGCTTTGGATCACGATGATTTTTATCAACCTGTTCCTGCTGCCCATCATTTGGTGGTGGCGGGGTCCCCAGGTCGCCGACGTGGCTCGTACGCGCATCCTGAATGCATGGCCGTTAAGTCACAGCTTTTCCCTGCACCAGGGATTCAGTTTTTTCTGGAAGGAAATTTTCTACCTTTCACCACTTTTTTTCATTCTTCTGGTCGTGCTGCTGTGGCGCCTGGGCCGCCAGCTTTGGGAGGATCCCCGCTACGGCCTGCTGGTCTGCCTGGCGTTTCCCGGATTGATCTGGGAGAATTTTTCCGCCTTTTTTCAGGAAGGGCGTCCTGATCTCATCCCGGCATTTTTCCTGCCGTTGATTCTTTTGGTGGGATGTTACACGGCCCGGGTCACCCCTATCGGAAGGTCGACGCGCTGGATGTACGGGATCATCTTTGCCCTGGCCCTGTTGCAATCGCTGGCTGGACTTAATCCTTTTTATATCACTTCCAAGGCGGACGGTTCGGGTTACCAGATTCATCGCACCCAGAGCGGTGAAACCACGTTTTATGCCGATAAGCGGCAGATCTCATGGCGTAACCTCGCCGACGGGATACAAAGTCTCCAGAGGGATGCAGGAGTTGGCGCCACGCTGATCATTACCGATACGCCCGAAACCGCGAGCGCGTTGAGCTTTTACCTGCCGCGTAATCCGTTTGTTTACGTGGCGAGCAAGCCTGACGTCATTACCCACTTCGATTTTTGGCCCCACTACGATGAATCGGCCTCGCCAAACGACTCGGCCCTCTTCATCAATCGTTCGACTGACCCCCGGCGTGAGGCGGATCCACCGCCTGCCGATATCATCAAAAATTTTACCACGGTAACGAAGATGGATGATCCTTCGCTGCCCGATTTCAACAGATCATGGGACATCTGGAATTGCCAAAAATTCATCGCTTCCGGCCAATCCACGGGCACGCCCCAGGCCAATCCCATGCCGGAGCCGGAAGCCTTGCCAAAATAAGACCATGCCCACGGAAACAGCGCTCAATCAGTATCTCGATTTTCTTCGCTTCAGCAGCATCTCGACCGATTCGACGCACAAGGAGCAGGTGGTGGAATGTGCCGAATGGGTCAGGCAGAAACTTGCGGCCATCGGGCTTGAGGCAACCCGGCACGAGACACCCGGCCATCCCATCATCCTGGCGCGCGGCTCTCACAAAGCAGGTCGGCCCACGGTCTTGATTTACGGTCATTACGACGTACAGCCGGTCGATCCACTTGCGCTGTGGCACCGGTCGCCGTTCAACCCTGGCGTACATGATGGAATCGTCACGGCGCGTGGCGCGAGTGATAACAAGGGGCAGATTTTTTCGCATATTCTCGGGGTCGAACAGGCGTTAAAGGAAAAGGGCGACCTGCCCGTCAACCTCATCATGTTGATCGAAGGCGAGGAGGAGATCGGCAGTCCGAATCTTGCGCCGTTCCTCCTCGCTCATCGTGAGGAACTGGCCTGCGATGTCGTGGCCATTTCCGACACGGCCATGATCGCGCCGAATCACCCCACATTTACCTACGGGCTGCGTGGACTTGCTGCCGTTGAAGTGACGGTGACGGGACCCGACCACGACCTGCATTCGGGTCTTTTCGGCGGCGCGGTGGAAAATCCGGCAACGGTTCTCGCGCGATTGATCGCCGGTATGCATGACAAAAATCTCAAGGTCGCGCTTGACGGTTTTTACAAGGAGGTGAAGCCGCTTCAGTCCTGGGAACGCAAGGCGTGGAAGCGATTGCCGTTACAGGAGCGCGCCCTGCTCAAGATAACCGGCGCGCCTGCCTTGCGTGGCGAAAAAGGATTTACGGCGCTGGAACGCATCTGCGCGCGCCCGACGGCGGAAGTCAACGGCATCGGCTCCGGTTACCAGGGCGAGGGGACGAAGACGGTGCTGCCAAGCACGGCCAGCGCGAAATTTACCTTCCGCCTTGTCCCGGATCAGGATCCCAAGAAAATCGTCAGGATCGTCCAGGCTTACTTCAAGAAAAACGCTCCGCCTTCAGTCAAAATAAATATCGTGCCGGGTCATTGCGGTGAATCTTACCTCGTCGATCCGAACGCAGGCTTTGGCGCGGCGGCTCAAAAAGCGTTGAAACGTCTTTTCCCCGGAAAAAAACCGGCGTTGATTCGCGAGGGCGGCACGATCCCCGTCGTTGCCGATTTCAAGAGCATCCTCAAGGCCGACACGCTCCTGCTCGGTCTTTGCCTGCCCGACTGCAACGCGCATAGCCCAAACGAGACTTTTCCCGTCGCCCATCTCGACCTGGGAGCGAACCTGAATCGCTATCTGCTGGAGGAAATTGCCGCTGCGGGTAAAGAAACCGGTCGAAAATAGCGGGGTATTAAGCGAGCAGAGAAAAAGGGAGCAGGACGGAAACGGGATCGCAGACCCTAGGTGAAATTCAAGGCTGCGGCGCGCCTGTTCCATTTTTCCCTTTTTCGGTGGAGTTCACTTGAGGATGTCTCTGGCCCTCGATGCAAGAAAACTGCCATATTTTCCTTTTTCATAATCACCCAAAATCTGCAAGGCAAGAGTATTTGTTGGATCTATCTCGTATAGGTTTTTTACAATCAAATATAGAAACTCAGGATCATCTGAAAACTTGCGAGCTATGGTTTCCATCTTTGGAACTGCTTCGATTGCGTTTGAGCCAAGTTTCCCTAGGGCATTTGCCACCGATACTTGCCCTATGCTACCGCCCTTGAACTTTGGCCCTCCGGCGAGCTGATGGATCAATGCAGGAAGTGCGGTTTTTGCTTGAGATCCCAAACCGCTAATAGTGTCCGCAGCATAAGAACCTGGCGAACCGTCTTCATTAAGGCCTTGAATTAAGTGCGGCAAAGAAATTTCCACTCTACTTTTGAAAGCTCCAGCCCACTGAAATGCAGCCTGTCGCACGACACCCTCATCATCATCAAAAGCGTTTAGAATGAAAGGCCATGCCTTTTCTTCCAAATTCTTTGAGTCCTTTAATTTTTGGGCGTCTTCATTGTAGATACTGCCAACGGTATAAATTGTTTGAGCGCGAACCAAGGGATCGCTATCTCTGCTCAACTTAGCAATTGTGGCCCAAGCCTCTCTATTCTCTGGATTCGAGGTCAATTGGATACCAGACTCCTTTAATAAAGAAAGCCTCGCTGATACGTTTGCCTTAGCCATATGTGGAAAAACGAAAGCAAGTAAGACAAATAAAAAAAGGACAGGCACGGAGACAGGATCGCAGACCCTAGGTGAAATTCAAGGCTGCGGCGTACCTGTTCCTTTTCTTTTTCTTAGGAAAATATTTTCACTTGCTGAACGAATCTTCTTTCCCTACGAGTGCTCATAGGAGGCTTTCATGAGGAGATTGATACTGCTGCTTTTCTTCGTTCTTGGCATCTTACCGGTGGCCGCATACAAGGATATTGAAACTGGTACGTTCATTACCCGTGATCCGGCTGGGTTTGTTGACGGGCCAAACCTCTACACCTACGTAAAACAGAATCCGTGGACACTTTTTGATCCCGAAGGATTGCAGTCACTAGATGATACTCGCAAAGAAGGTGTCACATATCAGACCGCCAAAAGTACCGAGTTCAAGCCGGGAGAAGCTGAAGCAGTTTTAAAGGAACACGGTCAGAAAGTGATGAAGCCCATGGAGGTTTCTGACGACCGAGTTAAAGAATTACGGGAAAGCGGAAAGTTCGATGGAAAAACCGACGAGGAGGTCAGAATCTCTGAATCCGCTCGTGCTAATGCCATCAATGCGAAGTGGGCGCTCGTAAAGTACGAAGGTACTCCAGAAACAAAGAAACTATTTGCCGCTTGGAGCGGCATGAATGAAATCTTGCTTACCACAACGATGGCGATGCCGGGGCCAAGAGGAATTGGCATGGGCACAAGTGCCGAGGCGGGACAAGCAGCAGCAGGCGTAACGTACAAAGGACTGACTGCAGAACAGAAATTGTTGGTGCAACAGGCGATGAGAAAAGCGGGAATAAATGATAGCAACCTCTTGATTCAAGGAGCGGATATGCCAGCGGGGTATTCAGGCATGACGATAGGAGACCAAGGATTTGTAATCAATCGCTCGATTGTAAAAGATCCACAGGCATTAATGGACACGATTAAGCATGAATATCAACATGTGGTAGATCGTCGAGCTTTGGGCGATCCTTCAGCTTACGGACAGCCCTTGGAAGATAAGGCCAATGCCGCAGAGAAACATTAGGAACAATTTATGGCGGACGATAACCTCATTACTATTACTTTGGCGAATGCTAGAGAAATAGCGAAGGGGCATTATTCTAATCTGCTTTGTCCTCATTGCCGCCAACAATCAGTGGAAGCTTTTTTCTCGGAGCAGAATCTTAAACAAGGTTATGGCATCTGGCTTGAATGTCAGCGGTGCGAAAAGGTTGAACACATTAGCTGTAATTCCGAACCGGAGGGTTTTTCACCGTTACGCATTTCAGAGAAATTCCAGCATTTGGACGACCGTGCATGGAACGCAGAGAAGTAGAAGTTCACCAGCCCGCTATTGTCATTCGATAGGCTTATTGCAGAAAAAGGAAAAAGGGGACAGGCACGGAGACAGGATCGCAGACCCTAGGCGAAATTCAAGGCTGCGGCGTGCCCGTTCCTTTTTCTCTTTCCCGGCCGTCATCCCGAGCTAGTCGAGGGATCAGCCTCCGGCAAGTACACAGCGATAGGATAAAGTGTGCGCATTCCGGGAGCTGATCCTTCGACAACCCCTTCGGCTTCGCTCAGGGCGCGGCTTGCTGCCGCGGCTACCGAAGGATGACGGATAGATAGACCCGGGGGAAACCGGGTGGAGCTTATTTCCGCTCTTTGTGGATGGTACGACGCCGAAGGGAGGGGTTGTACTTGAGACGCTCGAGGCGCTCCTGCTGAAGCTTCTTGTTTTTAGTAGTGAAGTAACGGGAAGCAGACTTGCCTTCCTTGGCAGCCTCGGTGCATTCCAAAATAACTTGATCGCGCATGGGATAAAATGGGTTGGGTGAAGCTGGTCAAGATACCCGGCTTGCCGGGGCGGTCAAGCTTCAATCTCTTGGGTGTTCCGAACCGTCGCCCGGCGGTCGACGGCTACCACGGAGGGAGGCACCGCCGATAGGGCCATCGGCGGCTACCTTAAAATGCCTCAAAGTTATGGGGCTGGGGGAATGACCCGGTCGAGAAGCTTTGCGCTGCTCAGGACGCCGGGGATGCCTGCACCGGGATGCGTGCCCGCACCGACAAGGAAGAAGTTTTTCACGTCCTCGCTGACGTTGTGAGGTCGAAACCAGGCGCTTTGGGTCAGGATGGGCTCAAATTGAAACGCAGAGCCGAGATGCGCGTCGAGATGCGTTTCGAAATCGCGCGGGGTCCAGATGATTTTGCTAATAATGTGGCGCCGAAGGTCGGGGCAGAGTTTTTCAAGCGAAGCGAGAATCGCGTCGGCATAGCGTTCCTTGACCGATTCCCAGTCGATCTCTCCTCCAAGATGTGGCACGGGTGAGAGAACGTAAAAGCATTCGCAACCGGGAGGCGCCAGCGAGGGATCGGTGCGCGTAGGTGCATGGAGATAGAGCGAGAAATCGGAAGCGAGGATTTTTTTCTTAAAAATGTCTTCCAGCAATTCCTGGTAACGCTCGGTCAAGACAATGGAGTGATGCGCGAGGTCGGGGTAAGTGCGATCAGTTCCAAAATAGATGAGAAACAGGCTCATCGAATAGCGCATCCGGTCAAGCCGGGTATCGGTCCATTTTTTTCGTGCGACGGCAGGCACAGCCTTCTTGTAAAAATTGGCGACATCGGCATTGGATACAATCACCGAGGCGGGAAGTTCCTCGCCCGAGGCGAGCCGGACGCCGCGTGCCTCGCCATTTTCCACGAGCAATTGATCGACGCGCGTGTTGAGCCGGATTTTACCGCCCATTTCAGCGAAAAGACGCAGCAGTCCCTGCACCAGTGCGCCCGTGCCGCCCATCGCAAAATGAACGCCCCATTTGCGCTCGAGATAGTGGATCATCGCGTAGATGGAAGAGGACTGGAAGGGATTGCCGCCGACGAGCAGCGGGTGAAAACTGAAGACCTGCCGGAGCAGGGGATGCTTCACATAGCGCGAGACGAGACGATAAACCGTTTCGTGTGAGCGTAGCCGGATGAGGTCGGGCGCGACCTTGATCATGTCGGCCACGGATGAAAAAGGTTTGTCGGCCAGGTCAATGAAGGCGCGATCAAAAATGGCGTGGGATTTTTCGACAAACTTCAGGTAACCGGGGACATCGTCGGGATTGAATTTCCTGATCTGCTCGATGATCTCGGCTTCATTTCCGGTGTAATCAAATACCTGCCCGTCGTGAAAAATAATGCGGTAGTAGGGCGTTACCGGAACAATCTTGACGTAGTCCTCCGTGCGCTTGCCAGCCACGGCAAACAGTTCGTCGATGAGGAATGGCGCGGTGATGATGGTCGGCCCGGCATCGTAAATGAAGCCTTTGTCCTCGAAGACATAGGCTCGCCCGCCCGGCTTGTCCCGCATCTCGAGGATGGTGGTGTCGTAGCCTCGTGCCTGGAGGCGAATGGCCGCGGCTATTCCACCAAAGCCGGAGCCGATGACCAAGGCGGGTGCAGAATGACGAGGAGGAGACTTGGCCATGAACCGCCAAGCGTAGCATAATGTGCCACGCGATCAATTACTGCCCCAAGCTCAACGCTATTTAGCTATGGCGAGGGGATCGATGGTCGAGACTTCGCTCATGGGCGGCTGGATCATCTCTTCCGTGTCTGCGGTAAGAACGCGCCGTTCAACTGCCAGAACAACCAAATGCGGATCGTCGTCCCGCTGGATGGTAAGCTCGACCCCGGAACCGGGATCGCCATGCAACGCGAGACGGGCTTCATCTTCCGTCAGGGAGGTCGTGAGGTTTTTGCCGATCTTGATCAAAACATCACCCACGCGCAGGCCAAAATCCGCCGCAGGGCTTCCACGGGTTATCCCGATAATTTGGGGCAGGCCGGTCACTTTATCGAAGGACAAGCGCACTCCGAGACGGCCCATGCCGCTGTGATCTGCCGCCACAATAGGTTCAAAAGGCGTCAGCTTGACGGGTGCGTCGAGGGAATTTGTCGCTTGGGCAAGCGCGAGAGTGGGAAATAAAGCTACGAGGCAAAGGGTAAAAAGCGGTTTCATAATAGTGGCTTTCTCTTTTAATCTTTGGTTGATAGTCGAGTTTTATAACTAATTTCTGTAAAAAGAACAGAACGAAATGAAATTTTTTTAGGATTCAACCACATCGCCAAGTTCAATGCCGATATTACGCGCCAGGCGTATAGCATCGCCAGGCAAGGCTTTGCGACGATCCAAGATATCGTCGAAGTCGCGTAACTGCAGCCTGCCATTAACGGTGGCGACCATGGAGCCTTTTTCACCTGAGGTGAGCGACAGGACGGCCATTTCACCCATGCGGCTGGCGAGCAGACGATCATAGTGGGTGGGTGATGCGCCACGCTGAACATGGCCGAGGACAGTGAGGCGGATCTCCTGCTCGACCTTGCCCGTGTCGAGGAGACGTTTCATGAAGTCGGAACCCTGGCAGACACCCTCGGCCACGATAATAACGCTATTATTGTGATTGCTGGTGAAACGGCGTTGAAGAACCTGGGTGATGTGGTCGATATTCATCCGAAATTCGGGAATGACCGCGACCTGGGAGCCGGTGGTAATCGTGGTCATGAGCGCCAGGTAGCCGCTCCCGCGTCCCATCACCTCGACGACAAAGCAACGTCGATGGGAGGCGGCGGTCGCCCGGATCATATCGACCAGACTGATGATCGTATTGAGGGCGGTATCGACGCCGATGCCCATGTCGGTTCCGTAAAGATCGTTGTCGATGGTGCCGGGCAATCCAATGACGGAAAGTCCAAGTCGGTGCAGTGCACGGGCACCGTTGAGCGACCCGTCACCGCCGATGACGATGAGACCGTCGATGCGGTGTTTCTTGAGAACTTCCAGTGCACGAATCTGGCCTGCTTCCTTCATGAATTCAGCACAACGGCTGGTCTGAAGAAAGGTCCCGGCATCGCGAATGCGGCCCGAGACGATATTGGAATTGAGCGGGATAACTTCATCGTCAAGAAGCCCCTGGTAACCGTTGCGAACGCCGAAGATTTCCAGTCCCTTGTGAAGACCTGCGCGCGTAATCGAACGGATGGCCGGGTTCATGCCGGGTGAATCACCGCCCGAGGTGAGAACTGCAATGCGTTTCATAATACAAACTCCTCTTCTGCTTTAGCTGGAACCCGAATCGAGTCGATTCAATTAAGCAGGCATCGTTCCTGATTTAAGGAGGCACAGTGTATTGTGGCTTGGTCGCCGCCCGCAAGATATGTATCGTTGATGACCTATGAGCCTTATTGCCCAAATTGATGCCGACCTGAAAAAAGCCATGCTCGCCCGTGAGGCGGATAAACTTTCCGTGCTGCGCATGTTGAAATCCGCCGTGAAGTACTCGTCGATTGAAAAGGGCGGCGCCGATTTCGTGCCGACTGATCTCGATGTGCTGGCGGTGGTGCGCAAGGAGGTAAAGAAGAGGGAAGACTCGATTACGAGCTATTCGGAGGCGGGTCGCACGGATCTTGCCGACAAGGAAAAGCAGGAACTGGAATTTTTGCGCACCTTTCTACCCGCGCAGATGGCCCCGGAAAAAGTGGAAGCGCTGGTGAAAGAGGTGATCCAGGAAACGGGAGCAACCAGCAAGGCGCAGATGGGAGCGGTGATGAAAGCAGCGCAGGCGAAAGCCGCCGGACAGGTCGATGGCAAGACGCTGAGCCAGATCGTGCAGCGGCTGTTACCGTAAATGGTTCCGCATGAAAACGTCTTTTACTTGGGAGCCGCCGCTTGCTCTAACTCAGCCTTCACTTTGATCAGATTTTTTTGAGCGGCGCTATCATCAGGCTTTAGTCGCACGGCTTCCTGAAAATGGAACAGCGCCGCATCCAGGAGTCCTTTTTGGACTAGGGCAATCCCGAGGTTGTCGTGAGCTTCGGCCATGGAGGGGTCGAGTTCCAATACCTTTTGGTACTGGACTATCGCGTCATCCGTCAGTCCCTTGTAGGAAAGAGCAACGCCAAGATTGTAGTGGGATTCGGCAAAAGTTGGGTCGAGTTTGATGGCCCTTTGGCACTCGTCAATCCCTTCATCCAGTTGCCTTCTTTGAACATAGATAGCGCCAAGATTATTGGAGGCTTTGACAAATAAGGGGTCGAGTTCCAAGGTCTTTTTGAATTGGGTTATCGCCTCGTCCACCTGTCCCACGTGAGAGAGGGTTACGCCAAGGTTGTAATGGGCTTCGGTATAGTCGGGGTTGAGTTCCAATGCTTTTCGGTACTGGGCTATCGCTGTGTCCAATTCCCCTTTTTCAAAAAAAAGAACACCGAGATTATAATAAGCCGTGACATAATTGGGGTCGATTTCCAACGCCTTTCGGTACTCGGCCATCGCATCATCCACCTTTCCCTTTTTATAAAGAGCGAGGCCAAAGTTCGAGTGGGCTGTCCACGAGCGAGGGCTGGCTTGAAGGGTATCCTTCCAAAGAGGGTAATCGCTGGCAAAAACATTTTCACGGGTGAGGGTAAGGAGGGTCAGCGGCACAAGCGCGACAAGAAAGGGCGACGTCGCCATCCAGAATCCCCGGTTCGATTTTAACGTCATGAGGAGCAGGGCCAGCAGTTGCATCGACACTCCCGCCATCGGCAAATAATAAAAGCGGTCGGCCAGGGGACGATTGAGCGGGATGAAATTGGAAACGGTTGCCAGTCCCAGCCAATAGAGGGCAACGCCAAGAGCGCCCATCCGATTCTTCCAGGCCAGCCACGCTTGCAGCAAAACCACCACGAGCAGGATCAGCAAGGCGATTGGTGTCGATGGTCCGATCATGGTTATGGGTACATAATCAGCGGAGAGATGCGTTGGCCAAAGCAGCTTACCCATCATGAAAACCCATAGTCGGGGTTGGATTAAGAAGATTCGCGAGAAGGATCCTCCAATGGGTCCCAAATGAACCGTGCTGGGCGGAGCCAAAAGAAAGCGAGCCGCTAGAAAGGCCACCGTCACGGCCATCGCGGCTCCTAAAAATATAAACCACGGCAACCTGGCTTCCTTGCGTCGAAACAAGAACCAGTAGGCAATGAGTATGGTCGCTGCCGTAACGCCTGATTCCTTGGAGTCCACCGCAGCGAAGGCGCAAAGAGTGCCCATGCCTCCGGTCAGCATCGCGACACGAAAGTTTCCCGGACGAAAGGAGGTTGCCGCGAGCAAGGCCAGCAGAGTGAAGAATGTTACCAGAAGACTCGAGCTGTAACTTACCTCGGAAACAGATTCCACCATGAGGGGATGCAGGGCGAAAATCAGGGTGACCGTCGCCATCGCAAATTGAATTTTCAAAATGCTGTCTCTGCTCAACCCCGCTAGTTCCGGTGCGATTAACCGACGCAACAACACAAATAACAAAACGACGTTCGCTGCGTGAAAAAGATTGCTGCTCAAATGATACCCGAATGGGTCTTTGTCCCAGATGGCGGCGTTGAGCATCAGGTAAAGCATCTGCCCGGGACGAGCCCCGAGCAGGAGGTTGCTCATCCCCAGCACTTTTAGCGAGAGGACGTCGGGCAGATTCGAAAGAGAAGTGATGAATCCTTCCTCGACAATTTCGGCATAGGCGTCGTACACCAAGCCGGATTTGAGTGAAGGCCAGTAGACCAAAAAGGCTGCGACTCCAAGCAGAAGAGGGATGCAGACACTCCAGAGCGATAGCTTGAAAGGGGGCTTGGATGGCGTGGCGTCATGATCGGACACCTTCTTTTTTCTGAATCGTTTTGCCATGTGTCTCGATTGTCAGGATGAAGACTTTCAGTTTTCCTAAAAGTAGATTCTATTTTTAAATATCAATCCAAGTACGCAAGGTTTGCGGGAACTTCGCCGGGAAAAATAGCAGCGGCATGGGATTGATCGTAAATCGCAGGGATGGTTAACGTCGCGGCGATTTACGAATTATTTTTTTGAGAATAAGGCCGGTTGTTGTCCGAAAATTCCCCCGGCACTCTTCCAGCTTCGGAAGCGTCTGCAACGCCTCGGTGGCGGTGAGGGGACGCTGTTCCGGACTTTTTTCGAGAAAGCTGGCGATCCATCGTTCCAGTTTTGGAGAAATATCATGGCGCAGTTTTTTCATGGGGTAAGGAGGGGTCTTGAGGTGCGCGTCGATGAGCGTTGAAATATTCTCGCCGTCGAACGCGGAATGTCCCGTGATCACCTCATAGAAAATGCAGCCCAGGGAATAGAGGTCGGTGCGTTGATCGATGGGTAAACGCTGGAATTGTTCCGGTGCCATGTAATGAACCGAACCCATCAACGAGTTGAGATGATCCATCGATTGCGTGCGCGGGCCGTCGAGATATTTGGCCAGGCCGAAATCGAGAATCTTGACGTGGAACCGCGAATCGTTGTTTGGTCGTGCAATCATGAAATTGCCCGGCTTGAGATCGCGATGGATCAAGCCCAGTCCGTGGGCGGCAGAGATGGCTTCCAATGTCTGCTGGACGAAACGCAGAAAGTCTTCGTATTGGAGGGGGCCGCGGGTAAGAACTTCTTCCAGCGTTTCACCCTCGATGAGTTCCATGACAACATAGGCGCCTTCGTCATCAACGCCGTAATCGAAAATGGTGATGATGTTGGGATGTTGGAGGCTGGCGGTGGTCATCGCCTCGCGCCACGTTTGTTCAAAAAGTTGGCGATCATTTTGCAAGGCCTTGGCCCGGACGCGCTTGACGGCAACCGCCCGGCTGAGACGGTGATCCCATGCTTTATAAACATCGCCAAGGCCGCCAGCCCCGATCAGTTCCTGAATTTCAAAGCGCTTTGCCACCCAATTGGGCTGCGGTTCCGAGATAGGTAATGACCTTGTCTCCATGCTCATTCCTGCATATTAGTACAAAATCGTGCCTAAAGGAAGATAGAAGCGAATGGGTTTCGCCACCTGTAACACGAACCTGCTTTTGTTAATTGGAAGCGGGCTTGTTTTGCGTGAGCGGTTTTACCAACTTGGAGTCCGCAGGCGCATTGGGATAGCTATCAAACCGGATAATGGTTTCACCCGGGCGTCCTCTTTCGAGTTTATCCCGGGCAATATGCTCGACGTAAGTCGGATCATTTTTCATCTGCGCAGTTTCGAGCTGAAGTTGATCCTGTTGATCCTGCGCTGCGGCTATCTCGCGCTGGAGTTTGGCCTTGTCCGCCTGGAGCCGTTGCGTTTTTTGGATGACCGGGTAGAAAAAGAGCATCAAACCCGAAAGAACGACAATGACCGTGATGGCCTGTATGACGCGGGCAAGCGTCGCCCAGATATTGCCGCCACTTTGTCGTTTAAGCGGAATGCTGGAAGGATCAAGAAATCGGGCGCTTCCCATAATTGCTTTTGCCTACTTGAGGGTACCTCCGTAAACGGCGTTGTCACCAAGTTCTTCTTCAATGCGGAGCAATTGATTATATTTGGCAAGGCGATCCGTGCGGGAGAATGAGCCGGTCTTGATCTGGGCGATATCGGCGATGGTCGTGTCTTCGCTTTCACCGGAACGATGGCTGAGAACGGAGGTGTACCCGTTGCGCTTGGCCAGTTCGACTGCGTCGAAAGTTTCCGTGAGCGAGCCGATCTGGTTTACCTTGACGAGAATCGAGTTGCCAACACCGAGGTCGATGCCTTTTTGAAGAAACTCGACGTTGGTGACGAAAAGGTCATCGCCGACTAGTTGCGTGGTCTTGCCCATCGCATCGGTGAGTTTCTTCCAGCCGTCCCAATCGTTTTCAGCCGTGCCATCTTCAATGGAGATGATGGGATAGCGTTTGGCCAAATCCTGATAGAGGGCAATGAGTTCCTCGGCGCTCTTTTCGCTGCCATCCGATTTTTTGAAAATATATTTCTTCTTTTCCTTGTCGAAAAACTCGCTGCTGGCGACGTCGAGGGCGAAAAAGATGTCCTTGCCGAGAACATAACCAGCCTGCTTGACGGCAAGGGCGAGGACTTCAAGCGCATGTTCATTGGATTTGAACGCGGGAGCGAAACCACCTTCGTCTCCGCCGCCGGTGCCGAGCTTCTGGTCATGCAAAACTTTTTTCAGAGAATGGTAAACTTCCGCGCCGTAGCGGATGGCTTCCCGAAAAGTGGGCGCGCCCTTTGGCACAATCATGTATTCCTGAAAATCAATGGGCGCGTCAGAGTGGGCGCCGCCGTTGAGCACATTGGCCAGGGGAACCGGAAGCGTCTTGGCATTGGGCCCGCCAAGATATTTGTAAAGGGGAAGTCCCACCGATTCGGCGGCGGCATGGGCATTGGCCATCGAAACGCCGAGGATGGCATTGGCTCCGAGGTTTTTCTTGCTCTTGGTGCCGTCGAGTTTGTTCATCCGGGCATCGACCGCAAGCTGGTCGGTGCTATCGAGACCGATAAGTTCCGGGCCGATCTTCTTGTTGACGTTTTCGACCGCCTTGAGGACACCCTTGCCACCGTACTTCGTTTTATCGCCGTCACGGAGTTCAAGGGCTTCATGTTCGCCGGTGCTGGCCCCGGAAGGGACAATGGAGCGGCCTCGTGTGCCGTCCTGCAAAAAAACTTCCGCTTCAAGGGTGGGGTTGCCGCGCGAATCCAGGACCTGGCGCGCAATGACTTTGGTAATCGTGGTGCAGCTCATAAGTAAAAATCAAAAACTAGGCGGGAATGGAGAGATCGATTTTATGAGATTCGATCTTTTCAATGATAACGTGACGAACGCCGCCTTCATCAGTGGAAAGCTCGACGCGTTCCCCTACGGTGTGATTAAGCAACGCCCGGGCCACCGCTGTCTGGTACGAAATGATTCCCTTGGACAGGTCGCTGTCCCACGCACCCAGGATGGTATAGACGATGACTTCGCCGGAAGAGGCATCCTTGAGCGTGACCTTGGTGCCGAGCGAAACCTTGGAGGTATCCACATCGGCAAAATCGGTGGCTTCTGCACGGGAAAGCATCTGGTCGAGTTCGGCTTTGCGGCGTGCGAGGATCGTTTGCATTTCCTTGGCA
>Ga0206928_1082_pt1 | contig 25531 bp, 25 predicted proteins | sample Alteio_BWOrgHeat_21_FD_152941 | JGI IMG/M metagenome (GOLD analysis project Ga0206928, IMG submission 152941) | Enriched cells from forest soil in Barre Woods Harvard Forest LTER site, Petersham, Massachusetts, United States -... | ecosystem: Environmental > Terrestrial > Soil > Temperate forest >... | reverse complement strand
CAATCCAAATCCAATCCTCACGGAATCTGTCCAATCTCAAGGAATTATCCCTGGTAATTTTTCAGTTCAAGAAACAGAGCAACCACAGGCTAACGGCATAGCTTTCATGGATAATTTTTTGGGAACAACAAACTTTTGCATCCCATCAGATAATGTGATCAGCATGAAAACAGATGCGCTACAGTTTCAAATAAACGGAAAAACTTATGACTATTCCGGTCATAATGCCGTGATGTTAAACACGCCTCGAAAGCATACAAATCCCCTTTTTGGTTTTGGCACGCCGGACAAGGCGAAACTTATTATTATTGACGACTTTGGGGGTGAGGCGATGCCATTACAAAATGCAACGATTTGGGAAAAGAATGGCGGATTTATAGACGTGGAAGCACTGGGTAAGGAGTGGATATATTCTGGAACATATACAATTCAAAACTAAATCCATTGATCGGCTGCAACTCTGGGCTCTAGCCAGTTATACAGTGATTCAAAGCTCATATTTTTTGGGAAATCGTCGCCCCTTTCTACGAAACGCGCCGCTGCCACTCGTTCCCACAGCGCTTCGCAACTGCGTCGCGGGTGTTTGGCTATGTTGGAGTCATAGAACGAGCTCTGAATGGAATAGTGGTGAGAATGGATAAAGGGATTCCAAGTGGCAGTTAGGTCATCCTCTTTGCGGATGTCGATGATTTCGGTTTCTTCGAGAAAGCGTTTCCCTGGATTTCCCCACCCGTTTTTTAGGAGTCTAATCGCTTCAACATCAGTTTTTGGTGCACCATAACCGAAGAAAGTTATCGTCCAAGCTGATTTGAGGGCAGACGCGAGCGTGCGCCAATGCCCCGCAATTGCAGGGTCAGATTGGTAATTTTTTTGTTTGACTGGGTAAAGCAGTGGCGATGCTACGATGGTGCACCCACATTGGGGACAATTATGACCACGGCAAAGGACAATCTTGCAGTCGGGACAGTGGCCAATTGCAACGTTCCCATGCAGAAATAATAGATCCGGCGGCTTGCTGAAATGGCGATTGCGCGCCGCAGCATTCCAAAGAAAAGGGTCCCAATTAAATGTGGCAATTATATCCTTCGGACGTAGGCTTAAAACTAAGTGATCATACAAAGTGGGGTTATCCGGAAGTCTCAATGAAGCAAAATAATCGTAAACGCGCTGTTCAATTTCATTTCGAAGTGCCGTTTTGCTGGTGTCGGCTGCGATATCCGAGTAGATACTTTCAAAATCGTCGTAGGGCGGGTTTATACTATTCGATGAGAGAAGTTCAGCCAAACCAACAACTTCAATAAAATTTTTTATGACTGGAAGTTTTTGCCCGTTTCGGTCTCCATTTGGAAATGCGGCAAGGCTTGCTCCTGCCCCAAGAATTACCACATGGTAATGTTTAGAAGTGGGACTTCCAATTTCCTCTATGACAGTGAACACACTCGATGACATGAAGAAATCAAACTCCACATCGCCTCGGTCGTCCAATATAAAATGATTTTGGTAGCGGCGACACGGCACGGTAACAATTATACGCTCGAAGAATTTCTCGAATGTTTCCCATCCGTTTCGCGTGAACTGGCCCGTCGCGTTCTGGGAACTGCCAAATCGGCACTGCTTACGCCGGTTTCGGCATAAATCCCATTCGTCATTCGTCATCCCCCCCCCCCGTCACCCACATTTAACTAAAAATCCTGTCCCTTCCCTCCGCTTTTCGGGTATAAACACGCCGCCCTATGCATCAACTCCTCCAGCACCTGACCGATTGGTACAACCGCGCCCTGCAAACCGGCGGCTACGGCGCCGTGGTGCTGCTGATGACCATGGAAAGCTCCTTCCTGCCCCTGCCCAGCGAGGTCATCATCCCGCCCGCCGCGCACCTGGCGGATATCGGCCAGCTCAAACTCAGTTTTGCCGGCATCATCCTCGCCGGCGCGTTCGGTTCGTGGCTCGGCGCCACCATCATGTACTGGTTCGCGCGCATTGCCGGACGCCCGCTTGTGTTGCGTTACGGCCGGCTCGTATTGTTCCCGCCGGAAAAACTGGAGAAGGCCGAACGCTGGATGAGCCACTACGGCGCGATGGGTGTGTTCGTCGCCCGCCTGCTGCCCGGCGCGCGGCAACTCGTCGGCATCCCCGCCGGCATCGCGCGCTTGAGTTATCTGAAATTTTCCATTTTCACCCTGCTCGGTGCAACGATCTGGTGCTCGGTGCTTTGTTACGTCGGCGTCAAAGCTGGCCAGGACCAGCAACTGATGCACGGCGAACTCCATCACGTGGTCCTCTGGCTGGGTGGCACCGTGCTGGTTTTGGGCGCGCTCTATTATCTCTTCGTGCATCGCCACATGCAAAAGAAGGCCTAGCGGCGTTTTATAAATTTTATGGCCGGAATGGCGACGCTTTGACATCTCAAGCCCGTTGCTCTGGTTCCCTCGCCCCGCCAGCGGAGCGCGGGGAGAGGGTTAGGGAGAGGGGTGATTAGTCAATAGGTACGCGGAAAATTGGATCAAAACCACCTCTCCCCGACCCTCTCCGCCAATTCCCATTGGCAGAGAGGGAGACCGGAGACTCAGGTTTGCGCAGGCCACAGAATTAGTTAAAACACTCCAGCCGTCCGCCAGGACTTGCGTCCGGGCAGATTTGAGTGGAAATTCATCGGGATGCCCGTATCTGATCAGATCCGCAAGAAACTGGGAGTCGTCCCGCACAAGCCCGGCGTGTACCTGCACAAGGACCGCCTCGGCACGGTCATCTACGTCGGCAAAGCCCGCGACCTGCGCAAACGCATCAGCCAGTATTTCCATCCCTCGCGAAAACTCGGCTGGGACGTGAAATTCAACGCCCTCGTCGAAGCCATCTACGATTTCGATGTGCACGTCGTCAAAAGCGAGCCCGAAGCGCTGTTGCTCGAGAGCAAACTTATCAAGGATTTCAAACCGCGTTTCAACGTCACCTTCAAGGACGACAAACGCTACCTCATGCTCAAGGTGAACCTGAACGACCCGATCCCGAATTTCACCTTCACGCGCCTGAAAAAGGACGACGGCGCACGCTATTTCGGGCCGTTCCCCAGCGCCATGGCCATCCGCAATACCGTGGCCCTCGCGCGCAAGCAGTTCAATCTGCGCGGCTGCCGCGTGTTCACGCCCGGCGAGGCGGATTACAAACATTGCCTCTACGCGCACCTGAAATATTGCACCGCCCCCTGCGTCGGCAACGTGACCCGCGAACAATATCTCGAACAGGTCAAGGCCGCCTGCGATTTCCTCGAAGGCCAGTGCCGCGATATGCAAAGCCTGCTTGAAGCCGAGATGAAAAAAGCCGCCGCCGCGCACGATTTCGAGAAGGCCGCCGACTACCGCGACATGCTGCGCGATCTCAAAGCCTCCGTGAAGAAGACGGAAAAATTTGCGCGCGTGCCCTACACCCTGCCGCTCGCCATCGATCCCGCCAGCGACCTTGTTGCGCTGGCCAAAGTATTGGATCTGCCCGTGCCGCCGCAACGCATTGAGGGCTTTGATATTTCCAACATCAGCGGCACCTTCGCCGTGGCCTCGCTCGTGAGTTTCAAGAACGGCCGTCCCGACCGCGCGAACTATCGCCGTTTCAAGATCAAGACCGTCACCGGCCAGGACGATTTCGCCAGCATGGCGGAAGTCGTCCGCCGCCGTTACTCCCGCCTGAAGCGTGAACTGGAGGGCGGACCGGGCGAGGATGGAGGATTGAAGATGGAGGATGGTCCCGCACCCAAGACCCCGATTCCATTACCCGATTTAATTTTGATCGACGGTGGCAAAGGCCAACTGGGCGTGGCGTTGGAGGAATTGAAAAAACTCGGCCTGGAGCGAATCCCCGTCATCGGCCTCGCGAAAGAGTTCGAGGAAATCTATCTGCCGGGAAAAACCGAACCCTTGCGGCTCGGACTGGATCATCCCGCGGTGAAGTTGTTGCAACGTGTGCGGGATGAGTGCCATCGCGTGGCCAACTCCTTCAACGCGCAGTTGCGGCTCAAAAAGATCTCCGAGAGCGTGCTGGATGAATTTCCCGGCATCGGCGAACGGCGCAAGGCGGCGTTGTTGAAGAAATTCGGTTCGGTGCAACGGTTGAAGATGGCTACGCTGGAACAACTAGCCGCCGTGCCCGGTTTCGGCGGCAAGGCCGCGGCGGAACTGAAGGCGTTTCTGGAGGCACGTGGCGGAGCGGCTTCAGCCAGCAGTGGACCGGTTTGACGATCCGGCTTCAACTTCCCGCCGACTTCAACTTCATCGAAGGCCGCAGCAACCATACCGAGATGATCCCCAAAATGGTGAACGCCACGGTCAAAAGATGTAAATGTAATGTGGCCATCGCACCGATGCCACCGACCGCGTCCAGGATGGCGATCAGCCAGACGATGCGGCGTTCCTGGACCCGCCGTATTCCGCCGAACAACAAAATAGACGCAACCATGCCGCGCAAATAAATAGCTTCGAGCATGACTGCAAGGATAAAGAATGCCGTCTGGTGGAAATCCCCGAGCCAGAACAGCCATGCACCGTGACTGAAGAAACTTCCTGAGCAATAAATCAGCCAAAGCAGGGCCAGAACCCGCTCCATCCTCACGGACGCATTATCGCCCAGCCAGCCAACGAAACCTTCTGCCTTCTTGAATTCACCGGTCAATTCGCGGGGCCGCCCGATTCGCCAGGCGGCGCACTTAAATGCGTTTGGTTCATCCCAGCCCAATTTCATCTGCTGCTCGATCGCCTCGCGCAAATGTCCTTCCAATTCGTCCAGCGTGGTCCTGTTGATGCCGGCGGCGAACATCTGCTCGCGCCATTCAGCGATGGAGGATTCGAGGTTGAACATGAATTTATGCGGTGGCCGTTTGCTTGGGTTTGCGATGCAGCACCCAGATGGTGAGCAGGCTGAACGCGGCGAAAAAGCCGCACCAGATGCGCCAGTCGGTGGCCTGGCCAAAATTGGGGATGCTCTGTGTGAGGCAGATGATGAGATACACCAGGGCAACTGACCGGAGCATGCGGACCCCAAGTTCCGAGCCGGCGATCAACAGCAGGCTGCCGGCGCATCCGGCTCCATTGATCAGGAGGCTCATCAAACCGTGAGGCAAATCGAAGCGTGGCACGCCCTGCGGCGAAAGGAACCACCAGCCAACAGTGATCATTAGATCGTGCGCGCAGCTAAAGAACCACAAATTAGCCAGCACCCAGCGGATGTTTGCTAAACGACGCAACAAAAGCACAACAGAGCCCTGATCCTTCTTGAATTCACAATTCAAAATGTTGGCGGAACCGATTTTTTCAACCGCCTCCCGAAATGCCTCTGGCGGATTCGAGCCGGATCGTGTCTGGTGAGCGATTTCCTCGCGCAAATGGCTTTCCAATTCATCGAGCGCGGTAGATGTGATGCCCGCGGCGAGCATCTGCTCGCGCCACTCGGCAATTGAGGATTCAAGTTCAAACATAAATCAGTCGTTGGCAGTTGCTTTTGCCGCCGCCTCTTCCAGTCCCGTCAGCACTACCCCGCCAGCTGCCATCCACGTCATTCCCCACAGGACCAGCACCACGAGCTGGCCTTCGGTGACGGAAAAATGCGGCAGAATGAAATTCACAAAGATGCCCATTCCCGCCGCGCCCGTGACGGCCGCGGAAATCCCGATGGTCCACCGTTTTCGCCGGTCCGGAATGATGGGAAAGAGGGCATTGATCTGCCGGCAACTGAAGATGGCCAGTCCCATCGTACCGATGTTGGCCAGACCAGCCAGCCGCCAGCCCCAGCTCATGTCATATTTATGCAAGGCATAGATTGACACCGGCAGTATCCCGGCAAAAAATGTGACCAGGGCCACATTCTGTTCCCACCGATTGGATTTTTTGACGCCGCCAATCTTGGTGAACTCGGTCTTCAACGTTTGGACCTGCCCGATTTTCTCCATCGCTGTCACCAAGGCAGCTTGCGGTTCTAATCCAGCTTCCATCAGCCGCTCAATTTCATCCCGCAGATGGCTTTCCAGTTCCTCCAAAGGCACGGGCGATTGGATGCCGGAGGCCAGCATCTGCTGCCGCCAGTCTGAAATCGATTGTTCAAGGTTGAACATAAGATGGATACGTTCAGCCGGCCCGCAATTCGCGCAGGATTTCGCTCCGGGTTTGTTCAATCTGGATGCCGAGATTTTTCAAGGCCAGCGCGGCCACGCCGCCGCCTTCGACCAGCAAGCCGAGAAAAATATGTTCCGAGCCCGCCGCCGGCTGCTGGAACGCCCGGGCCTCGCTGATGGCGAGTTGCAGGGCCTGGGTGGCGCGCGGCGTGAATGGCAATTCCGTTTGGTTCACTGGCACGGGGCCGATGGTCACGATTTTCACAATTTCAGCGCGAACCGCATTTTCTTCGATGCCGAGACGGCGCATGACACGTAAAAAAATGTCGGGCGGCGATTTAAATAGACCGAGCAAAAGGTGTTCCGTGCCGACAAAAGTGTGGTTCAAATGCCGCGACTCGTCCGAGGCGATTTGGAGGACCCGCCGGGTTCCCGGGGCGAAGCTTTCCGGTGACGGGATCGCCGGTGCGGATGGGCCGAACAACATCGCTTTCAGCCGGCGCGGCCAGTCCCAGATGGGGCGGGCGATTTTTTTGAATTCATTTTCAATTACGAGAGGCTGGCCGATGTGTTGGACGGCGATGGCGAACGCGGCCGGTTCATCCAGGTCGGATTTTATTTGTCGCTCGAATTCCTCGCGCAGATGACTTTCCAGTTCGTCCAGCGGCACAGGCGATTTGATGCCCGCTGCCAGCATTTGCCGGCGCCAGTCTGAGATGGAACGTTCGAGATTGAACATATTTTATTTTTTACAGGCTTGTCAGTGCGCTTTGTCTTTCCGCAGCTTTTTCCAACCCATGACCAATGCTGCCCAGCACGGCCATCGCCGTCCATCCCCACAGAAAACCAGCTACCAACTGGCCTACCGGCATTTCCATGCCCGCGGGATAAAACATCAAGCGGGGCAAAAAGCAGGCGATGAAAAGCCGTATCCAAATAAGGCCCCCCAGACAACATCCAAACCCGATCAGCGTTCGGGTTGTATGATTGGCGATGACCGGAAGAAATTTATGGCTGTATCTCCAGCTCAAGAGAGTGGTCGCAACGGCAATCAGTCCGAGTACTTTCATCATCAGACTTGTTTCCGGGCTGAACAGGAAAAGCAGGGTCCAAAGCGAATATATGGATGCGACGGCGATACAGGCGATGCCGGCCAGCTTTATGAACTGCGTTTCCAGCGGAACCCTGGCCTTTCGGAATTCAGCCGTGAGCGCAGAAGCCTGCCCTACGTTCTGAACAGCCACTTTGAACGAATCCCGTTCGTTCGATCCTGATTTCATCTGCAGTTTGATTTCCTCGCGCAGGTGGCTTTCCAGTTCGTCCAATATGGAAGAGGTGATTCCGGCGGCGAGCATCTGCTGGCGCCATTCTGAGATGGATTGTTCGAGGTCAAACATAAATTATGCGGTGGCCGTTTGTTTGAGCGGGCGATGCAGCAGCCAGATGGTGAGGAGACTGAAGGCAGCACAGAAGCCACACCAGATACGCCAGTCTGCAGACTGGCCTAAATTGGGGATGCTTTGCGCGAGGCCGGCGATGAGATACAGCAGGGCAACTGACCGGACAATACGGATCCCAAGTTTTGACCCAATGAACAGCAAGAGGCTGCCGGCGCACCCGGCTCCAGTGACCAGGATGTTCAGCAAGCCGAGGGGCAAATTGAAGTGGTGCGGGCCATGCGGCAAGAACCACCGGCTGACCGTGATCAAGTCCATCAGGCAGCCGGCAAACCATAAGGTTGCGAGCATGCCGGGAATGGTAGCGAATCGGCGGAAGGAAAACACATGCGGGCCTGGATTTTTGCTGAATTCATGGTTTAGGGCATTGGCGGGACCGATCTTTTCGACAGCCTGCTGGAATGCATTGGGAACATCCAAGCCGGATCGGGTCAGTTGCTCAATCTCCTCGCGCAGATGACTTTCCAATTCATCCAGCGGCACGGGTGATTGGATGCCGTTGGCGAGCATCTTCTGGCGCCAGTCTGAGATGGATTGTTCGAGGTTGAACATGCGTTTATTTGGCCACCAATCCAACCTTTCGCGTTGGCCGTAAAAACCAAACTGAGGTCAAATTGATCAGCAAATTTGTAAAAATCCACCATGAATGCGGAATGAGACTAAAATTGGGGGTTTGAATGAAAAGCGGGAGATATCCCACTGAAAAAAGTATGGCGAGCAGCCACAATATACGTTTGTCGCGCGCGTTTCCACGAAATAACCGGACGCTTCCTATCAGGCCGCGCAGCAAGATGAATTCAATCAGCAACTGCGTCAAATTAACGCCAAAATGAGGATTGGTCCGGTAAGTAAGTGTGAAGTAGATCCAACCCGTATTCATAAATCCCCATGCCAGGGTCACCAGCCAGAAGAGGCTTAAAATGCGTATCACCCGCGCATTGGTATCGGGCCCCAACCAGTCCACGAATCCCCGTGCCCGGTTAAACTCGTTTTTCAATGATCCGGGTTGCCCGACCTTATTAACGGCAAATTCAAAAGCGGACGGTTCATTTCTGCCTGCTTCCACCTGCCGCTCAATCTCCTCGCGCAGATGACTCTCCAACTCTTCCAAAGGCACGGGCGATTGGATGCCTGCCGCCAGCATCTGTTCCCGCCAGGCGGCGATGGCTTGTTCCAGGTCAAGCATGTTGCCCCTTTCGCAACCCGGCCAGGACGTTGTGGATCAAGGTCCAGTGCTCGTGATGTTTTTGCATCGCCGCCTTGCCATCCTGTTTGAGCGAGTAATATTTGCGTTTGCGTCCGGTCTCGCTTTCGCCCCAGCGCGATTTGATCAGGCCCCGGCGTTCCATGCGGTGCAACACCGGATACAGCATGCCGTCGGTCCAGTTGAGCTGGCCCTCGGAGCGGGCTTTGACCTCCTGGATGATGGCGTAGCCGTAGCTCTCGCCGCGGGAAAGGAGTGATAAAATTAGCGGTTCGGCCGAAGCGGCCACCAGTTCTTTGCGAATCATAGGGACACTATACATAGAGACAACATGTATGTCAAGCGCACACTTCTTTTGAATAAAATTTGGGTTCATTTTCGAGCTTCGAACTTCTGATTTCGAATTTTGGCTTTCACTCCTCCACCGGCACCACCAGCTTGTCCATGATGTAATCCTTCCGCTCCGGCGTGTTCTTGCCCATGTAAAAGGTGAAGATCGGGCCCGACTCCACGCGCGGCGCATACTCCACCTGGCTCAACCGCATCTCCTTGCCGATGAACTGTGCGAACTCCTTGGGACTGATCTCGCCCAGCCCTTTGAACCGCGTGATCTCCGGCTTGCCGCCGAGTTCCCTGATCGCACTGTCGCGCTCGTTCTCGCTGTAGCAGTAGATCGTCTTCTCCTTGTTCCGCACGCGGAACAACGGCGTCTCCAGCACATACACATGGCCGTCATGCACCAGTTGCTCGAAGAACCGGAAGAAATACGTGATCATCAGGTTGCGTATGTGCATGCCGTCCACGTCCGCGTCGGTGGCCAGGATGATCTTGTCATAGCGCAACCCCTCCGTGTTGTCCTCCACGTTGAGCGACTGCATGAGATTGTACATCTCGTCGTTCTTGTACATTACATCGCGCTTGAGATCCCACACGTTCAGCGGCTTGCCCTTCAGCACGAACACCGCCTGGTTGTTCACGTCACGGCAGCTCGTGATGGAGCCCGCTGCCGATTGCCCTTCGCAGATGAACACCATCGTGCCGTAGCCTTTTTCCTTTTTCTTGTCCAAATGGTTCTTGCAGTCCTTCAACTGCGGGATGCGCAGCGTGATCGCCTTCGCCCGCTCGCGCGCCAGCTTCTTGACCTCCTGCAATTCCTTCCGCAATTGCTGGGTGTCTTTCACCTTCTCCATGATCTTTTCCGCAATCTGCTTGTTCCGCTGGAAAAAATGCAGCAGCTCCTCGCGCACGTTGTTCACCAGCTCCGTGCGGATTTCCGTATTGCCCAGCTTGTTCTTCGTCTGCGATTCAAACACCGGGTCCTTCAACCGGATGGACACCGCGCCCACCATGCACTCGCGCACGTCGTCGCCGTCGTACTTCCCGTTGCAATACTCGTTCACCGCCTTGAGCAACCCCTCGCGGAACGCGCTTAAATGCGTGCCGCCGTCGCTCGTGTACTGGCCGTTCACAAATGAATAAAACGTCTCGCCGTAGCGGCTGTTGCTGTGCGTGAAACAGAATTCCAGCGTCTTGCCCGCGTAATGCAATGGCGGATAGATCGGCTCGCTCCCGTCCGTCGCCAGGTCTTCCATCACCAGGTCCATCAGGCCATGGCGCGACTGAAACACCTTCGGCTCCGGAAATTCTGGCGCCTTCAAGATCAGCTTCAACCCCGTGTTCAGGTAGCTGTAATGCCGCAACCGCCGCTCCACGAACTCCATCCGGTACTCGCTGCTCTTGAAAATCTCCGGGTCCGGCTCGAACTCGATGAACGTGCCGTCCGGCTCCTTCGTCTTGCCCGAATCCTCCTTTTTCAGCTTGCCGATCTTGAAACTTGCCTCCGCGTACTCGCCCTCGCGATGGCTCCGCACCAGGAAATTCTTGGACAACGCATTCACCGCCTTCGTGCCCACGCCGTTCAACCCCACGCTGAACTGGAAAACGTCGTCATTATATTTGGCGCCCGTGTTGATCTTGGAGACACAGTCCACCACCTTGCCCAGCGGGATGCCCCGGCCGAAATCGCGCACCGCCACCCTGTTGCCCTCGATGTTGATCTGCACTTCCTTGCCGTGGCCCATGATGTATTCGTCAATCGCATTGTCCACCACCTCCTTCAGCAGGATGTAGCAGCCGTCATCGTGATGACTGCCATTGCCCGTGCGCCCGATGTACATGCCCGTGCGCAGCCGGATATGCTCCAGCGATGACAACGTCTTGATCTTGCTTTCGTCGTAAACCTGTTTTGTATTTTCAGCCATAGAACTTCGTAAACACGGAAGATGAGAGAAAATGAGACGGAAGAAAACAGGAAAGTGCCGATGATCGGCACCATTCTTCACATTCTTGGCGGAAAGCCCAACCGATAATAGACCGGGCAAAGCGAGTCCGCGAGCGACGCGCTGGGTTCGCTCCCCAAACCATCTCAGGCCCTGCAAGCGCGACCCAAACTCCGAAGCGTCTGTTTCCATATCCGCCTGATCCTCAACACGCATCTTTCATATCCTTCAGAAGGCTTCAGAAGCCTTCCGTTGCCGAACCTTTCGCTTTCACCCGTCACGATCCAACCTATTTAACCATTTTAACGATTCACTTTCTCATTTACTTGGATTTGGTTGGATTTACTTGGATTGCTGCCTTCACGCCTTGTATGTCATTCAAAATCAACCACCTGCATCTGTAACTATTTATCTGCCAGAAGGTGCCAGAAGCCTCCCTGACCCAGTTCGGAATTCGGAGTGCGGAGTGCGGACCAACACACAAACCACACGAACATCCTTTTAACCGCTAATGTTCGCTAATTGCCGCTGATTTTCGCTTCGCCCAGTGATCACCAGCCTTCACCAGGGTTAAACAGGCTTGGTTCGGGCTGCCGATTTGATGTAACACATTGTGGTTGAATATATTAACATCACAAGGTTGGTTCCCCGTTGTTTTCAGTGGAATGGGCGGTTGAAAATCAACGGGTTGTCTGGAGTAAAATGGTTTGACGCCCGCCCTCACCCCGGCCCTCTCCCCCAGGAGAGGGGGAAACGCTCCCAGTGCTTTGGCAAAATGTGGCGCTGCTGATTCAAGGGAATCGTGGGAAATCCAGCGGCGACAAAGCCCATTCCACCGAAAACAGCGAAGAACCATAAGGTTAAAGGGGGAATTTTAACCAAGAAATACACCAAATACACGAACAACAGAGATGTTCTGCAGGCTCCTGTAGTGTCCTACAGGCCCGTCATAGATCCGTCGTGAACGGCGCGCGGCCGATGATCGGCAACAGGAGTGACGCGCCCTACCGCAGGGTTTTCCGCGAGGGCGCGGAAAACGGCGCCCGTGGCGGGCGCGGTCCCCGGGCGCGCTCCTTTCCAAAAAACGACAGGGCGGACGCGCGGTATCGGCGTACCGCGCGCCCGTTGCTGTCAGGCAGCACAAACTCAAATTGTCAAAGAACATGAACCGCCAATGCGATCCAGCCCGACGAGATTACCACAAAAATGAGAAAAGTGTTTCTCTGCGGAAGGGGTAAAATTCAGGGGGGTGCTGAAAAATGAGTTTTGACACGCAAACCACTATCAGTCATCCACTAGCAACTATCATCCGACTTTTTGTTTCTCTGCGGCGGGGAAAGAAATCGGGGGGGGTGCCAAAAATAAAATTCGGAGTGCGGAATGCGGAGTTTTTCGAAAGCCGATGATCGGCGGCAAACACTGATAAACACGGATGGGAAAGCAAGGGAAGGATGGGACGGAAGACGTTTTTACGCTAATTGCGCGAATTTTCGCCGATTGAAATTCAATTCGTGTAATCGGCCTATGCATTTGGCTACTACACCACCATTCATTGTGCCTATTACCACCCGGACCAGCCACAAAACCCCATCTGTGGGCCTCATAGTAGCCAAGTGCATAGGCCTGTCGTGTAAATTTACGGAAACCTCGCGCCTGGACAGCGTGCGGTTCACCGCACCTTTTTCGCTTCGTGACCGGTCACCAGCCACGAACACCGGCCTGCTTGGTTACAATCTTACGTCACTAGCAGAAAATTCTCGACATTTGGAAAAGATTTAATTAATAATTTTGCGTCTCAGAAACATCTGGGTAAAAGGCACGTCAGGGAATCGTGGGTGGGTTATGAGTTCTATGAGTCAACTGTTGTCAGGCAAACAGCTTATGGGTTCCTTGGGCTGGAGGGCAAGAACTGTCCCTGAATACTCCCCGCTTTCCGCGCCCATTTCCGTTTCAAATTTCCCAGCAATAATCCAATGACAAATTATTTTCAACTCGCCGACGGCAATGCAGGCAGGCTATCAAGCCTACTTGGTCTATGGACCTTGCCCACCGGCTGTGCCCACTTGGGATCCAATTAAAGATCCCGGTCAAGGATTTTTTTAACCATGATTCTTCTAAAAGACCGATTGCGAAAAATTGCTTTTTGCATCTTTATATTGGAATTGTTTTCTGTTCTATTGCAAGACGTTTTGGCTTATACCTGTGGATACTATGAATGGCCGCGATCTATAGTTTTTTTGTTGTCATATTGCGGCTCGCTCGTATGCTTGGTGTAATATTTCTCGTCACCATCGTCACGTTAGCAATTCTTAAGCGGTGGTCGTTGTTATCAATCGGAGTTTTGTTTCTATTCATTATGATTTCGTCTTTTCCTTGGTGCTTGTTACCAAATTACCAGACAATGATTCTTTACGGAGTACAAACTCGGTTTTTTAGTATAAGCAATGTTAAGGAGTTGAGACAATTCGGTTCTGAGTTTACCGAACTCCAGTCTCTTTCTAATAACATTACGCCCTCATCTTTAAAACTTCACAAAAATGAAGACTTACGAAGGCTTGGATTTTCTCGTGAATATTCCTTTTTAAATCATGATGAAACGACGAGTGCGATCCAAATGAGTAACACCGTAGAAATTTGTTGGGGGAGACCATTGCGGGGATTTCTTTTAGCGATTGATGGACATAATGTTCAAAGCCATGATCGGTACATTTATCGTAGACTACACATTAGTGACGACGTCACTTTCTTTGTGTATGCGAATTGAGTTTGTGCAATTATTATTCCAATTGAACTCGATATGTCAATGAAAGCATGCGCTGTGTCGGAGAGCAGTTGGTGGCGTTGCACAGTAAGCGTCCGATGAAGCACCGCTATTCAAGAAGCATAAATTCCATAGTATAGTTGCTATGACAGGCATGTTAAAAAGCGAAGGGGCGGTAATAAAGACTGACGAGGTGGGGCGTGTCCGAACCTCGGCGGAGCGTCGGGAAGGCTTGCTGGACGAGGTTGAGCGGAGCGGGTTGAGTAGACCGAAGTTTGCGGCGTTGGCAGGCATCAAGTGTCAGATTTTTGCCATGTGGGCACGCAAGCGACGGCAGCGACGTGAGATCAGCGCCCCGGCTGCGGTGAAGCCGGTTGAGGCGGCGCGTTGGCTGGAGGCGGTGATGGAACCGGCGCAAAATCCGGCCGTACTGGTGTTGGAACTGCCCGGCGGCGTCTGGGTGGAAGTGGCCGGTGAAAAACAGGCGGCCCTGGCCGCGGTGCTGGTCCGAGCCCTGGCCAAGTCATGTTGAGTTTTTCCGGGAGCTTGAAGGTGTTTGTGGCGGTGGAGACCTGCGACATGCGCAAAGGTTTTAACGGTCTGCAGGCGCTGGTGACGGAACGATTGGGGGAGGATCTGCGGCAAGGCGCGCTGTTCGTGTTCAGCAACCGGCGGCATACCCGGATCAAGATTTTATGCTGGGACGGGACGGGGATTTGGGTGCTGACGAAACGTTTGGAGCAAGGAACTTTCGCGTGGCCAAAGCATCTCTCCCCCGAGACGACCAAGCTGAAGTTGACGCCGCAGGCCCTGCGATGCTGACCGATGGCGTGGATCACTCCGGTTCGCACCCGCTGGACCGCCGGGCTGCTAATTTCCGTTGTCCCGTTGGGATTTTCAGAAGTAGCAATCGAAAATGACCGGCCTCTCCCTCTAATGCCCTCTCAAAACCCATATGAAAGCTGAAGTATAAACCGGTTCTGGTTCTGGATTGGACTGTTGCTCTTGAGAAATTCGTAATCGCCCTCGAACAGCAGGGTGTTTGACAGGTAATAAACATAGCCCGCCGTGTAACGGTGCGTGCTCGTTCCCATGCCGTCGTTGACCCTGTCGTAGCGGCCGACCAGCTCGATATTGTTGATCAACGGCAAATCGAGATTCAGGCCGGCCAGTTTGTAACCGCCCTGCACCCACCAGCCGCGTGGGTTGATATTCCCCAGATCGCCGGTTTCCGCCCAGGTATTAATGTATTCGCCCTTGAGTTCAAAGTTTGAGCTGACGTGCAGGGCCCCGTCCAGTACCAGGGCGGACCACTGACGTTTATCCGCGTTGTCCCAGGTGCCGGACATGCCGGAGGCACCGAGTTCCAGGTCGTAGTGCGCCTTCCATGGAAAAAACCAGCCGAGCCGCCCCCCGCCGCTGGGCGAACCGTGCAGATTGCCGTTACTGCCGTCGGAATTGATGCCTACATTGCCGCCGAGATCCAGCGCACTGGCATGATCGGTTCCATCCGCCGAACCCGGACCATTCACGCCGAAGGCCGAATAGGTCAACGATTGCCCGGAATGGCCGATGGGAAACGCGCCACGCAATTGGACGCCGGCGCCGTTGTTGGGCAGGACGCCCCGCGCCAGCGGGTCATCGGGAATTTTGTTCAGCCACCCCGCGCCGCGTTCCACATAGGTGCCGAGCGGCAGCAGCATGTAACCGCCAACAAACGTCATGTAATCATTCACCAGATAATCCATCTGCGCAAAGCTCAGGTCTATCGCCGTTGAGGCGCCGGGACCGTTCGTGGCGTTGTTTTGCAGGGAGGTGTCGAACCCGGCCTCAAACAAAATCTTGTCGCCGGTGCGATAAAGGAAAATCGGCGCGAAATCCGCCAGTTCAAAGCCGGAATGCTGGCCATCCGTCCGGCCATATTTGATCTCCGCATCGCCCACCAGCGTAAAATTGTGGGTCGCGGCTTGCGCCATGGGTGGCGTGGCCACCGGCATCACCTGGGCGGCAACTTCGGTCCGTTGCACCGTGTTGGTGGCGGCCATCTGGGTTTCTGCCAGTTGTTCCTTCAACTGCCGGATTTCTGCCTGGTCCTCCGCGTGGATTTTTTGGCTCAATTCATTCGTTGCCTCCAGTTGATCCAGTTTTTGTCCTTGTTTCAGGACCAGGTCTCTCAAGGCGTTGAATTGATCGTCGGTCACGGCTGCGGCGCTGAGTGCGGCCAGGCCAATGACACAGGTGACGGCGGGGATGCGGGAAAAAATAAGGTTCCTTTTCATTGGTTTGGAATGGGAATTGGCGGAGAGGGTCGGGGAGAGGTGGTGCTAGCTGTTTTTTGCGTTTTGCCCCTCTCCCTAACCCTCTCCCCGCGCTCCGCTGGCGGGGCGAGGGAACCAGAGCAACGGATTGGTGACAGTTGCATCGGATTTATGCGGTCATGTCATTTCTTGAAATGCTCTAGCTGCCCGCATTCTCCTGGAGATATTTGAGAATCGTCCTGGCCTGTTCGGCCGGGATGTTGGCGCGGACGCGCATGTGCGTCAGGATGATCTTCCACTGCGACGGATTCCATTCAGGCGGGTATCGTTCAGCGTGACAGCGGTTGCAGTTGACTGCGTACAGCTCGGCCCCGGTCGGTAACTTCTGGCTTTCTGCGGGCGGTGCGGATTGGGAAACTGTGTTTCCGGATTTCGCGTCGGCCGTCTTCATGCTCGAATCCGTGGCGCAACCGGCGGCGACGAAACAGATGACCAGTGCAGCCATTATTCCGCCGACGCCGGATTGCGCCTGAAATTTGAATAAAATGAGTCGTTTCATGTTTTTGAAAAAACAGGTTCAACCGTCAATTCACCGCTTTTACTCAAACGGGCTTGGCTTGCTGATGGCAGATTCCTTCTGTGCCGTGGTGGGTTCGATCTTTTGGGCGCGGAGGGTGCTGACTTCGTCCGGCGTCACTTCCTTGCCGGAATTCCCGAATGAGTTGTAAACGTAGGTGAGCACGTTTGCGATCTGCTCATCGCTCAGGGGAAACTTGGGCATGCTGTTGTTGAAGGCGCGCCCGTTGACTGTGATTTCACCCTGCCGTCCGTTGAGGAGAGTTTGGATCGCCCGCGGTTGGTCTGAATTCAGAAAATCAGATGCGGCCAGCGGCGGAAAGCGGTCCGGGATTCCCCGGCCATTGGCCTGATGACAGGGCATGCACGCCGCGGAAAACAACTGTCGCCCGAGCTCGATCCGTTCATTCTTGGATCCAGCGTTGCCCGGTGCCGGCGGAACGCCATATACCGCGCCTTCCTGCACCCACTGTTTGATGGTCTGGCGGTCCGCTTCGGTCATGGCCAGGCATTGCGGGCTGTTTCCCACGGGCATGGATTCCTTGTAATATTCCCCCTTCCAACTGTCCCAGACCCGCCGCTTGATTTCCCCCCGGTGCGCGAAGGCGGTTTTGTAATCCGACCAGTTCGGCAAAAATCGCGTTTGATCGTTGTGACAGCTGTAGCATTTCCCCAAAACGATGGGCAGCACATCACGCACATAAGTGACCGATGCGCTGGCACTTGCGCCACCGCTATTCGCGGCCGCCTGCAAAGGGGCACTTCGCAAATCAAGACTGATCGCCACCAGAAAAATCGTGCTCACCACTGCTCGCAACAGTTTCATAGCGATAAGATGGATGCTTGTTGACGTTGTTCCCGTTGGACCGTTCATTTCAGAAAATATCCGCCGGAACTTTTTGAAGACTTGCGCCTCTTAGATCATTATCAGAAATACTGTAGCCACGCGGTTGGGAAGGGATGGGAAAGCGGTCTTTTTGGGTTTGGGCTTCATACGTGCTCAGCTATTGGCTCAGTCACAGGCCGCTGCGGGCATGCTCCTTCGCCAAAGCCTCGCCCAAACCCAAAAATCCTCGCTCCGCGTGGCTACAGTATTTCTTCAAACGATCTAGTGGCAAGGAACAGATTGTTTCAACGAAGTAACGAAGAATGATTCTGCTGGAGAAATATAACCGCTAATCTGGCAGCGACACCTTTCATCAACACCGTGGCTTCAGCCAGGTGCCAAAAGCTCCATAGAAATTTCCGAGCTGTTTCAACGGCCTGCCATGCTTGAAATAAACCATTGAAACGGTTTGTTGTTATTTTGTCGCACTCAACACCGGACTGAAGTCCGGTGTTAATAAGAAACCACGAGGATCGGGAACATTCCCGTTTGGCCCTCAATATAATCGAACCTCCTCCCAACCCAGAAAGACGTTCACGATCCTCTGGTGTCATGAGATCCCGCCTGCTCTCGCGTTGTTTGAAATGTCCCAAACGTGTCAAGCCTCGTCCCAAACATGCATAGATGAACTTTTTAAAGTGTGCCAAAATGGGACATGATGGAAATGCAAGCGACCATTAAAACTTCGGTTAAAATCCTCCCGGCGATGCTGGCCACAATTTTATTGGCCACAATTTCCGAAGCACAGGGTGTTGTGTTTGGAAATTCTCCAACCGGCGGAGGAGTGTTTAATTTTACTGCCGATGGCGGCATTGCTGGCGGGGGGGCCGTTGCCTTTACCCCGACGCAAAATTTAAGCTTCAGCGGGATCACGGTCTGGTTGACCGGATATACCGGCCGGGACATGTATGGAAATTTGAACCAGAGCCTTTATGCCGGCATTTATGATAATTATTCACCTTTTCCGGGCAGTCCCAACCAACCCGCTCAGGAAATTGCCAGTTTAAGCGCGCCGGCGCCCAACGACGGTTCGCTGGGGTCCTTTACGTTTGCCAATTTGTCACCAACGACCACGCTTCAGGCAAACACCCAATATTGGCTGTTTATTTATGAGAATACTTCTGGAAGTTTCAATTACTATGACTATCCGCAATGGGTTGGAGGAGACAGCCCGATTGGAAATGCGATCTACGACGGTTCCGAAAGTTTTTTTGACTTCTCATTTTCTCCCAGTTCCGAAACGCCCGCCTTCGCCATAAACGCCGTGCCCGAACCCGGCACAACGTCAATGATGTCGCTATCGTTTTTATGTGCCGGCGCCTATGCGCTTCGCTTTCGGCGGAAAAAAGCAGATTAAGCCTGTGGGGGCGCTTCGCTGTTTACCTTAATAGAAAAAATGTGGCTCGGTCGCCGACCATCGGCTCCATGGCTAAAAATTATTCTACTCGGAAAACCGGTCGCTTTCTCCAGTAATTCGCCAGCACCGACCCGGAGATATTCATCCACGGGATAAATATCGCCGCCGCCAGACCCACCGTTCCCAGCTTGCCCATCGCGCTCGCCAGGCCGGACGCCATTCCGCCATTCTGCAATCCCACCTCGAACGCGATGGAGCGCGCCGAATTTTTATCCAGCCCGGCCCAGCGGCTCAGGAAATAGCCGAAGAAATATCCCGCCGAATTGTGCAGCACCGACGCCACGAACAGCAGCGCGCCCACCTTCATCAGATTGTCGCGGCCGGACGCCGTCGTCATGGCCGTCACATAGAGGATGCCCACGATCGCCAGCGCCGGCATCACGCCATCCAGCCACGGCAGCCGCTTCGCCAGCGCGTGATATACCACGCCGATGACAAATGCGCTCAACAAAAATCCACCCAGCGCAATCGCCGTCAAGGCACCGTCCGAAAAACGCGTGGTCAGCATGTCCCAGCCGCCCAAAGCCAGGAAACCCAGCCACAACGCGGCAAAGGTGGCGATGCCGAGCACGATTTTTTTGCCCTCCGCCGAAGCATGCTTCAGATAATCGTGCAACAGCGCCGCGCCGATGGGCACCAGCACGATTTTAATGATCTCGACCATCATGTTGAAAAACTTCACCTCCACCATCGTGCCCGCGAGCAGTTTCATCCACAGCGGCGTCATGATGGGCGCGAGCATCGTTGTGACCGCCGTCACCGTTACCGACAGCGCCAGGTTGGACCGCGCCATGTACGCCATCACATTCGACGCCAGCCCGCTGGAACAGGAACCAATGAGGATCACCCCCGCCGCGATCTCCGGTTCAAAGTGAAAGATCTTCGTCAACGCCAGCCCCACCAGCGGCATCACCGAAAAATGACAGATGATTCCCACGAACACCCCGCGCGGCGATTTAAGGACGCCCGCAAAATCGTGCAACCGCATCTGTGTGCCCATGCCGAACATCACCATCTGGATGGCGATCAACATCACCCACTTGTTCCGCATGTCCCAACCATTCAGGTGCAGGATGTGGTCCGGATAAATCATCCCCGCCAGCACCACTGCCACAATCCACACCGTGAACTGATATCCGCGCAATTTTGGACTGAACCGCAACGAAACCGCCAGCGCCACGGTCAACACGACCAGCACCGCGCCAAAAACATGATTCGTTAAAGGGTCCATTAAGATTTAGTGGAAATGTCAGTACACCCATTTCGCCAATACCGTGAGCCCTCACCCCATGATTTGTTTCATCCCTACAACCCTCATCCGGCCTCCGGCCACCTTCTCCCGCTCCCGCGGGCGAAGGTCGGGCCCTCTCCCATCCGATGGGAGAGGGGGAATGGTGTTGCCGCGTTTGGGCGAGTTCAACACGGTTTAACTAAAATTCACAACACCGTCGCCAGATAATCCACCGCAATCCCGGGACTGGCCAAAATCGGCACCCGTTTATCCGCCGCCGCCAGCGTATCCACCACCCGCGCCATGGACGCCTGCGCCAGCACAATCACATCCACCTGTTGCGACAACTCCTTCAACGCGCCCGCCACCATCGCATCATGCTTTGCCGCATCGCCGCTCATCAGCGCATCAAACGCGCCTTCCGCCAGCCGCGAAGTCAGCGTGATCTTCTTCCCCGCCGCGTCCGCGCGCCGTTGGATCAAATCCGCGGTCGGTTCCAACGTCGTCCGCAACGTGGCGATCACGCCGATGCGTTTGCCGGTCGCGACCGCCTGGTCCGCCATCGGCTGATCCACCCGCAACACCGGCACGCCGATGAGCTTTGCGCCGGCCTCGACCGCCGGGCCGATGGAGGAACACGTCACCATGATATAATCCGCCCCCGCCAGCTCGGCGGATTCCAGATAACCCGCCACGCGTCGCGAGATCTGCGTCGTGAGACTGCCCGCCGCCATGATGCCTTTCACCAGGCTGTCATCCGCGATGTTGAACACCTCCACGCCCGGCAGCTTGTCTTTGCACAACTGCGCGAACACCGGCACCAGCGTCGCCGAGGTATGGATCAATCCAAGTTTCTTTTTCATAAATGCCAAAAATCAAATTACACGTCGCCATCGCACCGTAGCGCAGGCTTTCCAGCCTGCGGGTTCACGGGACTTTCCAGTCCCGTATTCAAAAAACAGTCAGACTTTTCCATTCCTAACAACACTAAAATAATCCTCCGCCCCCACCTGCCCGCCCTTGAACACCACTTCCAGACGGTTCACCGATGAAAACTTTGACGCGGCCCGGCACAACGGCGCACCCGTCGTGAGCGGTGCAATCATCTCCAGTGCCTCAATCCCCAGCGCCCGTGCCGCAAAACTCGAAGTATCCCCGCCGGCGACGCAAAGCCGCCGCACTTCCGACCGTTCCAGCGCTCCGCGCAACACTGTACCCAACGCCGTGCCCAAAACACGGGCTGTATCGTTTTTCAATTTAGCCGCGACGCGTTTGTCCGAACCCTTGCGCGTCGTATGCACAATGACACTGCTGCCCTTACGCAACAGTCCCACCACCGCCTCCACCGCCCGTTGCATTTCCTTTTTCCGGTCCGAAATCAAAGCCGCTGTGTTCAGCGCCACCTCCGCAAAACCATTCTTCAAAGCCCAATCAATCTGTCCACTGGTCACCGGCGAACAACTCCCCGAACCAATCAGAATTTGCCTGGTCTTTGTAGGAGACGAGGTGACGAGTCTCAAACTTGTCTTTTTCAGTTCAGACCACCAAGCCCCCAACGCCATCTCCACCCCCGACGATCCCACCGAAAACAGCGGCCGGCGCGCACTCGCATACTCGTCCATCAATCCACCGATGCGCATCATTTGCCCGGCATCCAGCGCGTCAAACAAAATCACGTCCGGCTTGCCGTCCAGCATCCGTTTCAGTGCGACCCACGACTCCTGTGCCGGCAGCATCACTTTCAAAATATCGAACAGGGCGATTTTCTTCCTTGTCTGCTTCGCCAGATGCAATCGCAGATCCGCTTCCGTCATCGGTGTGACCGGATGCCGGCTGATGGAAGGATGCCGGTCGAGCCGGTAAATTTCCCCGTCACTGCCAATGCCATAGCGCGCGAAATGATTGCCAAATATCGTATAACGCCCCAACGCCGGCGCCGCCACCAGCAGGGGGACAAACGGCGCGCGGAAAATATCCAGGCCAATATCAATTGCCCGCCCAATGCTCCCGATCTGCGGCGAAGAATCAAACGTGGAGCAAACCTTGTAATGGACATGCCGTGCTCCCAGCGCTTTCAGCTTTTTGAACGCTGGGCGCAAAACTTTCTCCATCGCCGCCGGGGCCATCGAGCGCGTCATCCCCGCCACGCCCACCGCCTGAAGATTTGGAAACCGCTTCAATTGCCCCGCCGTCGGTGGCTCGATGAATAACGCCGTGCGGATGCCCGCCAGCGTCAATTGCTCCAGCGCATCCGTCGAGCCGGTGAAATCATCCCCATAAAATGTCAGCAGCAGTTTGCTCATCCAGTTTTCTTGCCAAATTTCTCGACGGATTTTCTCAATTCAGGATATTTCTCCGCTGCCTGTTCCAAGGTGAGCCCTTCCACCGCCGCCTCCCACCATTTTTGCAGCGAGCGTACGCCGGCAGCCGGTCCGTCCGGATGCGCCATGATGCCGCCTCCGGCCATGTACAACAGGTCCACCGTCTTCGTCCGCCGATACGTCTCGCACGCCTGCCCACCCCATTGCCCCGAAGAGACTACGGGCAGGATTGAAAACCCGCTGAACATCGGCTTCAGACACGCCTCAATGGACCGCACCACGGAATCATCGCTTTCCCAAAACTTATTGGCGATGCCGTTCACATGGATCTGGTCCACGCCGGCCAGCCGCCAGATTTTTTGATACGCCGGAAATTCGATGCCCAGCAGCGGATGCCGGTTCAATGCCCCCCAGCCGTTGCGATGTCCATGGATCGCCAGCTTGCCGAGGTCACAGATCTTTTTCACGCCCGTCAGGCCGACACTGTTCAATGAGACCATGGCGCAGGAGGCGCCGCTGTCAACGAGCTTGTCATAATGTTCCAGCATCGCATCCAGCTCGTCGCTGATGTTGAAGGCGTACATCACCTTCTTCCCTGTGTCCTCGGCATGATCGTTGATCACGCGCAGGACCGCATCCACCCGGTCGTTAAAGGGCGAATGCGGCGGGTTGGCCATTAATTCGTCGTCCTTGATGAAATCAATGCCCGCTTCCACCAGCACCTTCACCAGCGCGGCGGTTTGTTTCGGGGTCATGCCGATGCTCGGCTTGATGATGGTGCCGATGAGCGGCCGGCCGCTGACGCCGGTGAGCTTGCGGCAGCCGGCGATGCCGAATTTTGGTCCGGAAAAATATTCGGCATACGAGGCCGGCACTTCCAGGTCCATCAGCTTGAGGCCGGAGAATTGCGAAAGCTCGTACAGGTTACCCTGCACCGTGGAGACCAGCGTGGGCAGATTGCAACCCATGTTTTCCACCGACCAGGAAACGACGACTTCCGCGCGCTGAAATTTCCCCGCACTTTTGCGCTGGCTGGGCAGGCTGGGTTCATTGACCGTCTCCAGCGGCGTGATCTTCTCCACGCGTGCAGCGAAACGCTGTTTCAGTTCCTCCGTCTCGCCGGGCACCTCGATGAATGTGCCCGAGGACTGCTCGCCCGCGAGAATGGCCGCGGCCTTCTCCACCGCCAGCGGCGTCTCGATCAGATAAGTGGCAAAAATTCGTTCCATGGGTGGTCAGTTTTTACAGGAGGTAACGGAGAAAACAGAGTGATGCAGCGCAGGCTTTCCAGCCTGCGGGTTCACATTGGCGGACTGCCAGGTCCCTTCCAGTCCCGTGTCCATGGAACTGGCGACTGGAAAGTCGCCAGAACCCGCAGACAAGAATGTCTGCGCTACGGGAATCGGTTCCATTTGCTTGATCAAAATTCATTTTCTGTTCTCTCCGTTTCCTCCGTTACCTCCTGTTGAATCCGGCACACCATCCAACACACACCGGAACCCGGTCACCACACTATACCGGTTTGGCGCGACGTGCTCGCGATATGATGAGAGCAGGCTTTTCGGACCGCAATTGTTCCACGCGCCACCGCGCAACACGCGCTGTTTGGACGTGGGGAAATCGTAATCGCTGTTGCACCATTCCAGCGCATTGCCGGCGAGGTCATAGATGCCAAACTGATTCGGCGTGAAACTGCCGACCGGCGCAGTGGCCACAAAACCATCCGTATAATTCACGATACATGGCCAGTTGGTGAAATAGGCCTTGGCGGTCTGGTCGGCAAAATTGCCCGCACCCGGCGGCGGCGGGAATTGAGTGCCCCATGGATAAACATCGGGCAACTTTGCGCTCTTTTCCTTGGGTGTGCCATCACCTTCCCGGTCACCAATACCCACCGCGACGCTCCACTCATCATCCGCTGGCAGCCGATACATGGCATCGGGCGGAATCTTTCCGGATTTGCGTTCCACATCCGTGAGCCACCGGCAAAACGCCTGCGCATCATTCCAACTCACATTCACCACCGGATAATCCGGCCCCGGCGATACCGGCGTCATCTCATGATAAAACGCATGGTTCCAATTGGTGCCGTCCAGTTTTGGCTGCGTGGCGGCGAACGCCGCGTAGTCTTTCACCCGCGTCTCCCAGATGGAAAAGAACACTTTCGTGCCCGGCACCGGAACATAAACCTGACCCAAGCTATTCGTCCAGCGTGTGGATTCTGCCTCGGCCGACAGGCACAAAACCGCCGCCAAAATGCCGGGAATGGCAGGCAAGACTGTGGCGGCGAATCTGTTCATCTGGTTCACCATCATGGTGCCGGATTCCGCGTGGATGAGTCATGTAAAAAGTGCTCAAAGATTTGATTAAACCGCCAGCCTCTGATTTAACGTCCTATCAATCGAATCATTGTGGCCCCTGAAGTTCAATCCTTGTCAGCCGTTTCCCATCCTTTCCATTTTCACATGTAAACTGAACCGCCACCCCATCTTTCCCATAAAGCCCCACCACAAAACCGGTCGCATTGGTCTGAGTTGGAAATACCGGTGACCCAAAAGCAGAAAGTAAAAAAGTCTGCAACTCAGAGATATGATCGCCTTCCCAACTGATTCGCACCTTGCGCCCGGCTATATCACTGGTTTGGTTATATCGCCATTCTGCTTGTAGCGATGGCAGATTTGCCGTGTTCGGGTGTGCCCCAAACACCTGGCTATGCTCTATGATAAATGCGCCTAAATCTCCCGAAGCCGGTTTGCAATTGCTGCGCGAACAACCAAACAGTGCAAGAAACGAGACCACAAAAAATAACGCGAGTGTTTTCATATGCGATATTGCCCATTCAGCTCAAAATAACTAGTGCCAGGATTTTGGGTATGATGGCAGTTGCATTTGGCGCAATGTGAGGGGTCTTGACTTTTCATCGCCGTGGGCTATGCGCCATATGAAAATAAGCCGCATCAGGATGCAGGCCAGTACGGCTGATAGAACTGTCAAAACCATGATGAGTTGCCTGATCTCCTCCGCCAACGAGCGGTGGTTTCCAATAT
>Ga0206928_1080_pt1 | contig 26095 bp, 19 predicted proteins | sample Alteio_BWOrgHeat_21_FD_152941 | JGI IMG/M metagenome (GOLD analysis project Ga0206928, IMG submission 152941) | Enriched cells from forest soil in Barre Woods Harvard Forest LTER site, Petersham, Massachusetts, United States -... | ecosystem: Environmental > Terrestrial > Soil > Temperate forest >... | reverse complement strand
CCGGTGAAATGATGCAGCGCGTAGGGATATTCCTTGTCGCTGACGACGCGCAAATCGGCGGAGATGCCACTTTCGAGCAGTACGCTCGACTTCGTAATGCCGTGATTGGTCACTTTTTTGATGCCGGGCAACGAAATGAAATAGTTCATCACTTCCTGCGGTTCCTTCGACGAGGCGACAAAATCGAGATCCCTGATGACTTCCCGTCCGCGACGAAGGCTGCCCGCAACGCCAAGCTGGATGACGTCTTCGTGGTCACGCAGGGCTTCACGAATTTTTTCCGCCTGCGCCCAGGCTTCGGCATAACGGGTAAGCGCGGAGTAATCGCGAGTCTGGGCAATGCCGGCGAGAATCTTTTCCTCGGTTTTAGCACCGAAACCGGCCAACTCCCGGACGCGATGCGCCTGGCAGGCGGTTTCCAGTTCCGCGACACTGGTGATGCCAAGTTTTTCGTGGAGCGCCTTGATTTTCTTGGGGCCAAGCGCGGGGATGTCGAGGAGGCCGAGCAGACCCTCGGGTATGGAGGCGCGCAAGGTTTCGTAGTATTCGAGGCGATCGGTTTTGATCAACTCGCTAATTTTTTGATGGAGTGCTTCGCCGATGCCGGGGAGTTCCTCGAGGCGATCCTCGGCGACAAGTTGCATGAGATCGCCCTCGTAGCTGTCGAGGACGCGGGCGGCGTTGGTGTAAGCGCGGGCCTTGAATGGATTTTCACCCTTCAATTCCAGGAGGACGGCAATTTCCTCGAAAATATCGGCAATCTCAGATTTATCCATGGAAGAGGAAGCTTAATGCATTTTGCGCAGGCTCGCACCTGCTTATCTCTCCGCGTAGAGATCGGCGCGGGCACGGAGACGGCTCAATTCCCGGGCATGGCGATGACGCGCGAGGATGCGTTCGTCAGTGACAAGTTCACCGATAATCTGTCCCGCAACCATGACCACGCCGAGCACCGGCATGACCAGGAGCAAACCGGAGATGCCCGCGACGGCTCCGCCAAGCAGGATCATCAGGACGGTGACGAGCGGGTGCATCCGCAGGCTGCGGCCAACGGTGAGTGGTAAAAAAACGAAATCATCGAGCAAGCGGACGAGGATGAAAAGGCCGACCGCCCAGTAGGGGAGGAAAGGATTGTCCGGCACGTCGTGAGCCGCAACGAGTACGACCATGACGCAGCCCATGATGGAACCAAGATAGGGGAGCCAGGCCAGCACGGCGGCAACGGTGGCGAGGAGAAAAGGGGCATTGATCCCGAGAGACCAGAGACCAGCGCCGAGGCAGATGGTGTCGAGCGCGGTCAAGGCCAGCAAGCCCTGGAAATAGCGGCGCATCTGATCCTCAATCCGATAGAGGAGGTAAAGGGTCTTCTCGAAAAAGGCGTTGGGGATGGCCTGGACGAGGAATCGTTTGAAGCGGGGGCCATCGAGCAGAAAGAAATAGGTGAGGTAAGGCACCAGAAGTAGCGAGGGGATCCAGTGGAGAAGTTCCAGCGCGATGTCGCTCGAATGTTCGTTCAACGATTTGGCGACCGAGTCCTTAATGTCATCGCTGGGCACCACTGGAACCACCGGGGTCGAGGAGCGTCTATTAACCGCAGGAGGTGGAAGCTGGGGTGCGGGAGGATGGATGAAGAAGAGGTATTTGGAGAGGGTGCCCTGCGCGCCCCGGATGATTTTTTCACCGTCCTGGACATAGGCATCCTGTTTATCTTTCCAGCCATTGAAGGCTTCAGAAATTTTCGGGGTGACGATCCAGCCGACCATGCCCAGAAAAATGCAGAAGAGTACCGTCACGATAAAAACGGCGTGGGCGCGGGTGAGTCCCTTGGACATGGCGAGATTCACGCAGGGCGACATGATGTAGTAGCAGACGATGGCGAGGAGGACCGGCATGACGAGCCAGAGCGCGGTTTGAAAGACGAGCAGGAGCAGGCAGGTCGTGACGATGATGCCGAACCAGACGATGGGACCGGAGGCGAGCGCGCGGTTCATGGGGTCAATTTCGGTTTCTAAGCCGAACCGTGGTGTTGGTCGGTCTGGACGATGACCTGACGGAGCCGTGCCGCGAGAGCCCGGGCGAGTTGAAAGGAGATGCGGGAGGCGATGGCGGAGTTGGTCTGAAGCAGGGAATAGAATTCGGCACGAAAAAGGGAGACGATGAGGGTGTCTTCCACAGCGCGGGCCTGGGCGGAGCGGACGCTTTGGTCGAGAAGCGCCACCTCACCGAAGAAGGAACCGGGGCCGAATTCGAGCAGAACCCCGCGGGTGCTGCCCTGACGGGTGGTCTTGACGCGTCCGCTGAGGACGACGAAGAGACCCTGGCCTTCCTCGCCCTCGTCAAAGATGACTTCGTCGGCGAGATAACGGCGTTCGTGGAGGAGGTTATCGACAACGCCCAGTTCATGCATGGAGAGATCCTTGAACAGGACAACACTCTTGAGCAGGTTAAGGCGCGGATGACGCGAAGTCGCGGGACGGAAGAACATTCATGGAACTGTAGGGAGAATCAGCCCCGGTGTCGAGAGAGGCAAAAGAGGGGTAACATATCAGTTTGAAAACTCATTGAGCATAGAGTAGAGTACTTTAAATGTGGATTTTCATCGCTATGGGCACGTTTGTGCTATTCGTACCATGCCTCGTCATCTACTGTGTAGGCTACGCCAAAGAGCACGGCATTCTCCGTGCCCTATTTGTCTTTTTTAGAGAGCTTCTCTTTGGTTGGTAGATCAAGCCAGTAGCGCAATCACTTCTTCCAAGCTCCAAGGGCAGCGGGTTAGTTTGAGTCAAGAAGTTTGAACTAACCAAAAAAGAGCCGTCTAACCCGAATAGAATGTTCCAGAAGATCGAAAGCTGGGGAGTGATTGTTTTCAAACTTCCTCCATACGCAATTTGCCATCCAATCAACAAAATGCAGGCTTCGGTTATTCGTGCTTTCGAGTGGCTCATACCTCAACTCAACCGAGGAGTCATAGTCGAATCCAAGCACCATTTCCAAATAATCTGGAAGCGACCGGCCGCTATCCACTCGGATTGATCGTTTGTCGGGATGAAAGTAAAAGAAAGGCTCGGTTTGGACGTGCTCGGGAATCACGAGCTTGCACATATAATTGTAAATTTTGTTTCCATCCAACCGAATATGCGGCTGAACATTTTCTTTCTGCGTCACAATGCAATCAATTTTGATTCTTGGATGAGCCTGAAGCATGTTAATCGTTCGATGGGCAAAATCCAACTGCTGCGAGTCGATTGTGTCAGCCGCTTTCTTTTCTCCAAGCCATCCATAAGCACGATACATTTCTGTCATTAAGTTCCGCGCCGCTTTACGGTCATCGTGAGGCAGAAAAATGAACGCTAAACAAAGGAATCGACTGGAACCACCTCTTCGAAAAGGATGGGTGAAAGTCCAGCCAGTGTCTCCACTCTCATCGAGGTAGACATGCATAAAAAAAAGTGCCCAGAGCCGACGCGCTTAGATCGCGTTTATGATAGACACCTTTCGATGTCCGTCACGGTATCTCTGGGACTTACTCACAGGATACTCACAGGCTTTTAGTTGTCCATTCATTTCGATTCAGGGCAGTCGGTCAGTTTGAATCCGAGCGGAATTAACTTCGGGAACTGAAAAATACGAGATGCAGGATTAGGACGATAGTAAAAAGGTAGAGAACAGCAAGTAATAGCTCCAAAGCTGACCGCCAAAAGACAGCGCGTGAAGACACCTTTATCTTAAGTAGAAGATAAACCGTAAAACCTAGCGCAATTAGGCTTTCTATCTCCTTCAACCTTTCGGGTGTCATGATACTAGCCTAACAATACGATCACTTCTTCCAAGCTCCAAACGGTAGAGGGTCAGTAACAATTATAGCTTCGTTTTGAACAAGCTGTCAGGCTTCTGGCCGAAGTGCGTTGCAATTCCAGCAAAGTTCAAAATTGGGAGGATTTATCTCGGAACAAGAAGTGCATTTCCATTCGTCAACGCGAACAACCTCTTCCTTTTGCTGTGATTTCAGGATGCGAAGAGCCTCATCGTAGTCCGCATCCTCGATGACGCAGAGGGACGGCAAAAAACCTGCGCCTGAGACCTCCGGATTATTGCCATTCTCGTTCCGTATAAATGAGTGAATCCCCACTTCATCCAAGATCGATTTGTAATAGCCGACCTGAGTCAAATCCTGACTGGTATAGACTTGCCTCATAATGACGCTGACTCTGTATTTCATTCGTTTTAAAAGCAACGAAATCACTTTGCCCAAGCTTCAAGTGTGATTGGGGACACCCAAGATGTTGTGGCGGTCTGTGACCGTCGCATTCCGGTCGTTCCCAAGTGCAACTTGGGAACGAGGGAAGAAGAGAAGCTTTGGGACTGCCTCCTGTGGCCTTCGGCCACCCGGACAAGCTAGTTGTCCGGGCCACCCAAAATGTAGCGGTGGTCTATGACCGTCGCCCGGAGGTCGGCGGCTACCTCGGGAGGCGGAGCTTTGACCCGTATCCGATCATTAATCCAAAGTAGATGCCGATGATGGAGCCGACGATGACGTCGGAGGGATAATGGCGGTAGAGTTCGACCCGCGCCCAGACGACGGCAAGGGCATAGACGGTCGTGATGAGTCCAAGGGGGAGATCGACGACGAGCAAGGAGGCCGCCGTGCCGAAGACCGATGCCGCGTGACCCGAGGGGAAGCTTTGGAATCCGCCGCGAAACGCATGAGCAATGCCGTAAAAGCCATCGGGCATCTGGGCGTCGGGGCGGGGACGGCCGAGCGTGAGTCGGAAGCAGTCGTCAAAGAGTCCGGCCAGGGATGCGCCAAGGAAGCAGACAATGGCGATGCGTCGCCACGCGCTGCTTTTGCTCCAGGCACCGTAGAGCCAGATGGCGATGGCGAGCGGCAGGTTGTAGGTGAGGTAATCACCCCAGGTGCCGAGAAAATAGGCGATTCGCTGCGCCGCGTTTTCCTGTTCCCCCGACCAGAAATGGAGCCGCTGAAGCAATGTCTGGTCGTGAGGCCAGGTTAATGCGCCGAGGATGAGGGCCACGAGGAGGACGCCGAGGGAGAGAAGTTTTCGCGTACAGACCAGGAACCAGAATCCGCGGAGGATGGTGCGGCCCTGGGCGATGCTGGCGACGGCGAGCCGGGGATTACGAAAATGCTTAACTTTCACTCATTGGGTTTATCACAGGTTTTTGATTCCGTCATCCCGAGGTTGTTGGGGAACCTCTAACTATCCCGCTCGTTCGGTATGATATGAGCAAATAATTAGAGGTCCCTCGACAAGCTCGGGATGACAATCTTTTTATTGGGACGTGAAGGGACTCGCGTCCCTACCGGAAGGCATCGCCTTGCTATTTGCCCTTGGCGAGGAGGTCGCGGATTTCGATGAGGAGTTTTTCCTGCGCACTCGGGACGGGAGGATCGACGGGCTTTTGCGCCTCGTGACGCTTGAGGGTGTTGACGCTTTTGACCACGAGGAAAATCACGAACGAGACGATGAGAAAACTGATGACGTTATTCAGGAAGGCGCCATAGCCGACGGCCACTTCGGGCTTGAGGACTTTGGCATCAGGGCCGATCACAGCTGGCGCGATGACAAACTTGATCGTAGAAAAATCGATGCCGCTCAGAAGGTAGCCGATCGGAGGCATAACGACATCCTTGACCAATGAGTTGATGATCTGGCCGAACGCACCACCGATGATGACGCCGACGGCGAGATCGACGACATTGCCGCGTGAGATGAATTCCTTAAATTCCTTGGCGAGACTCATGAGTTCTTCTAGGTAAGCAGGAGTGTCGATGGCGTCACAAGTGATTTTTTAGAGAGTTGATTCCGGTTGGAACTCTCGAAACAAAGGCTTGCCACCTCTGGAGGTTTCCGTTTGAATGACGGGCTGCGCTTGATAACCCGGCTTTGGCAGGGTGGCGCGGAAGGCAACCTTTAACCCTGTTTCGCCCAGGTCAAGGCGATGTTGTTGTCTTTAGAAGTGAGTTGCGGGCCTGTCCGGCCTGCCAGACAAGTACCGGCGCCGGAGCGCCTTTTTTAAATCCCATGAGTGCAACCATGCAAGAATTGTTAGGCAAAACGATGCGTTCTTTTGCCGAGGGCAGTATCGTCAAGGGACGTATCCTGCAAAAACGTACCAATGAAGTCCTCGTCGATATCGGCTACAAATCCGAGGGCGTGATCAGCCTCAGCGAATTTGAGGATAACGAACCGCTCGAAGTGGGCGACGAAATCGAAGTTCTGCTGGAACGGCTCGAAAACGATGAAGGCATGGTCGTTCTCTCCAAGGAGAAGGCCGCACAGAAACAAAATTGGGAAAAGATCGTCAAGATTTTCAATGATGGCGGATTGATCAGCGGCAAGGTCAAGGCCGTAGTCAAGGGTGGCCTGATGCTTAACGTGGGCGTCGAGGCATTCCTGCCCGGCTCACAAGTCGATATCATCGCGCCGAAGGATCTGCGCGTGTATGAAGGCAAAACGCTCGAATGTAAAATTGTCAAATTGAACGAGGAGCGCAAGAACGTGGTTCTTTCGCGCCGCGAACTGATCGAAGCTGAACGCGCAGACAAGCGTTCGAAGCTGCTCGGTGGAATTGAAAAAGGCGGCCTGGTCAAGGGCACGGTCAAGAACATCACCGATTTCGGTGCGTTCATCGACCTCGATGGTCTCGACGGCCTGCTGCATATCACCGACATGAGCTGGAGCCGTCTCAATCATCCCAACGAAATGCTCAAGGTGGGCCAGGAAATCGAAGTTCTTGTGCTCGATATTGACCGCGAGAAGGAACGCGTTTCGCTCGGCTTGAAGCAGAAGACCGCGAATCCATGGGATCAGATCGCCGAGAAATATCCGGTGAACATGAAGATCAAGGGCAAGATCACGAATCTCGTGCCTTACGGCGCGTTCGTGGAACTTGAGGAAGGCATCGAGGGTCTCATTCACGTTTCCGAACTTTCCTGGACCAAGCGCATCGCGCGTCCCGCCGATGTGTTGACCCAGGGCCAGGAAGTCGAAGCGGTTGTGCTCGGTGTCAGCAAGGAAGACCAGAAGGTTTCCCTGAGCTTGCGCCAACTCGATACGAATCCATGGGAAGTGGTTACGGGCAAGTACCCGACCGGTACCCGCGTCAAGGGCAAGGTGCGCAACCTGACGGCCTACGGCGCTTTTGTGGAACTCGAGGAAGGCATCGACGGCATGATCCACGTTTCCGATCTCTCTTGGACCCGCAAGATCAATCATCCTTCCGAAATGCTGAAGAAGGGCGACGACATCGAAGCCGAGGTGCTCGAAATCGACAAGGCGAACCAGCGCATTTCGCTGAGCTTGAAACATCTCAGTGACGATCCCTGGAAGTCGATCGAGGATCGCTACAAGATTGGCGATGTCGTTTCCGGCAAGGTGAGCAAGGTGGCCAGTTTCGGCGCCTTCATCCAGCTTGCGGATGAAATCGACGGCTTGGTTCACATCTCGCAGATCAGCAATGATCGCGTCGAGAAGGTGAAGGAAGTGCTCAAGATTGGCCAGGAAGTTTCTGCGCGCGTGATCAAGGTGGACAAGACGGAGCGCCGGATCGGTCTCTCGATCAAGGCCGCCGACTACACGCCGGAACAGCTCGAGCGCGAAAAGGAGAATTTCGACGCAATCAAGCCGGGCGAAGAGCTCAGCTCGATGGAAGCCGCCTTCTCCCGTGCCGAGGAAGATTACCGTCCCGGAGAAGCAACCAAGAAGCCAGCGAAGCCCTAAAGGGCATCTCTCTAAAAAGCGCGGCGCGGAGAAATCCCGCCGCGCTTTTTTGTTTCTCCATCCCCATTGCTGTCATTTGAGGGACGACTGCTCCACTCAGTATTTACATCGTCCCTTGAAGCAGGCATGGTGATGGGCTTTCCCGGCGGCAAGAGTGAGCCGTTTTATTACTTATGACTTATATCGTTTCGCTGAAAATGGTGGCCATCGTCGTTGGCCTGCTTATAGCCATCGGACATTTGCCGCCAGCGCTTGCACCGGAGCGATTCGGAGCGTGGATGAAGAAACTCCCGCGCAATTATCCGCTCGGGGTGTTTCTCATGCTGGCTGCGACGCTTTGGTTTACCACGCTGACCGGGTACATGGATTTGGGCGAACTTTCCAACATTCGGACAAAGTTGATGACGGTTTGGGCGGTGGCTGGCGTGCTGGTGGTGATTTTTGTGCCCGGTTTTCTCGCGGGGCGAGGCTTGGGCTGTCTTTTACTTCTGGCGGCAACGGTGATCCTGGACGCCGCGTTTCTTGTGCAGACGCCCGCGCGCTATGTCATGACAATTCTCGCTTACATGTGGGTGATTACGGGGATGGTGCTGGTTTACAGTCCTCATCGCTGGCGTGACCTGATCGAGTATGCGACGAAAACGCCGCAGCGTCTTCGTCTGCTTTCGTGGCCGGGCGTGGCTTTCGGTGTGCTTCTGATAATCCTCGGACTGTTTGTTTATCGTCAGTAAATTTTCCGAATGGAAATGTGGTATGGGCTTATCGCAGGAGTGATAAGCGAGAGTTCCAACGAGCTAATAAATCTTTTGCCGTCTCTCGGACTCAACCCAAGCCCGGGCCATATCCCTCGACTGCGGTTCGGGTTGACGATGCGCGCAAAGAAACTTTTCGGCTCACCTCCGCTCGGGATGACGGGCGTTTGTAAAGAACCCCGACGCAAGCATCGAGGAATTTACCCGGAGAAGATTAATTCGGGACGAGGACGACCCGGAAACCGGTGAAGCGATCCACCGTCTTGGGTATGGCCATGTTGCGGGTATCGGCACTGGGGAAATTTTCCGTGGAGCTGAGCCAGCCGCCGCCGCGCAGGCTGTGATTCCCCTTGTCATCGACACCAAGGCACCATTCCCAGACGTTGCCGAGGGTGTCGTAGAGGCCATACTTGTTCGGTTCGGAAGCACCCACATCCTGGGTGGAGGAAAGTGTCGTGCCGCCGCGTGACATGATGGCCTGATTGATATCGGCATCGGCGGAAATGGCGTCCCACTGGGGTTCGCTGGGCAGAGCGTAATGATAGCCAGCCGGCAGCTTACCCGCCTTGCGTTCGAATTGGGTAAGCTTCTCGCAAAAGGCGGTCGCGGTCTCCCAGGAAACCGATTCCACCGGACGGTTGGGTTTGCGGAAAAAACTCGGATTAAAACCGGCAACGGTTTCAAATTCACTTTGGCGCACTTCGTATTTCCCCGCCCAGTAGCCGTCTGAAATCCAGACCATATCCATCCCGCAGGCCGCGATGAAATCCTTATCGAGTTTCAAGCGTACGTCCTTGCTCACGGTGTCAGCCTCGGGAAGTGTAACGCTGAGCCGTTGAACGGTGTAGGGGGGAAGATCGACGGAAAGATCGAGATCGCCCGGCTTGACCTGGGGAAGAGAAAGTGGTGTCTTCCCGAGGATGGTGTGCCCCGTTCGCACAGTCGCACCGGAAGGCGTGCTGGTGATGGAAAGACTGGCGTAGGGGAATTTTATTTCCTTCTGCGCATTCTCCTGGTCATGAATCGTGAAGATGGTGGGTTGCAGTTTCCAATCATTTTGACTGGCCGTGATCTGGTAATCTCCCACGGGTAAATTTTGGAGTTTGTCGGGCAATTGCCCGTCGTGTTTATAGTCACCCGGGCCAGTCAACGTATAACTCACATCGTGCTGCGGACTGGTCAGGGAAAGATTGCCCGCCTTTTGCACCAGCTCGATTGTTCCGAGATCAGTCGGCTTATCTGCGGTAACGGTCAAATCCTGTTTGTAGTCCCTGTAGCCTTCGGCCTGAATCAGCACCGTGACGGCACCGGGGAGGATGTCATTAAACGTCGCTGGTGTCTGCTTGTGGGCATCTCCGATGGTGACATTCGCGCCGAGGGGTTTGCTGGAGAGTACAATGGTGGCCCGTGCGTTATTTTTTTGTTGCAGCGCCAACTCGTGCGCCTTTTGTTCGGCTGCCTGCATGTCGGCAATTTTCTTCTGAGCGTTTATCATTTGCTGATTGGCATCAGCAGCTTTATGAACTTCCGGCAAATAGGCAAAGTAGTAGGCCGCGCCGAAAAGCATACAACTGACCATGGCACTCATCAATACGATGGGGAAACGCTGGCCCTTGGAAACCGGCTTGACCAAACCGCCCTTGGAGAAAATCCGTTTGCTGTCGCCTTCACTGGGAGGTGGCTTGGATCCGGGAGCACCCGGAGCGCGAATGGGACCTGTCTTGCCCGATCCAGCAACGCCTACAGCGGTCGTTTTACGACCAGAGCCTCCGGGGATGAATTTTCCTGCTCGACTCATAGCGCGTGGTATCAGGTATCTGTATCAGTAATCACTTAAGCGAGGGAAGTAATGGCCTGCTAGCTAAAAATGTGCCGAATAAGAACTCATGCACCTTATTTTAAGGTTCAGATAGCTTTTATGGACACTAAAAACAATGATTCCGTCCGTCCAGCCGAAATCAAGGGTGGGCAACCAATGGCTTTTGGGGCAACTGCGAGGATGCCTCGGGCGAACCCAGAACCGTAGGAGCTTCAGAGGGGGAAGCCACATGATTGCCGTGGTTCGACGTGAGAACCATTGAATCGGCCCAGCCGCCGCCCAGGGCTTTGATGAGGCGCACCGTGGCAGCCATGCGATTGCCCGCAAGTTGCACGGTGAGTTGTTCCGAGTTGAGAGCGAGTCCCTGGGCTTGGATCACGTCGAAATAAGAAACCAGTCCCGAGGTAAAGCGTACATTGGTGAGTTCCAACGCTTTTTTGTAGGAATCAAAGGCGTGATTTTCCGCGTCCGCCTGCTGCGCCAGGTAATGCATCGAGCTTAAGCTGTCCTCCACATCCTGAAAGGCGACCAGTACCGTCTGGCGATAATTGGCGACGTTTTCCTCATAAGCGGCGCGCTGTTGCTTGATGTTGGCGCTGATGCGACCTCCTTCAAAAATGGGGAATTGGATGCTCGGGCCGTACGACCAGATGCGGCTTTCCCAATTGAAAAGGAGTCCAAGATCGCCGCTGTCGAAACCGGTCTGGCCCGTGAGCCGCAACACGGGGAAGTAGGCGCCAATCGCCACGCCGATTTCCGCATTCTGGGCCGCGACGCGACGTTCTGCGGCGGCGATGTCGGGACGACGCTCCAGCAGGTCGGAGGGTAATCCCGGCGGAATGGTGAGAGGTTCGGCATCGAGCGGATGGGATGGAAGTGAAAAAGAGGCGGGCGGACGACCCATTAAAACCGCGAGGGTATGTTCCAATTGCGCACGACTCTGACGGAAAGAAGCCAGTTGCGCCTGCGCCGATGCCAGTGTCGCTGCGGCTTGCTCGACATCCAACTGCGTGCTGATGCCGCCCTTGAAGCGGCTGTTGGTAAGATCGAGCGCTTCCTGGAATGACTTGATCGTGCGCTCTTGGACATCAATCTGCGAATCGGCAGTGCGAAGAGCAAAGTAATTGGTGGCGACATCCGCCTTGAGGGTGAGCAGGACGTTTTCGTAATCGGCGAGGCTGGCCTGGGCAAGAGCACCGGAGGCTTCGAAGGCGCGGCGCACGCGTCCCCACAGATCGACCTCATAGCTCAGGTCAAACGGTGTCACCGTCGCGGAGTTGAACGTGTGAGGCGACGTTTTGCCTGCGGATTGAGATGAGACCTGGCCGTTGTTAGGCGAGGTGCGCTGCCGGGAACCTGTGCCGCTAAAATCGAGCGAGGGGAAAAAATCGGATTCCGCCTGACGTGCCGAAGCTCGTGCCTCGCTGACACGGGCAATCGCGGCCCGGAGGGTCTGATTGGATTTCTGGGCCTCGGCTTCCAGTTCATTTAATTTCTGGTCATGGAAAACGGCGTACCAATTTCCCTTGGATATATCGTCCCGGGGCTGGGCTTTTTTCCAGGTGCTAGCACTGGCTTCCTTGAAATCGACTGATTCGGGAACCGTGGGCTGCTGGTAATCTGGGCCAACCGCGCAGCCGGTCAGGAGCGCCAGACTGCTAATAAATACGAAAACGGAATTCGTGGAGGCGCTCCTAAGCATGGAAGTTTCAGCCTAGAAGCACTAGGGAATTAGTCAACTATGGGTGCAATTGGGGAGAGACCTAATTTGAAATCTACTTCCGTTTATTTCGATTTCGCCAAATCGTTACCCCACCACCAAGGACGGCAATACAAGAGGCAAGCAAAAGGATAAAGTTTGGATTCATTTCCCTCGCGCCACGATAACCGCTTGCACGGCGGTTTGCATCCATATTAAGACACTACCCACAATTCGATAGTAGCAACCGCAGGATCAAAATGATCCCGAGCGATAGCGAGCCACTGATATATCGATGTCTCCTACCTGTCATCCTGAGCTTGTCGAAGGATCAGTTCGGTTGCGTTTTACCGAGGCAGAACTGATCCTTCGACAAGCTCAGGATGACGGAATGCCCGAAGAAATTTCCTCGCGGAGTTTCAATCTGTACCACTACCCATCGTTGGCAGGACTTGATCTTTCATCTCAAGCTGCACAATATGTTTTTTTCCCCTGTACCCAAGCACGAAGATGAAATTGACTCCATTGGAGTTTGAAAAACCCATTGTCGAACTCGAAAAAAGTATCGAGTCGCTGAAGGCTCGCGCCAAGGAACACGTTGCCGGGGCCATCCCCGAAATTGAAGCGCTGGAAACACGGTTAAAAGAGCTGCGCCAACAAATCTACTCGAACCTGACCCCATGGCAACGGGTGCAGATCGTGCGCCATCCGGCCCGCCCCTATACCCTCGATTACATGAAGCTCATTGCAGACGACTTCATGGAGATGAGCGGTGACCGTTGCTTCGGCAATGACCTCGCGCTCATCGGCGGCCTTGCCCAGATTGGCGATGAAAAAGTCATGGTCATTGGGCATCAAAAGGGTCACGACACCAAGCAGAACATCCGTCATAACTTCGGGCTCGCCCACCCCGAGGGTTATCGCAAGGCGCTGCGCCTGATGCGCCTCGCCGATAAATTCGGACTGCCCGTCGTCAGCTTTATCGACACTCCCGGCGCTTATCCGGGCATCACCTCGGAAGAGCGGCATATCGCCGAAGCCATCGCCGTCAACCTGCGCGAAATGTTCACCCTCACCGTTCCCATCGTAGCCGTGGTACTGGGCGAAGGTGGAAGCGGCGGCGCACTGGGTATCGGCGTCGCGGATCGCGTACTCATTTTAGAAAATGCCTACTACTCGGTGATCTCGCCCGAGGGTTGTGCGGCAATTCTCTGGAAAGATCAATCTCATGCACCCAAGGCTGCGGCAGCGCTTAAGATGACCGCGCCTGACCTGCTCACCCTCAAGTTGGTGGACGAGGTCATTCCCGAACCAGCGGGTGGTGCGCATCATTCGTGGGAAGCCGCTGCTGAATCGGTCAAAGCCGCCGTGCTACGCCATCTCGCCGAATTAAAGAAGCTCGACGAATACGAACTGAAAGAAAAGCGTTACGCTAAATTCCGCGCCTTCGGTGAGTTTTCAGAAGTGGTGAGCTGAAGATTTCCGCGTTTATTATCGCGCGGGATGACGATGTCTAATATCTCAATGACTCCTGACGAAACCTTCATGCACCGTGCGCTCGAACTGGCCCGGGAGGCTGGCGCTCGCGGCGAAGTGCCGGTGGGCGCTGTTTTAGTCCGCGATGGAACCATCCTGACCGGGGCAAGCAATGAAGTGGAAGCGCGTCAGGATGCCACCGCTCATGCGGAGATGCTCGCCCTCAACGAGGCGCAATCGTTGCTCAAGACTTGGCGGCTGACCGATACGACGCTCTACGTGACAAAGGAGCCGTGCCCGATGTGCGCCGGGGCACTGTCCCATGTGCGCGTTGGCCGGATTGTCTTCGGCGTCAGCGATCCCAAGGCGGGCGCTTGCGGCGGAGCCTTCAATCTTTTTGAACTGCCCGGCCTGAATCATCGCTGCGAAATCACGGCGGGAGTGGAAGCCGCCGAATCGCTCAGCCTGTTGCAGGATTTTTTTCGTGAGCGAAGGGCGGAATAATTTAATGTAGCGGCGGTCTATGACCTTCGCTGAATTTTTGACGGAATTACGGAATTTACGAAATCATTAATCCGTCATCCTGAGCTTGTCGAAGGATCAGCTTCCGGCAAGCTATCGACCATCGAATCTGATCCCTCGGCAAGCTCGGGATGACTGTGCTCCGATTCAATTTCGGCCAATTCCGCTGAATAGATGGGTTGCGGAGTCTCCAGCTTAACCAATTCAATCGGCGCGAAAGGGCCTTCCTGCGCGACGCCGATCTGCTTGAGACGGATCAACTCCAAAACGGCCAGGAAGGTCACGACGATCTCGGTGCGGCTGGCACCTTCCACGAAAAGCTCCTCAAAGACAATCCGGCGGCGCTGGATCATCTGGCCTTGAATGAACTGGATTTTGTCGCTGACCGTGAAACGATCCTCAAAAATATCGCGCAAATCCTCATCCTTGCTCGCGCGTGCGAGGACTTTTTGGAATACCGCCAGAAGATCGAACAGTCCAACCTTGTCGAAGGGCAAACTGCCATCCGCGCTTAACTCGGGTTTGAAGCTGCCGCCCCGGCCGTGAACATTCTCCTGCCGGGCCATGCATTGCTGAAGTTCAAAAGCGGCGTCCTTATACTTTTTGTATTCCACCAATTGCCGAACCAATTCCCAACGTGGATCATCCTCTTCCACCTCATCATCGGGCGGACGCTGATCATGCGGCAGGATTACACGGCTCTTGATGTAAAGCAGTGTCGCCGCAACAACGAGATATTCCCCCGCGACCTCAAGATCGAGCATCTTGATCATTTGCAGATACTCGAGGTAACGGCTGGTGATGCGTTCGATGGGGATGTCGTAGATGTCGATCTCCTCTTTTTTGATGAGATACAACAGAAGATCGAGCGGCCCCTCGAAGACCGGCAACTTGACGTGCGTCAGGTCTTTCGTATTTAACTCGGCGGAAACAATTTCATCGGCGTTCATCGGGAAAGTCCTGTCGCTTTGCGCGCAGCCTCCAGTACGGGAGCAGCCAGCGTGCGCGCGCGTATGGCACCATCACGCAAAATGGCTTCGACTTCGTCCGGGCGCTCTTTAAAAGTTTGGAACTTCTTCTTGAACGGAGCCAGGAATTCCTTCGTCACTGCGGCGAGTTCCTTCTTGAGGTCGCCATAGCCAACGCCCCCGGTCTTCATCTTCCCGACATAAGTTTCATATTGCGCTGGCGTTGCGACCGTTTGCATGAGTTGCGCCAGGATGGAACCCTCCACAGGTTTCGGATCCGCCACGGGAGTTGAATTGGTCGGGATGCCCATGATCCGTTTTTCCAAAACCTTGTCTTCGCCGAAAAGTTCGAGCGTGTTGTTGTAAGACTTCGACATTTTGCGCCCATCAATCCCGGGAACAATGGCCGTTGTCTCGCGTATCATCGGCTCGGGTATCTTGAAAACGGAACCAAATCGGTCGTTGAATTTTTGGGCAATGTCGCGGGCAATTTCAAGGTGCTGCTTCTGATCCTTGCCCACCGGTACACAATCGGAATTGTAGAGCAAAATATCGGCCGCCATCAGGACAGGATAGGCGAAGAGACCGTGGGTCGTCTCGGCTCCCTGCGCCACCTTGTCCTTGTAACTGTGGGCGCGTTCCAAAAGTCCCATGGGTGTGACCACGGAAAGCAGCCACGCGAGTTCGTGCACCTGCGGCACGTCACTTTGGCGAAAAAGAATCGTGCGCTGCGGATCAAGACCACAGGCGAGAAATCCGGCCGCGACATCAAAAGTATAACGCCGCAGGTCATCCGCCTTGGCAACGGAGGTCAACGCATGGTAATCGGCGATGAAATAAACCGCCTGCCCCTGGTTCTGCATTTCGATGGCGGGTTGCATGGCGCCAAAATAATTGCCGAGATGCAGCGCCCCCGATGGCTGGATACCGGAAAGGAAAATTTTCATGCGTGAATCAGGGTAGGCTCTGGAAGAATACGCGAAAGAAAATCCGTCGCACAATCTTAGGCGTTAACTGGATCGATCTTGGGTTAAGCCACCCTACCGCTTGATCGGCGGGGGTATTTCGAGCCGGGCTGTTATCGATAATCCTGATAACGCCTTGGTCGAGCGCATCAAGGAACCGGTACTGGTGACCGGAGACTGTACCTTGCGCAAATCCTGGGTGTGACACAAATGAATCAAGTAATTGGGCGTTGACTGGGTAATGGTACGTTTGGGGAAATTGGTCTCGTGGTGAAAATAGAAAAAGAGACTCTGCTCGTGATTTTGGCGGGTGAGCAATTCGCCCAGGTTATCTCCCTCCGAAACATGGATGATGTCGCCATCCTGAAAATAAATGCGCGGCCCCGGTTTTTGGCCCAACTCCAGAAGCAAAAGCCCCGATTGCTTTTCCTGGGAAAGAAATTGAACCAGCGTGATCAGCGCAAACTCGTTCAAACCTCCGAAAAATTTTAATCGCCGATCCAGCGAACGCGCTCTCTTGGAAGCCTCAGACGTCCGATCTTCCGCGATGGAAGCGGGCATCTCCAGGCTGAGAACGAGTTCATGACCAACAATCCGAACCTTATCTCCAAAACGGACAGTGCTGCGATCGATTCGTTTGTCGTTTACATAGGTTCCGTGGGTGCTGGCCAGATCGACGAGCATGAATTCGTTTCCGGAAAATTTCAGCACAGCGTGCTCACGACTAACCTTATAATCGTCCATGACGATGTCGTTATGGTCGAGGCGGCCAATACTCAGTACAGAGTTCTGGGCAATTTCATAAACTATCCCTCCATCAAGGACGAGATAGGCAGATAACACCTCTTGATCAATAGTCTTTTCCACAATGAGAGCCTACTTATAAGAAGCCAAAAACAGCCTAGCGTCAAGATATACCGATCCTTAACGATTAAGCATCTTATTCCTTTTACGGGACTGGCTCTTCAAAAACCAGTCCCGGGTAACATTACTTGTTAAAAGCCGCAATTAATGGGCCGCAGCTTCCGCATCGGGAGCACGAAGTTTCGGAAGAAGATCGAGCGAATCGTCCTTCTCCTGAGAAACCAACGGTTCACCGACCTGCTCTCCCAACTCGACCAATTTCAGCGCACGGTGCGCATTGAAACCGGTACCTGCAGGGATCAAATGACCCATGATCACGTTTTCCTTGAAGCCGCGAAGCTTGTCCACCTTGCCCAGCGTGGCCGCATCGGTCAGCACTCGCGTCGTATCCTGGAAACTCGCTGCGGAGATGAAGCTTTCCGTTTCAAGTGAAGCCTTGGTGATACCCAGAAGAACCGGGGTCGCCTCGGCAGGCTTACCGCCCTTGGCTTCCACTTGACGGTTTTCTTCCTCGAAGACGAGGCGGTCGATCTGCTCGCCCCAGAGGAAACTCGTGTCGCCGGGTTCGTTGATCTTCACCTTGCGAAGCATCTGGCGGACGATGATCTCAATGTGCTTGTCATTGATTTCGACACCCTGAAGGCGATAAACCTCCTGGACTTCGTTGACCAGATATTCCTGCAAATCCTGAGGGCCGCAGACTTCCAACACTTCGTGCGGAACGACGGGGCCTTCCGTGAGCTGCTGCCCCTTCTTGACCACGTCTCCCTTGTAAACGATGAGGTGTTTTGAGAGCGGAATGAGATGTTCTTCTTCCGTACCCGTGGAGGGATCCCGGATGATGAGCTTCTTTTTACCGCGAATATTTCCAGCGATTTCGACCACGCCGTCAATCTTCGCAATTTCAGCCGCGTCCTTCGGACGACGTGCCTCAAAGAGTTCCGCCACACGGGGCAGACCACCAGTGATGTCCTTGGTCTTCGCAACCTTGCGAGGCGTCTTCGCCAGACGCTGACCGGCCTGAACCTTCTGATCCGGTTTCACTTCAATGTGTGCGCCTGCCGGGATGCTGTACGAAGCGATGATTTCCTTGTTTTCGAGAATCACGATCTGCGGATGCAAGTCTTCCTTGTGCTCGATGATGACGGTGCCGACCTGCTTGGTGGCTTCATCCATCTCGCGCTTCATGGTGACGCCTTCGATGATGTCGCGGAACTCAATCTTACCAGCTTTTTCCGTCAGGATTGAAACATTATAAGGATCCCATTGCACGAAGGTCTCGCCCTTCTTCACCTTGCCGCCGTCGGCAACGGAGATGACCGAACCGATGACCACAGTGTAGCGTTCGAGATCGCGGCCATCCTCGGCATGAATGCTGATGGAGCCGTTCTTGTTCAGGACGATGTGATTGTTATCGAGCGATTTGACCGTGCGCAGATCAGTATATTGAACGGTACCATCGTTCTTGGCCTTGATTTGTGGCTGCTTGAAGACCTGCGACGCCGTGCCACCAACGTGGAATGTACGCATGGTCAACTGTGTGCCGGGTTCTCCAATCGACTGGGCGGCGATCACGCCGACCGCTTCGCCAAGCTTGGCAAGTTGGCTGGATGCGAGTGAAATGCCGTAGCACTTCGAGCAGACTCCGCGACGCGTTTCGCAAGTCAGCACCGAGCGGATCTTAACCCGTTCCGTACCGATGCGATCAATGGTCGCTGCCTTAATCTCATCAATCACGCCGCCCGCTTCAACCACGGTTTTACGCGCAACCGGATCCTTGATGTCTTCACAGGAAACACGGCCCACGATGCGCTCGGTGAGCTTCACAATTTCGTCTTCGCCTTCCATGATCGACTTGACCCAGATGCCGTTGATCGTGCCGCAATCCTCTTCGTTGATGATCACGTCCTGCGCCACGTCGTGGAGCTTGCGTGTCATATAACCGGAGTCGGCTGTCTTGAGGGCGGTATCGGCCAGACCCTTGCGGGCACCGTGCGTGGAAATGAAGTATTCCAGAACGGTCAGACCTTCGCGGAAATTCGAGACAATCGGACGCTCAATGATTTCACCGGAGGGCTTGGCCATGAGACCGCGCATACCGGCAAGCTGACGCACCTGGTTCTTGTTACCGCGGGCGCCGGAATCAGCCATGATGAACACGGGGTTAAATTCGGCACGGCCATGGTTGTGCTCAAGGGTGCGCATCATGACGGAGGAAATTTCCTCGGTCGCCTGCGTCCAGATATCGACGATCTTGTTGTAACGCTCGCCGTCCGTGATGGCACCGGAGCGGTACTGCTTCTCGACGATGGCGATGGAACTGTAGGCATGGGTGATGACCTTCGCCTTGTCGGCGGGGATGATCATATCATCAATACCGATGGAAACGCCCGACTTGGTCGCTTCGGCAAAGCTGAGTTCCTTCATCCGGTCGAGTGCGTCAACCGTCGGCTGATGTCCCGCGACTTGATAGCAACGCAGGATGATTTCACCGAGTTGCTTCTTGCCAGCGGTACGATTATAGAAACCAATTTCAGTCGGCCAGATCGTGTTGAAAAGCACGCGTCCAGCAGTCGTTTCGATCAGTTTCTTTTCGCCATCTCCGAATACGGTCTTCACGCCGAAATCGGGATTGCGCAAAAGGATGATCTGGTGCGTGGTGATAATATCTTCCTGGTGGGCGAAGAGGACTTCGTCCGCATCGGCAAAGATAATAAGGCGTTTCTTTTCCTTCTTATCATCCTTGTCGTTCTTTTCCATCTTCTCCTTGCGGGAAGGCTGGGTGAGATAGTAGCAACCGAGCGTGATGTCCTGGTTCAACGTCGTGATCGGCTTGCCGCTGGAAGGCGAAAAGATGTTCTGCGGCGCCATCATCAAAAGACGCGCTTCGAGCTGCGCTTCCGCTGAAAGCGGTACGTGAACAGCCATTTGATCACCGTCGAAGTCCGCGTTATAAGCGGTGCAGACGAGCGGATGAACGCGAATGGCTTCGCCTTCGATCAAGACAGGTTCAAATGCCTGGATGGAGAGACGGTGCAGTGTGGGGGCGCGATTGAGGAGCACGGGATGGCCCTTGGTAACTTCCTCAAGGATGTCCCATACGACCGATTCCTGGCGCTCGATCATTTTCTTGGCTGAGCGCACGGTGTGCACATGGCCGAGCTCTTTCAGGCGGCGAATGATGAACGGCTCGAACAACACGAGCGCCATTTTCTTGGGCAGACCGCACTGGTTAAGCTTGAGTTCAGGCCCGATCACGATGACCGAACGACCCGAGTAATCGACGCGTTTACCGAGCAAGTTCATGCGGAAACGTCCGCTCTTGCCCTTGAGCATGTCGGAAAGTGACTTGAGTGGGCGATTGCCCGCACCCGTGACCGCGCGGCCATGACGACCGTTGTCGTAGAGAGCATCGACGGCTTCCTGCAACATGCGCTTTTCGTTGCGAATGATGACGTCGGGCGTCTTCAACTGGAGAAGATTGCGGAGACGGTTATTGCGGTTGATCACGCGACGATAGAGATCGTTCAGATCGGACGTGGCAAAACGACCACCTTCGAGCGGCACTAGCGGACGCAGATCGGGCGGGATGACCGGCAATACTTCGAGAACCATCCATTCCGGACGGGTCTTCGAGGAGATGAAGCCCTGGACGAGCTTCAACCGCTTGGCGACTTTTTTACGAGTCTGCTTGCTCTTGGTGTTGCCGAGCGCCTCGGTCAGATCCCTGGCCGTCTGGGCAAGGTCGATTCCCGAGAGAACCAGGCGAACCGCTTCCGCACCCATCTTGGCGGTAAAGGTATCGCCGTATTGTTCCTGCGCTTCGCGATATTCGGTCTCGCTTAAAAGCTGGCGGGGCAACAACGGGGCTTTACCTGGATCGACCACGAGATAATCCTCATAATAGATCACGCGCTCGAGTTGGCGGGCGGTCATGTCCATGATCAGGCCCAACCGGCTCGGCATGCATTTGAAAAACCAGATGTGCGACACCGGGACAGCGAGTTCGATGTGGCCCATGCGCTCGCGACGGACGCGGGCAAGCGTTACTTCCACGCCGCAACGGTCGCAGATGACGCCCTTGTACTTGATGCGTTTGTACTTTCCGCACGCGCATTCCCAATCCTTGGTCGGACCGAAAATACGTTCGCAGAAGAGTCCGCCTTTTTCGGGCTTGAAGGTGCGATAATTGATCGTTTCAGGATTCTTCACCTCGCCTTTGCTCCAGGAACGGATCGTGTCCGGAGAGGCGACGGTGATGCCGACCTGATCGAAACCAACAGTACTACCAAGGCCGAGCATTTCGCGGGCTGACTCTTTTGTCGTAATCATAGATGAGGAATGTGTTGTCGTTAAATAAAACTATCAGGCTGCTTCGAGGACACCCTTGCCCTTGGTGTTTTCCGGTTCCACTTCGGGATGCTGGGCCGTGCGGGCGCCGACTTTGACGTCGAGACCGAGGCTCTGCATTTCCTTGATGAGAACGTTGAACGATTCGGGAGTACCAGCTTCGAGCGAGTTGTCGCCTTTGACGATCGACTCGTAGATGCGCGTGCGGCCCGGAACGTCGTCCGATTTGACCGTAAGCAGTTCCTGGAGCGTGTAGGCTGCGCCGTAAGCTTCCATGGCCCAGACTTCCATTTCGCCGAAGCGCTGGCCACCGTACTGCGCCTTGCCGCCCAGCGGTTGCTGGGTGACGAGCGAGTAGGGACCGACGGCACGGGCGTGAATCTTGTCCGCGACGAGGTGACCCAGCTTGAGCATGTAGATCTGCCCCACGACGACGCGCTGGTCAAAGCGTTCGCCGGTGCGGCCATCATAGAGATAGCTCTTGCCGTCTTCGTCGAGTTTGGCCTGCTTCAGGTATTCGCGAATCTGCTTTTCCTTGATGCCATCAAAGACAGGCGTTGCGACCTTGAAACCGAGCGCCTTGGCGGCGATACCCAGATGGGTCTCGAGCACCTGCCCGACGTTCATGCGCGAAGGCACACCCAGCGGGTTGAGCACGATTTCGACCGGAGTACCGTCCGGCAGATAAGGCATGTCTTCCTCGGGCACGATCTTGGCGACGACGCCCTTGTTGCCGTGGCGTCCGGCCATCTTGTCACCAACGGAAAGCTTGCGCTTGCTGGCGACGAAGACCTTGACCTGCTTGACGATGCCGGGATCGATGTCGTCACCGCTTTCCACGCGATCCATTTCAACTTCGCGCTCGTTCTTCAACTGCTCGAATTTGCTTTCGAACGAGCTGATGATTTCGCGTATCTTGATGCGGATCGGGCTCGGGTCGATTTCGATATGATCGTAAACCGAGGCGAGCTTGCGCAAGAGCGTCTTGGTGATCTTGCGATTGGCCGGGATGATGATTTCACCTGTCTCTGCGTTGACCACGTCGAGCGGGATTTTTTCGTTGAGCAGGATGTTGGACAGCGCCTGGGTCAGTTCTTCCGTCAACGCGACTTCGCGCTCGGTGAACTTGTCGGAAATGGCCTTCGATTGGCGTTTGGCTTCCGTCGGAGTCAGCTTCTGGCGCGCGGCCTTGGCTGTGCCCGAAGTGACCTTGACGTCCATCACGATACCGTAGGTGCCGGAGGGAACGGTGAGGGATGAATCCTTCACGTCCGCCGCCTTTTCGCCGAAGATGGCGCGCAGGAGGCGTTCTTCAGGAGCCAGTTCGGTTTCGCTTTTCGGCGTGATCTTGCCGACGAGAATATCGCCGGGCTTCACTTCCGCGCCGATGCGCACCACGCCGTCCGAGCCGAGATTACGCAGGGCCTCATCGCCGACATTCGGAATGTCCCGCGTGATTTCCTCGGGCCCGAGCTTGGTGTCGCGGGCGCTGATCTCGAATTCCTCGATGTGGATGGAGGTGTAGATGTCCTCCTTGACGATCTTCTCGGAAATGAGAATGGCGTCTTCAAAGTTGTAACCGTTCCATGGCATGAACGCGACCAGCACGTTGCGGCCAAGGGCGAGTTCACCATGATCCGTGCAGGGACCGTCGCAAATGATCTGTCCCTTGCTTACTTTCTGGCCCTTCTTGACCAGCGGCTTTTGGTTCATGCAGGTACCGGCGTTGGAACGCATGTACTTGCGAAGCTCGTAAACATAGATGCTTTCCTCGGGATCATGCTTGAGCTTCTTCTTGCCCTCGGGCATTTCGCCGTCGGCGGTAACGATGATGAAGTTGCCGGTGACGGAGGCGACCTTGCCGGAACCTTCCGACACAATGACCGCGCGGGAATCGCGGGCCACTTTGCCTTCCATGCCGGTGCCGACAAGCGGCGCTTCCGTCTTGATGAGCGGCACACCCTGGCGTTGCATGTTCGAGCCCATGAGCGCGCGATTGGCGTCATCGTGCTCGAGGAATGGAATCAGGCTGGCTGCCACTGAGACGAGTTGCTTGAGCGACACGTCCATGTAGCTGACGCGGTCGGGTTCGACTTCGAGGAAGTCGCCCTTGTAGCGTACCGAGATTTTGGATTCGGTGAATTTATGGTGGCCATCGACAGGCGCATTGGCCTGCGCGACGATGAAGTTTTCCTCCTGGTCGGCAGTGAGATAATCGACCTGGTCACCCACGCGGCCGTTCTGAACCTTGCGATAGGGCGTTTCGATGAATCCGAATTCGTTGATGCGCGAAAAACACGACATCGACGAAATCAGACCGATGTTCGGGCCTTCCGGTGTCTCGATCGGGCAGATGCGCCCGTAGTGGGACGGATGCACGTCGCGAACTTCAAATCCGGCACGATCACGCGAGAGACCGCCTGGCCCAAGCGCGGAGAGACGACGCTTGTGCGTCAACTCGGCGAGCGGGTTGGTCTGATCCATGAACTGCGAGAGCTGGCTGCGACCAAAGAAATCGCGGATCACAGCGGAGAGCGCCTTCGGGTTGATCAACTTCTGCGGCGTCATGCCTTCGGTGTTCACGTCGAACAGCGTCATGCGTTCCTTGACGAGACGTTCCGTGCGGGAGAGACCGGTGCGGCACTGGTTGGCGAGAAGTTCGCCCACCGTACGCACACGGCGACTGCCGAGGTGATCGATATCGTCCGTGGAACCTTCACCGCGACGCAAATTGATGACATACTGCGTTGCGCCGACAATGTCATCATTGGTAATGATGCGGGTCTCGAGAGGAACGCCAATCGAGAGCTTCTGGTTGATCTTGTAACGACCCACGCGGCCGATGTCGTAGCGTTTCGGATCGAAGAAGAGACGCTTTAATAGAGCCTTGGCGTTGGTCACGGTTGGTGGATCACCGGGACGGAGACGGCGATAAATATCCTTGAGCGCCTCTTCGGTGTCATGGGTCGGATCCTTCTTGAGACACTTGATGACCGTGTCGTCGTCCTTGATGTCGATGACCTTGACCGTCTTGATCTGGAGATCGAGCAACTGGCGGATGACCGCCTGGGTCAACGGTTCAAAGGCACGGGCGACCACGACATCCTGATTGGCCGTATCGCGGATTTCAGCGATGAGCACCTTGGTGCCGATGGCTTCGTCATCGAGATCGGGCTTCAGCTTGAGATCGGAAATCGTGTAGAAAAGCTTGATGATTTCCTCGTCCGTCGAATAGCCGAGGGCGCGCAGGAATGTGGTGACGAGGAACTTCCGGCGTCTCTTCCTGCGATCCAGATGGACGTAGAGCAAATCGCTCGTGTCATACATCACTTCAAGCCAGGAACCGCGATCAGGAATGATGCGATACGAATAGAGCACCTTGCCGTTGGCGTGGAGGCTCGATTCAAAACAGATGCCAGGCGAGCGGTGAAGCTGGCTGACCACGACGCGTTCCGCGCCGTTGATGATGAAAGTACCCTGGGGCGCCATGAGCGGCAATTCTCCCATGTAAACGCGCTCTTCCTTGACGTTCTTGTCTTCGCGCAGGCGGAAGGTGACGTAGAGCGGAGCGGCAAAGGTCTGGCTTTCGCGCTGGCATTCGAGAGGGCTGAGCTTCGGTTCACCAATCTCGTAATCGCCAAACTCGAGCTTGATCTTTTCGTCGTAGCTTTCGATGGGGAACACTTCCGAGAAAACAGCCTGGAGGCCTTCGTTCTTGCGGCGTGCCGGGGCAACTTCCTTCTGGAGAAAGTCGCGATAGGAATTGAGCTGAACCTCGATCAGGTTGGGCGTTGCAATCGCCTCTTCCAAGCGACCGAAATTAATCCGTTGTCCGCTGGAGCGAGCCTCGGCAATGGGGTCGTCTGTTCCGTGAAACTTGATCTGCTCGCCGTTAGTCGTTGCCATGATGTGTGTCTGCCTTTCCTTGCTGATCGATATATCTGTGTGATGATCCGGACCATCTCCATCTTTTCAGGCAACTGCCCGTCGCCGGACCGCGACGGGCAGCACCTTTAAAATTTCTACGCTTACTTGACTTCGACCTTGGCGCCAGCCGCTTCAAGCTTCTTCTTGATTTCTTCGGCTTCTTCCTTGGTCACGCCCTCGCGGACAGTCTTCGGGGCGCCTTCGACCAGGGCTTTGGCTTCCGCCAAGCCGAGACCGGCAACCGCCGCACGCACTTCCTTGATGACGCCAATCTTGTTCGCGCCAGCTTCCTTGAGGATGACATCGAATGTCGTCTTCGCTTCAGCCGCAGGAGCTGCTGCGCCGCCTGCTGCCGGGGCCGCCGCTGCGACCGGGGCCGCTGCGCTGACGCCGAGCTTGGTTTCGAGAAGCTTAACGAGTTCTGAAGTTTCCAGCAGGGTCAACCCGCTGATGTCGTTCACCAATGTTTCTAAGTTTGCCATAATAGTATAATCTCTTTTTTCACTGTGTCCAATTAGCGCCCCGCACCCGCGTGGCAATTAACTCCGAAGGGCTTCGGAGCTAACTGGACCTCTCTTTTTTGCCCTTCTCAATCCCACCGGAGCGGGATTAAATTTTTATGCCGCGATTTGTTCTCCTTTGTCGCTATAAGCTTTAAGCACCTGCGCGACCTGCGAAGCAGGCGTGTTGATCAGGCGCACCAAAGTGGAAGCAGGAGCCAGCAGCAGGCCGAGAAGCTTGGCTTGCAGGACGTCCTTCGACGGCAAGTCGGCCAGGGCCATAATCGACGAAACATCGAGGATGGCCTTGTCGAGAATACCGATCTTGAGTTTCGGTTTCTGGAACTCGGCGGCGAAATTTTTGAGCACCTTCGCGGCGGCGCTGACGTCGCTCTCGCCCATGACCACGGCGGACTGGCCGTGCAGGTACGATTCGAGATCGGGTAGGTTGGAATCCTTCAAGGCGCGGCGCAGAAGGGTGTTCTTGACGACGCGCAATTCGGCATGGGCA
>Ga0206928_1079_pt1 | contig 26240 bp, 27 predicted proteins | sample Alteio_BWOrgHeat_21_FD_152941 | JGI IMG/M metagenome (GOLD analysis project Ga0206928, IMG submission 152941) | Enriched cells from forest soil in Barre Woods Harvard Forest LTER site, Petersham, Massachusetts, United States -... | ecosystem: Environmental > Terrestrial > Soil > Temperate forest >... | reverse complement strand
CGGCAATTTCCTGATATGTAGGGGCAGCTCCCTCGGACCTTTGCCTTTTCTGAATGAAATCAAGGATTAGCTGCTGTTTTTTAGTCAATTCATTCATACTGTATATTTGTACAGTATTCTTCTTATATGGAGTGTCAAGACTCGGAGTTCTGGGGGAAGACGAAAGTTCGACTGGCATTGTGAATCATAATGAATTAAATCTGGAGCGACATGGGACAATTGTTGCTCATCCCCGACCCGCGACCGCTTGACGAGCGGTTTGGCCGGGCGTTTTTCCGCAACATTCCAAAACAGACTGGTGTGTACCTGATGCGTGATGCAGCCGACATCGTACTCTATGTTGGCAAAGCCAAAAGCCTTCGCCAGCGTCTTGGAAATTATCGAATCGCAAATCCTGACAAAATGCCACGCCGACGTTTACGGATGCTCAGGCGGGTCGCCCGTATTGAATTTCAAGTCTGCACGGATGAAGCTTCCGCCCTAAAGCATGAAGCAGCACTCCTCCGTACACTCAAACCTCGGTTCAATCGTGCCGGTGTGTGGCCATCGAAAGCAAAATTTATCATTTGGAAGAAGATGGAAGGCCTTATCCAACTTGCTGTCACGGAGAGGCCGGAACCCACATGGCATTCTTTCGGCCCCCTCGGAGCCATGGCGGAGCACCTGCACAAAACCTTGTCACGCATGTTGTGGCTGGCATTAAATCCCACCCGGTCTTATGGAGAACTTCCGTCAGGCTGGGCAAAAGGAGCGATGCCTCCGAAAGTTGAGATTGAATACCAACAAAGCGGTGAAGAAGTCTTGACCGCTTTGACAAACTTTTTCAGAGACTCTGGTGATGAATTTCTCCAGTGGCTAATGACACATATCGGAAAGCGGGGGAATCATTTTAACTACGCCGTCATTGAATCAGAATTGGAAATCTTGAAAGAATTCGCAGCGAAGCGAGAAAGATTACGTTCATCTCAATTCCTCAAGCACTTTTGAAAACAAGTGGTCGGTCAGCCAATCACCCAAGCCAAACCAGCCTTGGGCAGACCGTAAAAAATGGCTGTCCGGCGGTTCAGTGATTTGACAAAAAGTACCATAGCTCGAATGCTGCTGGCGTTTTTATTGGCTGAATAGTGCTTTGAACGGCGGCTTTATGTCCGAATGTGTATCGTCAATATATTTGCTCAGAGCGTCTTTGTGCTTACTGAATATTCCAAATACCAAATAATAGCAGATAAACATAAAATTCTTTGGGTCTTCAAAATCCAATTTTTTGTCTTTCGGCATGATGCAAAGGAATGGTTTCAATTGCGCTGGGGTTAAGTTGAAAATTGTTTCGTGCGCGGCATCATTCCGCAATTTTTTAAACGCCCGCAACACAGTAAACTGCTCTTTATCTAATATCCCAACCTCGTTCAAAATTACAAGTTTGGTTGCCTGCGTATAGCCTCTTTTGTCGTCTAAAATTATTTTCCAGTTTTTACAGTGAGCTTTAATCAGTCCGTTTACAAAAAGCTCAAGAACTGAATGAGCAATCACAATCAAAAAACGGGGCATGTCCTCTGCGTTATGAAGTTCAAGCATGATTCTGAAGTTCAATAAATCCGTCGGTGTTTTGGCCTTTGAAATGTTCGGCAAATGCTTCATAGCTGGCGTTTTATTCTGCCCCGATTGCTGGCCTTTTGTATGGTGTAATCATAGTAGTTCCCTCTGTATCGGCGCGGGCAGAATCTATTCCGACCCTTCATTTGTGTTTCCAAATATCAAAAAACATCAAAACAATCTGAATCACGGCGAACAAGCCCAAAGCCACGGTCAACCATACCAGCGCTTTGGTCAGTGTGGAAAGTCCCTTTGATTCGGCAAGAACTAAAGCTTGTTCGACTGATAGTTCATTCATAAGAACAATATTGAAACGCTTTCGGCAGCATGTTTTTATTGTCTTCTATGCCACTCGATTACCAGCAGTCCTGCGGTCAAAAGAAACAAGCCCACCGTCAATACTATTAATGCCCATGTCAGCTTTCCGAGCTTTTGGGATTCGGTAACGAGTGTAGTTGTTTGCGTGTTGAGGCTCTCAGTGTGAGAAACCATCTGCCTTGCGTGCTCCGCTGCTTTGTCGGCCAAACGCGCATCTAGTTCGGCCCTCGCTCGTTCAAAACAATGCTCCGCTTCTCTTGGGTCAAGCCAGTGAATGTATTCGAGCAATTCAGGAATGCTTGCTTTTGCTAGCCAAATATCGACGCCAGTTAAAACTGGTTTGACATCTTTAGTAGATGCCCTTGCTGCTTGCTCTGGAGTCATCATCAATTTGTTTTGGCGCGGATTTTCTGTTGAGCCTTTTTCTTGGCTTGCGCAAATTTGACCTTTGCTTGTCGCACAACTTCATCCAACTGGTTTTTAAGCTTCCGTGCCTCGTCTTCGATTTCCATCGGCGTGACGCACGCTGGCGACAGTTGTGGGAAATCGCCTTTACTGGCTCTAGTGAAATCGCCCAATTCGATATAGGCTTGTGAGCCGAGGAATGTTTCCGACCATTTAAAGTTTAGGATAATTTTTGCAGCCATATTATTTTGGTTCCTTTTGTTTTTGTGTCGCGGATTTGAGTATTGTCCACACTCACGGGCGGGCGGTCAATAGGGTGTTGGCGGAGTCTCGCCACGGCGTTTCGGTTGCCAACTTGACTAAATATGGGGCGTGCCATGTGATTTTGGCGTGCCAGAGGCGCAAGGGCAGCTTTGATTGCCAACTTGACCGCAAAGGCTGAAAAGTTCCATATTCCACTGAAAAGAACGATGAATTGGATTAACCAACAGACTGTGTGGATTTTTGGACTCGTGGCGGGCGCTGCCACCATTGGGTCGTTCATCATCGCATTCATTGTGAACCGCGAAAAGCTTTGGGATTTCATAAGAAAATACTGGTTTTTCATTGTGGGATTTTTCGCATTGTTTGGATTATGGAGCCTTTACCAGTATGGTGTTCTCGCATGGGGGTTGCATGGATTGGGGAAACTCATTGGTGTCAGCATTCCAATTTGGGCTGGCTTTATGGCGTTTGCCATTGTCATGGTCGGTTGGTGGATACTCCGAAACATTACGATACGCCGAATACCAGATGAAAAACCTGCGCCTACGCAAGCCACGCCTCCGAAACAAATGCAAAGGCTGTCACCAGAGAGTTTCCATGTGGGGGATTACTTTGAGGACATGATAGACGGTGTCTGGTGGCAATGGACGTATTCGGGGAATATCGTCAATGTTCCCAGACCGATTTGCCCTAATAAGAACTGCCAATGCGACCTTTCCTTTCGCGAGGACTGGATGAGGGGAAACTACGGCCCAAGCTACGCAATTCATGGGCGACCTCCTGCAACCCTGTATTGTCCGCGTTGTGGGTTTAAGATGGAGTACGACAACCCTGAGCAACAAGTGCTTCAGAGTGTCAACCAAGAAGTCCTTAGCCGAATCAGAACCGATAGGTTTCGCGGGATTCTGTACAATCGGGCAATAAACGAGCAAACATCCGCCCGACAAAATTGAAGCTGGACTGTTTTTAGAGTAAACTCTGCAAAAAACCAATAAAACGGTCTCAAAATAGTTGAGGTCTTTTGTTGACCACCATTGCCATTGATGGCCTTCGATATTCGACCGACATCGAGAAACAATCAACCGGCCTCTTCGACCATCGCACTGATGGTTTCGAGTGCATTCCCCTCCAGCCGGTTGTTCACGTAGATGAATGTTTTGCGTTTGGCTCCGGCAGCCTTTCCTTCAGCAATCAACGCCTTCCCGGCCTCCCGCGCTTCTGGATTCGGTTCCTTAACCCTGTCATACGGTTGGAACGATTTCACGGCCTCTTCATAGCTGCGGCCTGCCTTGAGCAGAAATCGAGCCGCAATGAGGTCGGGATTCGTCCGACTGCCGGGTAGGGCCATCTGTTCGCTGACGGGTGGCATCGCGCTCCAAGAATTGAAAACGTGTGTGATGCCATGACGGTTCAGGCAATCAAAGTATTCCTGCTTGAGCCAGTTTTTGTTCCTCATTTCGATTGCATACGGCCAGCCTTTCGGCAGCTCGGCCAGAAACGCATCGAGGTCGGCGACAAAATCCCTGCCATGTTCGTAGTCGGTCGGCCAGAACCGGGAGAACTCAAACATGAGCACACCCACCTTCTTCCGGATTTGTTCACAGGGCTTTAGAAATGCACCGGCAAAAAGCTCGGCATTGAGGAAGTGCTCATTGGGCATCCCGGCATTCTTTCCGAAGCGCGGAAGATTTGGAAATTTCTTCAGAGTGATTGCATCGGTCACTTTGAAACCGAACTGGAAATCATTGGGCACCGCATCGGCCAGCTTCTGGAGGTATTCAGGGCGGGGGAAATCGTAATACGCCGCATCCACGCAGACGGTCTTGAAGACTTCACTGTATTCAGCAAGGCAGTCGCGCTCGAACCGAGTGGTCGCAACCTTGCCTCGATACTCGTAACGGGATGGGGTGTAAAGCTGGCCGAGCCAGCCTTGATACTTCCAACTGGAGGTGCCAAGGAAGACGCCATTGGCGGCGAGTTCCCCGACCTGTTGCTTCATCAGCTCACGGTCAAATGCCATCGGAACGGGATTATGTAACAAAAATCTGGCCCAGTTCAAACAATACCGAAAGACGTTTGCACTTGGCCGCATTACAAAAGCGCAGTCTTGACGAATCCAAAAACGGTGACATTGACGAAAACGGTATTGTGAGGAAAAATAATCACATGGAACAACAACGGTGCATTTCATGTGATGCCTCATTGTCTGGACGCCCAAGAATTGAGTTGGATGGGAACGTATTTTGTTACGCTTGTGCAAAGCAACGGGTCGACTCAGAAGATTGTGTAGTGGAAAAAAAATACGCCGCAAAATTAAAAGACTATGAATTCTACTCCTCAAAACATGAGAAGTGGAAGGAACAATTAAAATCAGCTTTACCATCCTTTGATTCTCAGGCAACTATCGTCGCGGTAGTTGCCATTGGCATGGGTTTACTCTGGGGAGGGCTATTATTTTTTCTCGGAATATTTGCGGGCCTTGTGGTTAATACGATTATTGTTAAACAAAAACGTGATAAGTGGGTGCAGAAGAATCCAGAGCCAAATGTTCCACCTCAGCCTTTGAAGCATCTTGCGCGCAGCCGAATAAAACAAATTGGTGGAATCAAAGGGAAGTCTTTAACTGGTTCTTATCGTACAAAAATTTTGAAGCGGGATAATTACACATGCCAAATCTGTAGGGAGATTTTTCCAGCGGACGAATTGGAAGTTCACCATATTAGGCCACAAGCAAAAGGAGGAAAGCATTTCTCAACAAATCTGGTGACTCTTTGCTATCGTTGTCACATTGACGAGAACTGGTTCGGACATAAACACAAAATGAGATGATTAAAAAGGGATTGAGATGAATGCCCTAAGCCAGAGCAGGGAGAATCTGCTTTAGCGCAATGATGGACACATCGCTTTTGCGAAATGAATAGTAATCCCGCACTGTAGAAAATCTATCCCCGTATCGTTGCCGCAAATTAGCGAGCAAAGCAGGGAAACGGCTAAACACGCTTTTGATGGCTCTCCTGCCGTTAAAAAACTTCAGTGGGTATCTGTCATCAATCACGTACAGGCACTTATTCCTCGTCGTTTCGTATTCAGCCAACTGGTAAAAACCTTTAAAAAGTGCGTTTTGCCGAATCGTTTCCGAACCCCCTTGCCAGTCGATAAACTTGAACTCTGCAACCTGAAAATTTGTTTCTAAGTCAAAAGCTTTCCCTGTGTTTCCCGCCCCAAGCGAAAGCGATTTGATTTTCTCGCCTTCGCGCAGTATGAATTGCAGCGATAGGGCAATTCCAGCCGTGTGGATGACCACGTTAATTTGTCCGGCCACCCTTTTGACGATGTATGCCGAACGCAATACATCTCCAAGGTTGTTTTGTGAACAGAAATTGGCTGCGGAGTCACAGCCAACCCCATACAAGCTGCTCTCCAGTTGTCGAATCCGTTGGGTTAAGCCAGCCCCTTGGAATCCCGCAAGGCATTCAACGGCCTTCACCAGATTTTCAGAATGTGTTGTCAAAGAATTGAGCGTTTTTAGGAATTAGCACAATGCGGATTTCAATTCTTCGACAGACAGCCAAGGACGTTGCCTATGAATCATCCGGTGGCAGTTCGCGCACAGCAAAGCCAAGTCTTCCGTTGTAGTTTTGTGACCGTCACCCAACTCGTGAACGGGCTTTCTGTGATGGCACTCGATAAATCCGTGTCCCCGTTTACCATACACCTTTGCAAAATCAAAGCCGCAAGCCTCACAGGTCAAAGTGCCGAATTGTTTTTCAGCCCAGTTTTTCTTTGCGTTGACGAGTTTGACGCTCCGCTCCCTTAGCTTGTGAAGCCTTGTCAGCAGCCGACCTTCGGCGGCTTCAGAAAAGCCGTCGTCTTCGGAATCATCGCTGGAATATTCAGGCAACTCCTTCAAAGCTTCGCGGATTGCACGACAAGCTTTGAACAACTCGTTTTCCTTGCCAAAAAATTCATTCCAAATCGCAGGTTCGAGTTTGTTTCCGTGCCGCATTCCAACCTTTCCCTGAGAAATATAAAAGGGGTCATAACTGCGAAAATTCATCATTTTCAGATAAACACCAGCGGTATTACGCAGTGATTTCGCGCCCGGCCCACCTATGCAAGCCCGCAACTGATTCAGTTCTTTGGAAAGGGATTCCACTTCTTTGCTGGACTTGTTCGGAGGCGACTTTCTGTTTTGAATGTAAAGTTCAAGGGCCAAAAGAAGTTCTTCTCGGTTCCAAAACGGATTTTTCGGTTCCTTTTCCTCTGGAATTACGTCTTCAAGATATTCGGGTTTTGACCACAGTTCTTTTAGGCGAACCGCCTGTTCCGGTTTCAGGAAAAAAATCGTTCCATTCCGGACTTTGATTATCTGCGACTTGGATAGAATGTCATCCGCGTCGAGACGCTCACGACGCAAGGCTCCCGTGGCGAGAGTGGGCCTCACGTCGTCGAGACTGACTCCAACTTTAACGGTGGATTTCTCGAAGCCACCACCCCGCCAGTAATTGTCTCCGAGGTTCTGAGGCAGGAGGATTTTTTGCTTTTCAGTCGGCGGCTCGACGATAAAACCATGAGCAATGACACCGGCAAAATCCCTTGGGTTTCCGTAAGCTTTCCAAATAAAAACTTCATCACCTAACGAAATACTTTGTGCGTGCTTTACATGACCCACGGACCAGTAGATTTTTTTGAATTCAGAGACATATCCTTGAACATCGTAACGCTCTGGCTTCGCCTGAAAAATCCACGAATTCATTTGTGTGAAAATAGCCGGTTGAGGCGACAACTCAACACGATTCGTGTGACGATTGCTGCATGAAAATATGGTACAACTTGGCAAATGAATCTATGCATACGCTAAAGTGTTTCCGCGTGGCCGCTTGCTCCGAATCGAGCGCGTTGCTAATCTCCAGCCATGCCGTCTGGACAGAACGAAGCCTTTTCACGGGTGCTGATTGACAAGGCACTGGAGTTTAGCGGGTGGAACTTGCTGAACCCGCATGAGGTTCGTTTTGAACTCAATGGTGAAACGGGCCGGGCTGATTATGTTCTGATGGAAAAGCGCGGGGGTGCATTGTGCGTTCTGGAGGCCAAACGCGAGGATGTTGACCCTTATGACGCCAAAGAGCAGGCACGGGGTTACGCTGAGAATCTCCACGCGCCATTCGTCATACTTTCCAACGGCAAGGAGCACTGGTTGCAGAGCCATCTGTTTCTGTTGTAGCATTCTGCTAATGACTCCGCAACGCAAAGATTCTATTTCGTCGCACAAAGGAGTCCCCAATGCGCTCAATGCTGGTGTGTGTTCGCTTCCACAGAATGAAATGGCTCTCATCAGTGAGTTTATGCTGGCACTTGCTGAGGAGATTGAAGCCATCAAGAAAGGGCGTGGGGGGTCAATTATCACGGTTTACGATGGTGTTCTCGTGCGACGTGAGGGGCTATTTTACGTTTATGTTTTCACAACCGAGAGCCCACTGATTGTAATGGATGATGCACCCGCCGAAGTTAAAGTCGGTGCTCAAAAGTATGCAGGTCAAATAGTTTCAGTGCAAGGCAGTGAGGTGGCCGTAGGTATTGACCACGACTTTGGCCGGGCGATTGCCGAGGCGCAGCTCATCACAAATCTGTGGTATCTACTGGAAGCTTTGCGAAAGCGATACGAAGAAGTTCTGAATGGGCAGCGGACATTGGACACTCGCTTGGGTCAGCGACTATTGGGATTCGTGCCAACCATTGCCCGAATTGACGTTAGCGACTTAAACCTGCCGTCGTCACTGGTTCTACCAAACGATGACCAAAAACATTCAATCCGTGCAGTTTGTGGTAGTGACATTCACTTTATCTGGGGACCGCCCGGCACAGGCAAAACCATGACAATCGGTTTTCTCGTTGCGGCATTGGTCAAGCGCAACCTGCGGACATTGATTGTATCCCACACAAATGTCGCCACCGACCACGCAATTAAAAATGCGGCTGAATTGTTGCAGGACACAGAGGACTACCACGGTGGAAAATTGGTCCGTCTCGGCAATTTTAGCCCTGACTCGAACTTACCGGAAATGGTTATTCCAGAAAATATCAAGGAAAGACTTGGTCGACATTTAAATGAAAAGCTTGCGACCCTCCAAAGTGAACTTACAAAAGTTCAACAAAAGATTGGTTTTCTAAGCGAAATCCAATCTTTGCTCGACCAACAAATAGAGGCTTTACAAAAACTGCCTGAACTTGAAATCAATTTACAGGGTAGCACAGCGGAACATCAGAGCCTAAAAATTCGCAAGAGCGGTGCGGAAACACATTTATCGGAAGCTAAGAATAGGCTCTCTCTGGCACACACCACCGGAAAGTTGAAACGATTTTTTCTTGGGTTAGACCCCGTTAAGCTCCAAAACTATGTGAATAACGTCGAACGCGAGTTGGGTGTAATCCTCAATACCATTTCAGCGAACCTTGAAAAACAGACCCAGCTTAAATTAGCAGTTGAACGCACGAAAACAGAGGAAAAGCGTTGTTCCGCCGATGCACAAGCCCGGCTGGCAAGCGCAGGTTTGGACGCCGAATCCTTCTTGGTAGCAATAACAAATCTGACCCGACAGAGTGAAGAACATTCCAGCGCAATCAGGGCAATTGAATCAGAACTTTCAGTTTTGCAGGCCAAGATTGTGCGTGAGGCGAAGGTCGTTGCGACCAGTTTGACCAAGGCCACTATTTCAAGAGAATTGGATGACCAGAAATTTGACGTTCTCGTGATAGACGAAGCGAGTATGGCACCATTGCCAAGCCTTTATTTTGCGTCTGGACTTGCCACGCAAAAGGTAGTCGTGGTGGGTGATTTTCGCCAACTACCGCCAATCTGTCTGGCAGAGACAAATAACGCAAAAAAATGGTTGGCCAGAGATGTTTTCGACCATGCAGGCATTCAACGTGCCATTGATGAAGGAAATGCAGAACCAAGGATGACCTTGTTGCATCAACAATACCGAATGCATCCCGACATTTCAGGGATTTCAAACCACATCATTTACGGCAATCGTCTGGTTGATAAATTGGACAAAAATGCCCTCGCCGACATCAGCACATTCCTCAGCAAATCACCACTCGGTCATAGTCCATTGGTGCTATGCGATGTTTCCTCGATTAATCCTTGGAGCAGCCGTCTTGAACGGGGTGGGCGTTACAACCTTTATAGTGCTGTTCTTTCAGCGGAATTGGCCAAGCGAGCCGTATTGGCCGGAATCGAACATGTGGGTGTCATTTCTCCCTATGTCATTCATACCCGGCTCATAAAAATGGTGATGAACGACGTGGCGCAAAGCCAAGAGCTAACCGAGGATGTGCGGGCTAGATTGCGCCATATCAAGGTCTCAAATGTTCATAAATTTCAAGGACTCGAACAAGAGCTTATTATTTTTGACATTGCTGAAGGGCCGCCCTTGAAGCCATCTACACTTATTGATGGCGTGGATTTGGCGAGCCAAGCCGCCAAGCTTATCAACGTGGCCATAACTCGGCCAAAAGCTCAGCTTGTTCTCGTAGCCAACGTCGAGCATCTAAAGTCAACACTTCGGCATGACTCGATAATTATGCGTGTAATCGAGCAAATGCACAGACACGCGACCTTGGTGGATTCGCAGGAGATTGTCGGTGATTATTTCTGCGTCGAATTTGAGAGGTGGGCACTGCTGCTAGACCCGCACAACGATGACATCAACCCAAACGATAGCACCCTCTATACTGATAGGAATTTCTACGCGGCATTTTTCGCGGATTTGAGGAAATCCAACCGCGAAATCATTATCGTTTCTCCATTTGTAGCCGCAAATCGTGCACAGCAGTTCTTTAATCTTCTGCGCTACAAGGTCACCGAAGGAGTGCAAGTCAGGGTTTTCACTCGACCACTGAGCGAACAACAGGGGGAGCTTCGTCGGCAAGGTGAGATTGTTTTTGATGAGCTAAAACGTATCGGCGTTCAGTTGGTAGAACGGCGTGGATTGCATCAAAAATTCGCATTCATAGACCGCCAAGTGGCATGGGAGGGAAGTTTAAACATACTGTCACAGAGCGAAGGCCGCAGCACAGAACACATGCGCCGGTTGCCATTTGCCAACACTTGCGAGGAATTGATTGAACTGCATGACTTTGGAAATGACTCTGAGGTTGAAGCGGGCACACGCGGACACGTCGAGACTGAGCGCAAATGCAAACAATGCGGCTCGACAATGGTTCTCGTTCGTGGCCCGAACACAATTTTTCTCGGCTGCATTGATTACCCGAAATGCCGGGTTCAGCCTCAATTCATCCGGCGAGGCGAACGCATCCTGACAAACGTTATCTGTTCGGGTAAAAATGACCTGCCATGCGGAAAACCGATGGTCGCAATGCAGGGTCCCTATGGAGTTTATTTGCGCTGTTCTGACCCACATTGTTCAGCCACTCGCAATGTCAAAGGATGAAAGAATTACCCTAGATGATGAGCTGTCGCGCCGGGCAATTGAGCGCAAATCGACGATGACCGAACGCGGTCGTGATTCTTTCAGCCTCTGAAAGCCTCCTGCACGAGCCGTTCCCGCAGCCCCGTCAGCTTTAGCCCGCTCGGCCCCATCGGTGAAGTTTTGGCCATCATTTTTCTCGCTTGCGGGAAGGCGTAAATTAGTCAGCGACTGAGGGGATGGCACTTTTCCGTTGTCCCGCCCTCGAAAACATTGTGTACATACGACAAAATTATTTTTTTTGGCTTTTTGTCACTTTTCGGCTTCAAGTGTCTGATTTTACAATAGTTACATAAAATGTGCTAAGATGTGGAAACCTGCGGCTAGGGTGGTGGTCTGGACCAACTCGCTCTTCAAGAGTCTCTCCCCCGCGTGCGAGCAGCCCCTCGGCTATGATTTAATTGAATCCCCGCTCACGTTGGTCTATGGTTAAGACAGCATCAGGAGAGACTGGCGTTGTCCCAGTCCGGCAACCGAGCGAAAGCTACGGTGCCATGAATCAGAGCCGGTGTTCTGGTTCGATGTGCGGAACTCGTAGTTCCGAACAAAATCTGTCGAAAGACGACCGCCCTGCTGCTTTTGGGCGGTTTTGCTTTTTACAGGCTTCTGGTGTGTTTGAAAGCTAAACACACATGAAAACAAATCAGTCCAGTCAGCAGCATCGAATGTCTGCGGCTTCCCATCCCCACGCCCATCGAAATCAGAAGCTCAAATTGCCCAGCGGCATAACCGGATTTTTTAACGAAGCCGGGAGGTGGATTTGCACCGGCTCGCAATTCGGACGGCGGGACATTCTGTCCACTGACCCAAAAGAGCCTTGTCGGCTCCGCTTAACCCGTCTGCCCTTCATTGACGGGGTTTACGACCGCTGGGGAGCCTATTGGGGTCTGCCAGCGAACATCTGGGTCGGGTGGAACGCCCCCAGCGAGCAGGACATTCTTGTCTTTGTCCGGGCCAATGACCGTGATGCAGCCAAGCACCTCATCGGACAAAAACTCACAAACGCAACATTCTACCGTTAAAATTATGAACAACGACAAACAAGATTCCCCGTTCGGTGAGGTGATTTATTCCTACACCCGCAAACAAGCTCTGGCAGACGGTTTTCAAGTCGATGTCTCAGAGACCGCCAAGGAAGCTGGAATCCAGTTTCCAGTGTTCCTGACGAGGGCGGTCTTTGACGCTTATGTGGCCGTGCCCCCGAACGTCAATGGTCAAGACTTGGCTGGTCGCCTCTGGGATGTGCTTTGGATGCTCCGCTTTGCCATCCAGAAGGCCCAACAGGGCACAGACCGGCTCACCATCGAGCTTCTGGTCAGAAACGACAACCGTCGCCCCAAGCTGGTGAAGCTTCTGGCCACTTGTGGGCCGCTCGACATCGATGACCCGTCACCGGCAATCACGGTGATGTTGCCAGATGAGGATTAACGAGGGAAAGCTATGGAGATTGACGACTGGCGATTTTTGGAAGCCGCAGAGGGCTGGATTGAGCTGGGCCAGTTCGCTGAGGCGGTGGAGGAACTCGAACTGGTCTCACCGGCAGTCCGTGAGCATCCGAAGTCGTTGGAGGTCTGTTGGAGGATTTACTGGCACCATGGTCGGTGGGGCGAGTGTTGGAACATCGCACGGGCGATACTGACTCAGGTGCCGGGCGATGCCATGGGGGTTATTCTTTTGGCTGAGGCCACCAACAGGCTGCAAGGGCCGCAGGAGGCGTTTGAAGTGCTGTTTCGGGCCACGGTGACCGTCAAGGATTCGGCAACCATCTGGTACAACTTGGCGTGCTATTCGGCGTTGCTTGGGAACTTCAGTGAGGCGAGGTGCAATCTGGGAATGGCCATTGAACTGGCTGACGCCCATAGCCCGGAGCGGGGGCGGTTCTATCGAAGGCTGGCGGAGGAGGATTTGGATTTGAAACCGCTCGGAGAGATTGGATGGCCGTTGCGATACGCTGAAACTCGTTTAGAGGGATGTCCTGCTGCATTCGGGGGCGGAAGGGATGGCAGGTGAGGTCGGAGGTGGTGACATCAGAATGCGGAGGCGGTTAAATGGGTTGTCTGCTTCGTGAACGCGGTAGGGCAGGGGAACTGCCTAACCTGTGCAACAGGTTGCAACACCGGAAGTTCGTGACGGTGCGTTTTACAGACATTTTGTGGCAGGACAGAAAGTGAAGAAATGTGCTGTGTTTGCGGAGGGAACGCGAACATTTACGCTTTGGTCACGAATTGCTCGTTTTGGATTAGCAAACCAGCGCCTTCAACCACTCGGCCATCTCTCCTAAACCGTTTGTTTGTAAGTGTTTGGCGACTTATTAACACTCCAAATTCTAAAATTTTCTTGTAAACTTGGCACAAGTTTGGCACAATGTCGTTATGTCAAACACATCACCCAAACCTGCGGACAAGTGGCCACGTACCGTCACCGTTGGCCGTGTCACCGTCACAATCTACAAGCGCCTCACCCCTGCTGGCAAGGTCGGATTTCGAGTTGTGAACTATTCAACTGAAAAACGCCGAATGGACAGTTACGACAATGAAGCCGAAGCGATGGAAGCCGCAAACAAACTGGCCAAGCAATTATCGCAACGAGATGTCATTGGCGCAAGCATGACGAAAGAGCAGTCCATTGAGTATGCGAGCATCGTTCAATCACTTCAACCGTTCGGTATCACACCCACTGCCGCCGTTGCTACCATCGTCCAAGCGGTCAAACAAGTTGGTAATTTAGAAACCGTGGGAGCGGCGATTCATTTTTACCAGACAAAGCACACGCCCATTGTTGAGAAAAAAGTTTGTGATGTGGTGTCTGATTTGATTGCAGAAAAGAAAGCGCGAAACAAAAAACCTCGCACCATTGAAACATTAACGTACCGTTAGTGCGATTTTCCAGTTAAATAACAGACTGGTTAGAATGCTCCTTTCCATGAATACTATACATTTGCGTATTGTATTAACAAAACATTGGTATTAAATTGAATCGTGTATTGCCCAAATAAACGCCTATTAAAGAGGTATTGGCATTAAAGGATTATGGCTCAAAGCATAATTTAATTTGGAAGTTGGGGCGTTCCCTCGTAAATATGACCCGTTTGATGGGCGCACACTCAGGAAATAAATTTCTTCCAAAATCTGATTGATGAGTAGATTGACATTTCATCCGTAGGGTCATGGCCCGAACCTTTGGCAAAATCTTCCAATGCTGCCAAAAATTCCTTCCCATCTTTTTCGGAAATGGGGACTGAAGCCCCCTGTTCAATTATTTTGTGGAAGCGTGGAATTAGCGATGGGTCTTGAAGTTGCAAATAAAGACCTACTTTGTCCAATTCAATATCTCGTAGCGTCTTCAATGGGGTTGAAAGTACCAAGTTGACCCTCAGAGCCAAGCCAGAAATGGAAGGGAAGTGCCCGAAAAGCAGGGATGGTTTTATTTATTGTTTTTTATTATCCGACTGGCGCAAGAATAGGGGCACGAGGGGGTCTAAAACGCGCTATACGGCGTTTTGAAGGGCTGGAACGCGCAAAGACGCGCAGGAGGGGGGCAAGCGAGGCAACCCAGGGACAGAGAGGATGTCCAAAATGGAATTTTTTTTGTGTGAGTGGCCGTGACTGGAAACTTGGCACAACTTGGCACACCGAAATTGCGTGAACGTGCGTTTTTCTGTCAAAATGGTGATTTTTGCGAAATGCAGTTTCGGCCTGTATTGGCGCGGGTAAAATCCCTGTTCGCGCACAGTCACGAAACGTCATTTTGACTTAGCAAACCAGCGCCTTCAGCCACTCGGCCATCTCTCCACCGGAGCAATAGTGAAACCTGACTTCGTTCCCCGCTCAAGCAAATTCTGGACGGGCGCATCCTGCTACTGCCCCCGGAGCGCGACCTTCAGGTCGCTTCGATGTCCAAACGTAAATGAACGAAACGATTGATTTTGGGGCTGGCGCCGCCGAAGGGGCGTTCACGCCACGCTACACGTGGTTTTTTAATTCGTGGGGCAGTGCGAACGGTTTGAAGGTTTGAAGGCGTTTCAGCTTGCGTTTTATGCGCAACGCGGAAAAAATGGGTGTTTATATCATCTATGCAAACACAGGACGCACCGGCAGAATTGCTTTTTAAACTTTGGCCCTGGCTGGAGGCAAACCGAAACCGCATCATCGGCGTGGTGGCGGCGATTGTGGTTCTGGCTGGCATCTATTATTTCATCAACACCCAGCACGAGCAGAACGAGATCAACGCGGGCGAGGCGATGACGCAGTTGCTGCTGACACCGTCCGGTTCGCTCAACCAGTCGGCGGATGAGCTGACGGCACTGGCGGCGAAGTACAACGGCACGGAGGCGGCGAAACGCGCGCTGTTGCAGGGGGCGTCGTCAATGTTCGGCGCAGGGCGGTATGCCGACGCGCAGGCGCAGTTCCAGAAATTCCTCGATGGCGCACCGTCGGGTCCGCTGGCGGCGACCGCGCAACTGGGAGTGGCGGCGAGCCTTGAGGCGCAGGGCAAAATGGATGAGGCGGTGGCTGCCTATAAAAGAACGGCCGCGGGTTATCCCCGGACGGCCAGTGAACTGGAGGCTGATTACGCGCTGGGCCGTATTGCGGAATCGCAGGGCAAGCTGACCGAGGCCTTGAACAATTATGACGCCGCGCTGCAGATGGGGGGCATGGGCGGTTCGCTGGCCCAAGCCGCCTATGATCGGGTCCGGGTTATCAAAGCTGAATTGGACGCCAGCCAGAAGCCGGCAACCGCCGTCAAACCGGCGGTCACCACGTCGCCAACCCTGATTCTTCCCGCCAAATGAAGCTTTCCATTATTGGCACCGGCTACGTTGGCCTGGTCACGGGAACCTGTTTTGCCGAAGTCGGACACCAGGTCATCTGTGTGGACAACGACGCGGCGAAGGTCAAGACGCTGCTGGCCGGCGGCATTCCGATCTATGAGCCGGGTTTGGAAGAACTGGTGAAGAAGAACGTCGCCGCCGGGCGGCTCCATTTCACGACCAGCACCGCCGAGGGGGTGCAGAAATCGGACGTGATTTTCATTGCGGTGCCCACGCCGCCGCAGCCGGATGGTTCGGTGGATCTAAGCTACATCGAACGGGTCGCGCGCGACATCGCGGCCGCCATCACCAGTTACAAGATTGTGGTGGACAAAAGCACGGTGCCGGTGAAAACCGGCGAAAAGGTGGCGGAGACCATCAAGCGTTACTGCCAGGCGCAAGTGGAATGCGATGTGGTGAGCAACCCGGAATTTTTGCGCGAAGGTTTTGCGGTGGACGACTTGATGCATCCGGACCGCGTCGTCGTGGGTGTGCGTTCGCAGCGTCCAGTGGCGGCGATGAAGGAAATCTACACGCCGTTCAAGGCGCCAATCATCGTCACGGACATCAACTCCGCCGAATTGATCAAGCACGCGGCGAATTCGTTCCTGGCGCTGAAGATTTCGTACATCAACGCCATTGCCAACGTCTGCGAGGCGGCCGGCGCGAATGTGCAGGAGGTGGCGCAGGGCATTGGACTGGACGATCGCATTGGCAAACGCTTTCTAAATGCGGGCATTGGTTTCGGTGGAAGCTGTTTTCCGAAGGATCTGAGCGCATTCATCAAGATTGCCGAGCAGATCGGTTATGATTTCAAGCTGCTCAAGGAGGTCCAGCGCATCAACGCGGACCAGATGGAACGGTTTGTCAAAAAGATCACCGAGACTTTGTGGGTGTTGAAGGACAAAAAAATCGGCGTGCTGGGACTGGCGTTCAAGCAGAACACGGATGACGTGCGTTCCTCGCCGGCGATTGATCTTTGCCAGCGCCTGTTGAAGGACGGCGCTGCGTTGCGGGTGCATGACCCGAAGGCGATGGAAAAAACCAAGGCGCTGCTGCCGAATGTCACCTATGTAGATGACATGGATGCCGTGGCGGAAGGTTGTGATGCGCTCGTGGTGGCAACGGAATGGGACGAGTTCAAGAAAGTGGACCTGGCCCGGGCGAAGAAGGGAATGACAGCGCCGATCATGTTTGATGGACGTAATCTGTTTGATCCGGCGGAGATGGAGAAGCTGGGATGGATTTATAAGAGTATTGGACGGTGATGCCGATGATCGGCGTCAATGATTGAAAAACCCTCACCCTGACCCTCTCCCATCCGATGGGAGAGGGGACAGCTAATCTCATATTCCGTTATTTGGAAGCGTGTTGTATCGAACACGGTTACCGGGACAAATTTGTAAAGGAATGAATTTCAAATCCATCGAAGTTGCGGCGGCGCTGATCTTTCGGAATGGCAAATTATTGATCGCGCAACGTCATGCAAAGGCGCATCTGGGCGGGTTGTGGGAATTTCCGGGCGGCAAACGACATCCGGAGGAAACACATGAGGAGTGTCTGGTGCGCGAAATTCGCGAGGAACTGGGAGTGGAAATTTCTGTCGGTGAACTGGTTGAAGAAATCGCGCATGATTATCCGGAAAAATCGGTTCACCTGAAATTTTACAAGTGCAGACTGGTTTCCGGCGAGCCGCAGGCGATTGATTGTGCGGCGGTGCGCTGGGTGGAGAAAAAGGAGCTTGGCGATTTTGAATTTCCAGCGGCCGACGCGCGGTTGCTGGAGAAATTAGAAAGCGCGGGGTTTAGGTGGGTTTAGGTAGCGGTCGCGTCGCTGTCCGTAGGACAGCTACATGAATAGCCGTGGGTGGAACCCTTGGTGATCAAACAAAGAAACCACGACCCTGAAGGGGTCGTACCAAAACTACCATCCGCGGAATGATCCAGCCGAATATTTCATTGGTTCTGCCTAAATTGTGCGACCCCTTCGGGGTCGAAACCGACTGTTTGCACACCGCAGGTTCCATCTGCGGCTATCCATGTTATGACCCTACGGGTCACTAATCCCCGGTCAATTTTCTCACACCTTCCCGTAAACTTCCTCGATGACCTGCTTGAAGTTGTTTTCGCCGGGTTTGACGATGCCGAATTCGCGTTTGGCGTTTTCGGGTGAATCGCTGGCGTGGGCGGCATTGACCATGATGGTGGAACCGAATTCGCGGCGGATGGAACCGGGCGGCGCTTTGGAGGGATCGGTGGGGCCGAGGACATCGCGGATCTTGTTGACGGCGCCGACGCCTTCATAGACGAGCGCGATACATTTTTCGGTGCCGGGCTTGTTCCATTCGGATTGCGGAATCTCGCCCGGAGCGTGGCCGGACATGAAACGGACGATGTTATCGAACTGGGAATCGCCCTGGAGCGGCCCGAGGATTTCGCCGAGGGATTTCTGGTCTGCCGGGGACATTTTGAAACCAAATTCTTTTTCGAGCATGTCCTTGGCCTTGGCGCTGACGCCTTCCTTGAGCTTGGCGCGGAGGAATTCACGGACGGGTCCATAGAATTCCATGGCCTGGGCAGTGCTCATGCAAAGGATGCGGGCGCCGACAATAAACAGGCCGGTGCGGGAAAAGAAATCAATGACGTTGCCGGGACGGCCGGTGGCAAAGCGGAAATTGTCCGGTTTGATGAGGACGAGGGTGCGTTCGCCGACGTCTTTGGGGGCATAAGCAATGACGTTCTCCAGCACGCCGCCATCCTGGTCGGAATACCTGGCCCAAAGCTTGAGCTTGCGTTCGGCTTCTTCGTAACTGGGGGAGGCGAGGACAGCGGGTTCGAAATAACGAACGTTGCCGTTGTCGTCCAGGATGAGGTCGCTGTAGGTGTCGCGGATGGTTTCGCCACCGCGGCGGTCGGGGCTGAGATTGCCGACGACGGAGCGGACTTTGCGGACGGCTTCATCGCCGCGGAACAGGAGCATCATGACCCGGCGGCGGAGGCCGGTCTTGGGGTCGGGCGCGAGATTCTGGAGGACGTATTCGCGGAGCAGTTCCTGGATTTTGCGGTCCTGGGTGTCGTGGGCGGAAACGATGGTTTCGGCGTATTCTTTAACGAGTTCGGTGCTGGGAGCAAACAGGCGCAGGCCGACGAGGTCCAGGCCGGTGCGGGTGATGAGGCGGCTCAAAATGCCGCCGGTGCGGGATTTATATAGCGAATAGGGGGTAACGATGACGTAAGCGAGCTGTTGAGACATAATGGATCAGCTTTGCGGCGGAGGATTGGCAGCGGGTGCGGCAGGCGCGGCCGGTGCGGCGGGCGTGGCCGGGCTGGCGGCTTTGCCCAGAATTTTGAACATAACAGTGCCGCAGGTAGGACATTTGCCTTTGATGGCTTTGCGCCCATTTTTCATGGTTTCTTCCACGCCATCGGCGATGGGCTTTTTGGCCTTGCATTTGACGCAATATCCTTCAGACATAAAAAATTTACCGCCAACGCTTCATGCGCCAGACGGTTGACAGAGGCTATCCGCAAAGGACTACAGCGTCAATTCCAAAGGAAACCCTCAAAAAACAAGGGGAAAAGGCATGCCGGGGAGAAATTCGAACAATTTTTATACAAATCGCGCGGGGACGGTGTCTATGGGGGTGAAAGCGTGAACAAAAAATCGGAACATCATTGGTGTGAAGCGGTTTACGACGCAAAGGCCGCCGAATTAATCCTTTACGGCCGGGCGCTTGGTTTGGGGCATGGCGAGGCGGAGGACGTGTTGCAGGAGATCTTTTTGACCTTGATCCAAATGCCGGTGGCGCCCTCCAAACCGGAGCATTATTGCGTGCGAAGTTTCCGGAACCGGGCCATGAACTATCGTCGGTCATTGTGGAGGCGGTTGACGCGGGAATGGGAATCGGCGCGCTGGTTTGAGCGGTCTCCGGAAGAAACGCCGGAGGAGCGCGAAGCGATGCGCTGCCTGGCGGAACTGCCGGTGGAACAGCGGGAGGTCATTGTGTTGAAGGTCTGGCATGGATGCACGTTTGAAGAGATCGGCGGGTTGCTGGAGGTCTCCCCGAACACCGTGGCGGGAAGGTACCGTTACGGGTTGCAAAAGATGAAATTGAAACTGGAAGGAATGTGTCATGAAAGAACTGAACGAGACTCAATTGCATGGCTGGCGTCCGCGCCGTCCATCAAGGGCGCTTAAGGACCGGATTTTTGCGAGCCGGAGTGATTCTCCCAGCCAGGAGGCCGATGAGCCGGTGGCCTGGAAGTGGAGCTTTTCGGCGCCGGCGATGATTTGCCTGCTTTTTGCCATGCTGATGTTTCATTTCAACAGTGGTGTCTTGCATGAGCAAAAGCCGGCCATGGCAATGATATCCAGCAACGGCGATCGGCTGGCAAACTTCAGCGACCAGGCGCAGGAGACGGAGAATCACATGGCTTCCATAACTTTTGATTGGACAAACCATACCGGTTTCAAGTCTAGTATCGGCTTTACGCCAACGACGAATTTTAGCAACTGAATGCAAATGGATAATTTGAAGAAGAACAATACGAAGGGCGGTCCGGCGGGCAAACCGGGTGAAGCTGCCAAAAGTGGGCCAACCAAGGGCGGAGAGCCGGCGGGACCGCCGCCTCCAACGAAGGTAAAAGTCCCTCCAATGTTCCGGTCGAACGACTGGCTGGCATTGTTGATTGCGTTCGTGGCGGTTTGGGCGGTGTATTTGTGGACGCTGGCGCCGGAGCTGACGCTGGAAGATTCCGGCGAGCTTTGCACCGGGTCGTATTATGCGGGCATACCGCATCCTCCGGGTTATCCCTTCTGGGCGGTTTACAGCTATATTTGGACGGTGATTGTTCCCTTTGGCAATGTGGCCTGGCGGGTGGAAGTGGGCCAATCATTCGCCTCGGCCATGGGGTGCGGTTTGCTGGCATTGATGGTTTCGCGCGGCGGCAGCATGTTGATCGAGGGCATTGAGGACCTCAAGGCGGTTTCCCGCCGGTGGGAAAACTGGATCTGTGTGGTGTCCGGCGTGGTGTCCGCCCTTTTGCTGGGGTTGGGCGGTTACATGTGGAAGGAATCGGTGGTCATCAACCGTATTTCGATCTTTGGCGTGCCGTGGATGCTGGCGGTGATCGCGTTGCTCATGCGCTGGATGTATGCGCCGCAACAGCGCCGTTATTTATACCTGGCGATGTTGTGTTTTGGCTGGTGCGCGACGATCCATCAAAGCTTGATCCTGGCTGCGCCGGCGGTGGAAGTGGTGATTGCGCTGGTGCTGCCTGTCTTGGGGCGCGATCTGTTTGCGGTCAACAGTGTTTTTTATCTGAGCATTCTTTATTTCATAGCCAAGAACAACATTCCCGCGTTGCAGGCAATGACGAACACGGAAAAGATCATTTTCCACACGGTGGGCATAGGTTCGCTCGCGGCCTGCGTCTGGTTGACCATCAAGAGCAACAAATTTTTTACGGAATGGTTTTCGGTGCTAATGATCGCGATCATGTCGGCGGCGGGATTGGCGGTCTATCTTTATGAGCCGGTTTCGTGCATGACCTGTCCGCCCATGCAATGGGGTTATCCGCGCACCGTGGAAGGGTTTTTCCATGCGTTGAGCCGCGGGCAATACGGGACAGGGGAGGGGACCAATGTGTTTCAAGATCCACGGCGTTTCGCGTACCAGTTATGGTATCTGGCGCAAGGATTGTCGCAAACGTTTAGCTGGTTTTTCATGTTCATTGGCCTGCTGCCCTTCCTGCTCCTGCCCAAGATGCACCGTCGGGAACGCTCCTGGATCATCGGCCTGAGTTCCATCTACCTGTTTTTGTCGGTCCTTTTGGTCATCATTTTGAATGTTTCGGCGGACCGGTCCACCGCCGAATTGAACATGGTGTTCTTTACGGCCTCCCACGGGGTGTTTGCGATCATGGTTGGTTATGGAATGATCATTCTGGCGGCCTACATGGCCACCAATTATGAAAAATTCCGCAAGTGGGGGTTCATTGGCGGCGGGGTTGGCGTGTTGTTGACCATTTATTGCCTGGTGGAAGCGATGGGTGGGCTCTATTTCGGCAAGGCCGGCCAGATGAAAGTGAGCTGGCTGCCCTTTTCGGACTGGGGTGGATGGGGTTTTCTGGCCGGCGGGCCGGACGGTCAATTTGGTTTCTGGGAGATTCCGCATCTGATTGTTCAAGCTTTTGCCAAATACCAATATGGCCTGCCGGTGTTTGCGAACCTGATTCTGATCGCGATGCCGGTAATGTTTCTCATCGCCCTGACGTTGTATAAAAAGCGCGGCCCGGTGGCCATTGTGCTGGCGTTGTTTTGCCTGGCGCCAATCTGGTCGGGAATGTCGCACTGGTACAAGAGCGAGCAGCGGAATCACTGGTACGGCTACTGGTTCGGGCATGACATGTTCACGCCGCCGTTTGCGGATACCGATGGCAGGCTGAGTTATGACAATGTCCGCCGCGCGGAACTGATGAAGGATCCCGCCAGGGCGAAACTGATATATCCGGAAATGACGCGGGATGCGATTTTGTTTGGCGGCACCGATCCGGGCCGTTTCTGTCCGACCTACATCATTTTTTGCGAAAGCTTCATTCCGCACCGGTGCCAGCCGGAGCAGGACCAGAAATTTGACCGGCGCGACGTGTATATCATCACCCAGAACGCGCTGGCGGACGGGACCTACCTGGAATATCTGCGTTCGCAATACAACCGGTCCAAGCAGGTGGACCCGCCATTTTTCAGCCGGCTGTTCAAATACGTACTGGTTTTGGGAACGGGCATTGGTGCGGGCAATATCGTCACTGATGGCAGTGATTTGGGCAGCGGCGATTCCGGGAACGGGCTGGTGGAGGGCGTGGCCAACCTGCTTTTTTACACGCTGGACAAGCCGTTCCTGGCCTGGGGCGCGCATGTGGAAAAAGCGCGCCGCGCCGAAGGCGTTTATCCAAAGAATGAAATCTACATTCCAACGCCCGATGATTCGAGCGCGTGTTTCCAGGAATATGCCCGCCAGAAACAGATGAGTTCCACGGACGGCCACATTGAGATCTCCGGCCAGGTGGATGTGATGAACATCAACGGCATGTTGTGCAAGGTGATCTTTGACAACTGCCCGACAAATGAATTCTTCGTGGAGGAAAGCTTCCCGCTGGACTGGATGTACCCCTATGAAACGCCGTTTGGCGTGATCATGAAGATCAATCGCGCTCCGGTGACGGAATTGAGCGACGACGATTTCAACCGCGACCACGAGTTCTGGAGCAAATATTCGCAACGGTTGTGCGGCAACTGGATCACGTATGACACTTCGGTGCAACAGATCGCGGACTTCGTGGACCGCACGTACATCCACAACAATTATACGAATTTCATCGGTGCCCGGTCGTTTGTGCGCGATGAAGATGCGCAAAAGGCGTTCTCGAAACTGCGGAGTTCGCAGGCGGGGATGTATGCGTGGCGTTGCGACCCGCGGACGTGTCCGGCGGAATACCGGCAAAAGTCGGCGGCTTCGCAGGCGGCGCTGGTCCGGGAAACGGATTTTGCGTTCAAGCAGGCCTTTGCGTTTTGTCCGTTCAGCCCGGAGGCAGTTTTCCGGTACGTGAATTTCCTGCTGCAGTTTGGCCGGTTTGACGATGCCGTGATCGTGGCCAGGACCTGCCAGAAACTGGATCCGTTCAACACGCAGATCATAGACACCATCAAGCAACTGGAGAACATCCGGGACCAAAATGCCGGTCATATGAAGGCGCTTTCCGAGCTGGGACAGTTGAACGATCTGGCGCGGACCAATCCGGACAATATCACGAACCTGATCTTCCTGGGCGGGACCTATTTGCAAATGCAGCAGACGAACCAGGCCATCCAGCTTCTGAGTACAGCGGTGGCCAATCCCAAGGTCACGGAGACTGAAGCCCTGCAAGTGGCGCAGATTTTCGGTCAAATCGGTTACATCGCCGGTTTTGAGACGGCGCTGAGAAAGATTGTGGCCTTTGCGCCGGACGTGCCGGAGCATCGCTACAATCTGGCGGCGATCGAGGCGGTGACGGGGCGCACCCCGGCGGCGCTGGCGGACCTTAAGCTGGCGCTGGACTTGAATGCCAAACGACTGGCCACCAATCCGGCGGCGGTGGACATCATGAAGTATGTCCGAAGCGACCAGAATTTGAATTCCTTGCGGGCGCTGCCTGAATTTCAAAAAATGGTTCCGGCGCAATAGGTTGCATTGGTTAATGGAGTTCTTCGCCGTTTTCGGTGGAATTGACTTTGCCGCCGCTCGATTTCCCGCGATTCCCTTGAATCAGCAGCGCCACATTTTGCCAAAGCACTGGGAGTGTCCTGTAGTGCGCCCAGTCCCGTGGCGCTTTTCACCCGCAAACCAAATTACATCTCAACCTTGAATAATCACCGCAAAAGAACCCAAAGATCCCATGGCAGGAGAACCGCTCAACGGCTGGCTTGGCAGTGCCTTAATTTGAACTGGTGGCGGCGTTGCCTTTAAAAAAACTCCGCACTCCGCACTCCGCACTCTGAAATTTATTTTCAAGCCCCCCCGATTTCTTTCCCCGCCGCGCAGAAACAAAAAGTCAGTTGATAGTTGTTAGTGGATGGTTGATAGATGTTTGCGTGTCAAAACTCATTTTTCAGCACCCCCCTGAATTTTACCCCTTCCGCAGAGAAACACTTTTTGAGATTTCATGATATTCTAGTGGGGTTGGGCCGCGTTGGCGGTTCATGTTCTTTGACAATTTGAGGTTGTGATGCGGCCGGGGATCGGCGGCAGTTCGGCTGGTGGGGTGAGCGTCTGCCGCCGATCATCGGTCGCGAGCCGTGAGATCAGGCGCGCTCACTCCCTCTCCGCATCGGATGGGGAGAGGGCTGGGGTGAGGTGTCTCATCCTGCGAAGCACCATTCAATTGCGCGCTATTAGCGGTGGTGCCGCGCGTCCACCCTGTCGTATTTGGATAGGACCGCGACCTTCAGGTCGCTTCAACGTCTATTGCAACCAAACCGTCCATGATTCAAAACAAGCCTGTTTAAACCTTATTTAACCCTGGTGAAGCTTATTCAGGACTGTGGAGCGCGCCCGCCACGGGCGCCGTTTTCCGCGCCCTCGCGGAAAAAGTTGTAGCGTTGAGCCTGCTGCCGATCATCGGCTGGCTCAATCGGCACCCGTTAGGAACTGAAACAGGCTGCCGGAGCCTGGAGGACACTATAGGAGCCTGCAGGAGGCTGGCGGACACTAACGGACTTCAACCCATCCGAAATCCGAAACCCAGGATCTGAGACCCGAAATAGGGGCTGGAAGAAGCTGGAAGAAGATAAGCCAATGATCGGCAGCATAAAATCGTCATTGAAAATCAATGGGTTACGAACTCCAAGGAACGTTATGGAGGCTTATGGAAGCTAGCCGATGATCGGCAAAAGAGTTACAAGTTGAAAGTTGAATGTTGCAGGTTGTTCGCAATCAACCGGTTGGAAGATCACGGAGGCTTCTGGCACCTTTGGGCACATAATGACATCGAGTGTTGGGAATCAATGGGTTAGCCGGTGGTGGTTGAAAGTTGAAGGTTAAAAGTTGCAGGTTCAGATGGCTCGCGGTTGATGATTGAGAGAATAATTTTGGCATCCATCGAGGACGAGGACGAGGACGAGAACGAGGAGGATGTGGAAGGTGGCCCATGAAGTTTCGAGATGTCCTTCACGTGTTGGCCGTTGCCGGGCGAGGTTGCATCTGTTAACTTGCGGGTCGAATGTTTGGACGGAAGAGATTTATGAGTGAAAATGAAATACCGCAGACGGAAGCGACCTCCAATCCGGTGGAGGTGGCCGTGCTTTCGCCTGAACAGATTGAGGAGCTGAAGAATCGCGCCGCCAGGGCGGATGAAAGCTGGGAACGGCTGCTGCGCACGACGGCTGATTTTGAGAATTTCAAGAAGCGCGCGGCCCGGGAAAAGACCGAATCGGCCCAATACGCCATATCAACGCTGTTGCAGAAGCTTTTGCCAGTCCTGGATAATTTTGAGATGGCGCTGGCGGCTACGAAGAGCGCGGAAGCTCCGCAGGGTGGCATCGCCTCGGTGCAGTCCGGCGTGCAGATGATCCAGCAGCAGCTTAAGAACGCCCTGACGGAGGCGGGATTGGAGGAAGTTGAGTCGGCTGGCAAGCGGTTCGACCCGTCGTTGCACGAGGCGGTTTCGCAGCAGGAATCCGCGGAGGTGGCGGAGGACCATGTGCTGCAGCAACTGCGGAAGGGTTATAAATTCAAGGACCGGCTGTTACGGCCGGCGACGGTGGTGGTGGCCAAAAAACCGGCAGCCGTCAAATAATGCAAAATCAGAAATTCCGGGGCGGCC